>Ga0265303_10001932_pt1 | contig 12863 bp, 14 predicted proteins | sample Helome_2_FD_192494 | JGI IMG/M metagenome (GOLD analysis project Ga0265303, IMG submission 192494) | Marine sediment microbial communities from subtidal zone of North Sea - Hel_20160317 (Illumina Assembly) | ecosystem: Environmental > Aquatic > Marine > Subtidal zone > Sediment ...
AACGAGCGCAAATGCCGCCGCCACTCCGGTCCAGTCCTCGGCATTGAACTTCGACATATTGGAATAGGCCTGCAGCGCGAGTACAGCACCCACGAACAGCCCGCACACCATGATAATGACCAGTGACTGGGCACCGGTATTATGAACCTGCTTGATCACCAGACCGGTGCGCGAAAACAGGATCGCAGGCGTGTGCTGCAAGAGCCGCAGGAAAAATAACTGAAACGCGCCGAATGTCCTTACAAACTCGACGAGATTGTTGCGAATGTCCAGGAGCGTTCTTTTCACTCGGTATCTCGTCCCAGCAGCTGCTCTTCATAACCCGGGGCGTCAAAGTGAAATGCAACGGGGCCATCGGCCATGCCGTGCATGAATTGCCGGACCAGCTCAGAATTGGCCGTGCGCAGTTCATCCGGGCTACCGGATGCCGCGACCTTGCCGTCCGACAACAGGAAGCTCCTGTCGGCCACAGTCGCTATCTCCTCGACATCGTGACTGACGACGATGCTGGTAATGCCCAGCGCATCGTTCAGACGTCTGACCAGCCGCACAATGACACCGAGCGATATCGGATCAAGGCCGACAAAGGGTTCGTCATAGATCAGAATTTCGGGATCCATGACCATCGCACGCGCCAGGGCCACGCGCCGCGCCATGCCGCCCGAGAGCTGTGCCGGCTTCATGTCTGCCGCGCCGCGCAGGCCGACTGCATGCAGTTTGGTCAGGACGATGTGGCGAATCAGCCGATTACTGAGCTTGGTGTGCTCTCGCAACGGGAACGCCACGTTCTCGAAAACGCTCAGATCAGTCAATAACGCACCGTTCTGGAACAGCATCCCGAATCGTTGCCGCATCTGGTACAACTCGGTCTGGTTCAGGGTCGAGATATCGACGCCGCCGATATAGATGGCGCCTTGCTGGGGGATCAGCTGCCTCGTTATCAGTCTCAATAACGTGGTTTTGCCGGTTCCACTCGGGCCCATCAGCGCAGTGATTTCACCGCGCTTGATCGACAGATTCAGCCCTTCAAATATCGCGCGGTGTCCGCGCGAGTACTTAAGATCGCGAATCTCGATGAGATTTTCTGATGTATCGCCCAAGAGTCTCTAATCTGGTCCGTCAATGGCGGCGTAGGATATCAAAAAAGACCTTCAGAACTATGAAGAATTGCACCAAGAGTATAGCCCGGACGATCAAATAGGACTAAAATAGTCCTTTATTTGACCCAAGCTCATATTGCCGTGCTCAGAATCAGCAAATTAACCGACTACGGGACAGTACTGCTCGCGCATCTTGCGGCGAACCAGGCGACTGTCTGCAGCGCTGCGGACGTCGCGCAGGCAACCGGGATCGCCTTGCCAACGGTGAGCAAACTGCTCAAATCCCTGGCACGCGCGGAGCTGGTGGTCTCGACTCGTGGAGCAAACGGCGGCTATCGCCTGTCGCGCCCCCCGCAAAACATCACTGCGGCTGACGTCATCGATGCGCTTGAGGGGCCCGTCTCCATTACCGAGTGCAGCGCCACTGACGGCGACTGCGAGCACGAAGGTGTGTGCAGCGTTGGTGGCGCCTGGCAGCGTATCAATGTCGCTATTCGACGAGCGCTGCAGGACATAACCCTGAATGACTTATTAAGAACCAACAGCCCGGTACCGACGTTTCGTTTCGCCGGCCTGCCAATCAACGTGGAAAACAATGGCGACTGAATCAGAAGAAATCGAGAGCCTGGTCAACAGGCGGTACGAACACGGATTCGTAACAGACATCCCGACGGAGAGCCTGCCGCCCGGCCTCGACGAAGGTGTCGTGCGCGCGATTTCTGCACGCAAGAACGAGCCCGAGTGGCTGCTGGAATGGCGTCTGCAGGCGTATCGCCAGTGGCTGGAGATGAAGGAACCCGAGTGGGCCCACCTCCACTACCCAAAGATAGAGTACGACGAGATCTCCTATTATGCCGCTCCCAAGTCGGACGATGACCGACCCAAGAGCCTGGATGAGGTCGACCCGAAGTTACTGGAGACCTACGACAAACTCGGCATCCCCTTACACGAAAGGGCTCGCCTCGCCGGTGTTGCGGTCGACGCAGTCTTTGACAGTGTTTCGGTGGCCACAACGTTCAAGGACAAGCTCGCGGACGCAGGCGTCATATTCTGCTCGTTCTCCGAAGCCGTTATTGAGCATCCGGAGCTCGTCAGGAAGTACCTGGGCTCGGTCGTACCACGCCGCGACAACTATTTCGCAGCGCTGAACTCGGCTGTCTTCAGCGATGGCTCATTCGTTTATATCCCCAAGGGCGTCCGCTGCCCGATGGAGCTATCCACCTACTTCCGCATTAATGCGGCCAACACGGGTCAGTTTGAAAGAACACTCATCGTCGCGGAAGAAGGCAGCTATGTCAGTTACCTGGAGGGCTGTACCGCGCCGATGCGCGATGAGAACCAGTTGCATGCGGCGATTGTAGAGCTCGTCGCAATGGACGATGCCGAGATCAAGTACTCGACGGTCCAGAACTGGTATCCGGGCGACGAGAACGGCGTTGGCGGCATTTACAACTTCGTCACGAAGCGCGGTGATTGCCGTGGCAAGAATTCGAAGATTTCCTGGACGCAGGTGGAAACCGGATCTGCAATAACCTGGAAATATCCCAGCTGCCTGCTCCGCGGTGAGAATTCAGTTGGCGAATTTTACTCGGTTGCCGTCACCAACAACATGCAGCAAGCCGACACAGGAACGAAGATGATTCATATCGGGCGCAACACGCGCTCGACCATCGTCTCCAAGGGCATCTCCGCTGGAAAAGCGCAGCAATCCTACCGTGGGCTGGTGCGCGTCATGCCGCAGGCAGAAGGCGCACGCAACCACACTCAGTGCGACTCTCTGCTCATTGGCAAAGAATGCGGAGCACACACGTTCCCCTACATGGAAATCAAACATCCCTCGGCGAAAGTGGAACACGAAGCGACGACATCCAAGATCTCGGCGAACCAGTTGTTCTATTGCCGCCAACGCGGCATCTCGGAAGAAGATGCCGTCAATATGATTGTTAATGGCTTCTGCAAGGAAGTCTTCAAAGAACTCCCGATGGAATTTGCCGTTGAGGCGCAGGCGTTGCTTAACGTCAGTCTCGAAGGCGCTGTCGGCTAAAGGTCAAAAAATGTTAGAAATCAAAAATCTCAAGAGCCGCATCGGCGACAGCGAAATCCTGCGCGGCCTGTCAATCGAAGTGAACGCCGGCGAAGTGCACGCCATTATGGGGCCGAATGGTTCCGGCAAGAGTACGCTTGCACAAGTCATTGCAGGGCACCAGGACTATGAAGTGACCGCAGGAACAGTGACGTTCAAAGGCGAGGACCTCCTTGAACTCGAACCGGAGGAACGGGCCCGTGAAGGCATCTTCCTGGGGTTCCAGTACCCGGTCGAGATCCCGGGCGTGAACAACGCCTACCTGCTCAAAGCCGCGTTAAACGCAAAGCGCAAGCACCAGGGGCTGGGTGAGATCGACGCGTTCGAATTCCTGAAACTGGCCAAGGAAAAAATGGCTACGCTGGGCATGGACCCGAAGTTCCTTAATCGCGGCGTAAACGAGGGTTTTTCCGGCGGAGAGAAGAAGCGTAACGAGATCCTGCAGATGGCTGTGCTGGAACCCGAGCTCGCGATTCTCGATGAAACCGACTCAGGCCTCGACATTGACGCACTCAAAGCTGTCGCCCAGGGCGTGAATGCGCTGCGCAGTCCTGAGCGCGCGATTGTCCTGGTAACCCACTATCAGCGCCTGCTCGACTACATTGAGCCGGACTTCGTACATGTCTTGTCCCAAGGCAAGATCGTTAAGTCGGGTGACAAAACACTGGCACTCGAACTCGAAGAAAAGGGCTACGACTGGGTAAAAGAGGCTGCCAACGGATGACACGTCTACCGACAGACGCCTTGCGCGACATCGTCGGCCGCCTGCCTACGACACGAGACGAGAACTGGAAGTACACCGACCTCTCGCGTGCACGTGACATCGCGTCGCGCTGGCTGGATGCAGGATGCGAGGCAACCACGGCCGAAATCGCCGATGACATAGACCGAATTACCGGGTCGATTGATGCAACCTGGTTTGTCGTCGCGAACGGTGCGCTGCAGCTGCCAGACCGTGTTTCGGGCCTCACCGCCGAACGGCTATCGGCAGCACCTGCGGCAGATGGTGCACTGGCCGAACTGAATGCAGCATTGCTTGTAGACGGATTGCGCATACGCATCGACGGTACGCCCGGCAAACCCGTCGGCCTCTTGTTCATCGATGGAACGGCTGATGCCTCGGTTACACAGGCCTATGTCGAGGTCGAGTTCGGCGCGAACGCCTCTGGCGAGGTCGTCGAGTACCACGCGTCTGTTGGAACGTCTGACCAGTACGCGAACACTATCGTTACGATCGGTGTCGGCGACAACGCCGCAGCCCGGCACCTGCGTGTTCAGGACCGTGCTCGGCAACACATGCAGACAGGCAGCACTACGGTGAGCCTTGGTCGTGATGCACGATTCGCGTCGAGCAGCTTCGATCTCGGCGGTGGACTGGTGCGCAATGACCTGGTGATTGACATCGCGAATCCGGGAGCTGAGGTATCGTTTGACGGCCTCTATCTTGCCGGCGAAGGTCAGCACATCGACAACCACACGCGGGTCGACCATCGTGTTGGGCCCGCCATCTCGAAACAGGAATACCGCGGTATCCTGAACGGCAAATGCCGTTGTGTATGGAATGGCAAAGCCGTCGTGCACGAAGCTGCGGATGGTACAGACGCCGACCAGGCGAATCACAACCTGCTGCTCTCAGAGAAGGCCGAGATCGATGCCAAGCCCGAGCTCGAAATCTATACTGACGACGTCAAGTGCAGCCATGGTACGACCGTCGGACAGCTCGACGAGGCTTCCCTTTTCTACCTGCGTACGCGCGGACTCGACAGGCAACATGCCAAGCAGGTCCTGACGCACGCGTTCGCGGCTGGTCTTGTTTCGCGGATTCCCGTCGAAGCAGCCAGAGGCGGCGTCGGTACCCTGGTCGAAGCGCGACTGGCTGACATTCTTGGATCCGATGAGGACTTCACCTGATGAGCGTGTCGGCCAGCACGATTCCTGCTGCTGCGTGGCGCGCAGATTTTCCAGCACTGAACCAGGAAATACAGGGTCACCCCCTCGTCTACCTGGACAGCGCTGCGTCCGCACAACAGCCAACTGCCGTCATTGATGCCGTCAGCAAGTATCACCGCGAGGACCATGCCAACGTCCATCGTGGTGTACATACCCTTAGCCACCGTGCGACTGAAGCCTACGAAGGGTCGCGCGACAAAGTACGTGACTTCATAAACGCCGGTTCGCGCGCTGAAATCGTTCTAACCAGCGGCACTACCGAAGCGATCAACCTGGTCGCTCAAAGTTTCTGCCGCCCTCGCCTCCAACCGGGCGATAGAATTCTCATTACGCACCTGGAACACCATGCGAACATCGTTCCCTGGCAACTTGTGTGCGAACAGACCGGCGCAGAACTCGTTGTCGCACCGATCAATGACCAGGGCGAAGTTGAGCTGGACACGATGCTCGACCTTATCGATGCCAAGGTCGTCCTGGTCGCCATGGCACATGTCTCTAACGCGTTGGGCACCGTCTGCCCCGTGGAGGCTGTCATTGCGCGCGCGCGGGAATGCGGTGTCCCGGTATTGCTCGACGGCGCCCAGGGGGTTCCCCACCTCGATATCGACGTGCAGAAAATCGGCTGCGATTTCTACGCGTTCTCCGGACACAAGATGTTCGGCCCGACCGGCACCGGCGTACTGTACGGCCGCGAAGCGCTGCTTGAGGCCATGCCACCGTGGCAGGGAGGTGGCGACATGATCCTCGAGGTCAGCTTTGACGAAACGATCTATAACGAACTGCCCTACAAGTTTGAGGCGGGCACGCCGAATATCTCGGGCGTTGTCGGCTTAGGTGCGGCTATCGATTACTTGCAGGCCATCGGCATGCAGAATATCGCCCGGTACGAGCACGAGCTACATGACTACATGGTCAGCGAATTGAAGACGGTCGAAGGTATCCGCCTGATTGGTGAGGCGCGCAACCAGGCCAGTGCCCAGTCGTTTATGCTCGGCGATATTCACTCGCATGATCTGGGGACAATTCTCGATCACCAGGGAGTTGCGATCCGAACCGTCCATCTCTGTTCTATGCCCTTGATGCAGCGCTTTGGCATATCGGGAACGTCGCGGGCGTCACTGGCTCTATACAACAATCGCGAGGACGTGGATCACTTCGTCGCCGCGCTCGGCAAAGCCCAAGAGATCTTCGGCTAATGGAGACGGCACGCGACATGCAGGATCTCTATCGGGAACTGGTCCTCGATCATTCGCGAAATCCGCGGCACTTCGGACGGCTTGACGGCGCTACGCATACGGCCGACGGCATCAATCCTTTATGCGGCGACAAGTTGAAGCTCTATCTGCGCGTAGATGAACAAGGCCTGATTGAAGCATCGGGCTTTGAGGGCAGCGGCTGCGCGATATCAGTTGCCTCTGCCTCACTGCTGACTGAGGCAGTGACAGGACTCCCGGTCGACGAGGCCGATGCCTGCGCGTCTGTGGTGACCCGTCGTCTCGGAGCCAGCAATGCGGAGACTGATACCGATACCGATCTCGGCACCAACCTCCAGAAACTCAAGGCACTGGACGGCGTCCGGGCCTACCCATCACGTATCAAGTGCGCGACGCTGGCCTGGTTCGCATTACACTCGGCGCTTAGTAACGACACGGCACCGGCCACAACGGAGTAGATTGCAGTATGTTCGGTCACACCAATGAACCCGTAAACCTTATTCGCGACGTGAGCGCGATCATCATTCCCGTGGGCGAAGTGGTTACTCTGCGCGAGGGAACCGAAGGGTTTATCACGCAGGCACTGGGAGGCAGTTTCACGGTATATGTGGAAGGTAATCTGTTTCGTATATCAGGTACCGATGCCGACGCACTGGGCAAAGAGCCCGTGCCGCCACCGAAGATTCCAGACGACGCGACGGAAGAAGATATCGAGAGCGTCATCTGGGATCAGCTGAAGACCTGTTACGACCCTGAGATTCCGGTCGATATTGTCAATCTGGGGCTGGTCTATCGCTGCGACGTCAGCGCGCTTGGCAACGGCCAGCGCTCGGTAAGCGTCGATATGACGCTCACGGCACCGGGTTGCGGCATGGGTGATGTCCTCGTGCAGGACGCACGCGAAAAAATCGCTATCATCCCTACTGTGTCCGATGTCTCCGTGGAACTCGTCTTTGATCCACCCTGGAACGTTGGCATGATGACCGACGAGGCAAGACTTCAAACCGGCATGATGTAGCTTTTATATTTAGGCGGTATTCCATTGAAAATACTAACAATTGTTCGCCATGCGAAGTCGAGCTGGAAAGACAACAGCTTGTCGGACAAGAAACGTCCCCTGAACCGGCGCGGCGAGCATGACGCACCAATAATGGGCGAGAGAATACGCAACCACGACATCCGCCCTTCCCTGATTGTCACCAGCCCGGCGACACGCGCCCGGGCGACTGCAAAAATTATTGCGCAGGCGATCAACTACCCTTTGGAGTTCCTGCAAAAAGAAGACAGCCTCTACCTGGCTTCACTGGACGAGATACTCGATGTCGTCGTCGCCCAGGACAACGGCTTCAATAATATGATGTTGGTGGGCCACAACCCCGGCTTAACAGATTTCGCAAACTTCCTCGTACCCGGATTGACCAACAATCTCCCTACCGCTGGCGTCGTCTCCGTCCAGATTGAGCAGGACAACTGGTCGTTGTACGAGCGACCCGCAACCGAACTACTGGTGCATGACTGGCCAAAGAAGGCGCATTCGTAAGGGGCCGCACTCCGAATGAGTACCAAGAATTGCCCTGGCAGTATTCGCTTTCGACTGGCCATATCTGCTGAAGAATACCTGGCTTATTATCAAGGTGGGGCGCGAGATGTAGTTGCACGCTCTGAAGACAACAAAACCATTCGTTTTCCCGCCAGTGCAATCCGGAAGTTCGTTACTCACGATGGTATTTTTGGTGACTTTGAAATTACTTTTGATGAGAACCACAAGCTCATTACAATCCAATCTGTAGACTAGAAATTGAGAGGACAGTTACCTCAATTCATGACCAGCCAATTCGTTATGCCCCTAATTTACGTACACATTGAAGAACTGAAACGAGTATATGCGTCGTTACTTTGCGCAATGGTTCTCGTTAGCGGTGCCTGGGCAACAGAACCCGCTGACTTGATCATTACGAACGCGCATATTCTGACGATGAACAGCGAGCGAACAACATTCGTCGATGGTGTGATTGTGGTACGCGACAGCAACATCGTTGCTGTCGGTGAGAAGGCGCTGTTGCGTGAATACGAATCAGCCTTCGTAATCGATGCAGAGGGCGACATTGTCATGCCCGGCATGATCAATTTACACAGTCATTTACCAATGGTCGCGTTTAGAGGGCTCGGCGAGAATGCTGTACAGAATCGCCTGTTCCGTTTCTTTTTTCCGCTGGAGAAGGCGCTGCTGTCACGACAGTTGATACGGGTTGCCTCGCGGCATGCGGCGATCGAGTCCGCGTTGTCCGGCGTAACGATGGTAACGGACATGTACTACCATGAGGACGAAGTCGCGCTCTCTGTCGCCGAGGTAGGTATTCGTGGCGTCCTCGGCGAGACAGTTATAGGGTTTCCGGTTGTGGACGCACCGGAGCCTTACGGTGGACTGGACTACGCCGAGCAGTTCATAAAGAAGTGGAAAGGCCATGAGTTGATCACGCCGGCCATCGCACCGCACGCGCCGTACACCGTAACACCGGAGTGGTTGATCAAATCAAAAGAGCTAGCCGATCGTGAGGATGTACCGGTGTTGATGCACATTGCGGAAATGCGCAACGAGGCAACGCTCATCACGAGGGAAATCGGCGCCTTTCCTGAGGGAAAGTCAGTCATCGAGTACCTTGATAGCGTCGGCTTTCTTAGTGATCGGTTGATTGCCGCACATGTTACTTATGTTGATGATGATGACATAGAGATCCTCAGGAAGAATGGGGTCGGTGTCGGACACAATCCAAAAGCCAACTTGCGGGCAGCGTCTGGTGAGTCGCCCGCCTGGAAGATGTATGGCGTCGGTATTGACATTGGGCTAGGTACGGATGGGCCCATGAGTTCTAATCAGTTGGATATCATCAACGTCATGGGATATGCGGCGGCTGTAGGCCGAAATCTTGGCGAGGCCGATTCACGGAGGTGGCCTCCGTATGACCTCGTGTATATGGCGACGATGGGTGGAGCCCGAGCACTTGATATGGAAGCTCGACTCGGCTCGCTCGAAGTTGGTAAGAAAGCAGATATGCTGATCGTCGATGTACATGCAGCGAACATGCAGCCGATGTATGACCCGTATGCGACGATAGCATTTGCCGCCTACCCGGAGAACGTTCGTACAACTATTGTCGATGGAAGAATCGTCGTGATGAATCGAGTCGTCAAAAATGTCGATATGACCGCGCATGCGCGCGAGTGGCGAGCAGTAGTGGAGTCAGTAGCAGAGTTCGCGAAGGATAGTCTATGAAGAACACCTGGATTGTTTTGGCAATACTGCTCTTGGCTGCTTGCGCCGATGACCACTTTTCAACGAGCAGTCCCGCAGTTACGGATGAAATACGAATGGCCTATCCAAAATTTGCTTCACACTTCGCCGCGGCGCTGACGGACGGTGAATATGAGGCCGCATTTGAGATGCTAAGTTCGGATATGCAACGGGAGTATCCTGCCGACAAATTGGGCAACAGGTTCGAAGCAATGGTCGAGTATGGTGACTCTCCAGCCAAGGTGGACGGGTTCATTCAGACCATGGAGGACTGGCCAGACAAGAAGCCCGACGACGTTGGTTGGGCCTACGTGTCGATAAGCGGAGACGACTATGCGGAAGCCGTAGCGGTAGTCGTTTCGGTAGGGGATTACGGAATGTCGATAAGCAGTATCGAATGGGGTCGCCCCTGACCCAATGCGGACAGTCGTCCCAATGGCAAGTTTTGGTCAGAACTCGCCTCCGGCCAGTAGTTGCCGTATGCAGAATTCGCGCCTACGCAACTTTCGGCTAGGTCGCACGTTTCATTACCTTTTCGCCAAGCAGCATCCTGTCCGGTTAATATGTTCCCTGCTCAAAGCACCCGCGTATCACATCTATTTGAGAACAATTTAAGCCATGCTCCTACGCCGTATTAGCAAGCACGTAAGTAGTCAGAATTGGTTCGCCGTCGCAATAGACTTCGTTATCGTTGTCGTTGGTGTATTTATCGGCCTCCAGTTTTCAAACTGGAATGATGAGCGCCTGATACAAGAACGAGCGAACATACTTCTTGAACGACTGGAGGCTGACTTTGGTGTCGATGTATGGATAGCGATCAATCTTCACGAATACCATCAACAGGTTTTTCAAAACTCGCTTCAGGTCTTGAATGATATCAACGGCAGTGCGCCAATGGGCGACGAAGAGTTTTTGATCTCCGCGTATCGTGCCACACAATTCAATAGATTCAATAAGACATCGATCTATGAGACCTTGACATCCGCGGGCGGCCTCGAATTAGTTGGTGGCACTGAGATAGGGCGCGTTGCGTCACTCTTTTATGAGACAACAATCCTGTCCGACTACGAAAGTCATGGCCAGTCGTCCGAATACCGTCAATTGTATCGCAGCACCGTACCGATCGAAGTCCAGTTAGCTGTCGGAAATGCTTGCGGAGATAGGCAACTGACAATCGATCAAACCATGAAGGAAGAAAGTGCGATTGGCTACGACTGTACTCTTGAATTGCTGCCCGAGCGAATGCAGGAAGCAGCGGAGCTCTTGCGGAATGACTTAGCAATTGCTGCAGCGCTGCGTCACCGCGCGGCAACTCTTGTTACTCAAAACAATGACTTTGGCACAATTGTCGAATCGATTCGGCCTTTTGCAGCAACCCGCGAACAGCTGGTGCAAAGCGGGCATGGCGAAATCTGGTTGAATGATTGATGAGTGTTGATTCTTGTTCGATTTACCGCTTCTGGCCGGAAGCAGTCGCCTAGGTGATAAACTAACGAACGACTGCTGCTGACCCAAAGCGGAGGTTCGCCGTGAGCGGTGCTTATGAGCCGTTTGTACCAAAATAATGGCTTCAGAAAACTGGGAGGGTTCGATCATGCGACGATTTTCACTTGCTATCTTGGTTGTCTTATCCGCGTGTGTGAGTGTCCCTAGCGACAATGACGTCAGAGCGCGGGAAGCCAGTTGGCAGGGCGCTCCCGTGGATGAGTTGGTCGCGGCGTTCGGTGGTCAACCCGGTCTTAAGAAAGGGGATAGATGGTACTGGCAATTCTGGGCTAGTCCGGAAAAACGAGACGACTATATTCAGGGAGCTGAGTCTCTCTCTCTTTCAGATCCGTCAGGGTGTAGAAATTGTGCGCCTTCCTCGTTAATCGGTTCGCCAGCTCCAAGGGCAGCTTATAGCTTCTCAAGCGGTGGTGGGCCCTCGCCCAAGTCTGAAAGTCGACCTCCGCCTGTTTGCACGTACCTGGCCGACGTCGAAGACGGGACGATCGTCAAACTCAGCACACTGAGCGCGCGCGGCGCTTTCTGTCGTTTCGAAGAGCTGCCGATGCGCGTGCTGCCCAATTCAGCCTAATTCCAATGACGGCTACTGACCCAAAGCGGACTGTTGGACCAATGTTGAAAGGTCTAAGTTATATGCCTTTCTAACCACTCACAGACGTCCGAGAAGAACGGTTCGCGAGCAGATTTCTCGATCCATGGACTGTGCCCACATCGTTCATATTCGTGATATTCCAACTTATGCAGGTAGGGGAGCAGGCTGTCCCGTATCATCGTGCCGGGATGCGGGTCATAGTGCCCGTGCATCATCAGAACCGGCGATTCGACGGCTGCAAACGCCTTCGGATAAGTACCTTCATCCTGCAGTTTTCGCATATCGTTCCACGTCTCATCGTGAGCCTTCAGATCGAATGGCTCAGACTCCTCTTTTTCGGCGTACGCACCAATGGGGTCGTAGTCGAATATGTGTCGAGTTAGCCTGAACGTCTGAATGAACTGCTCTGCCGGACCAGCCGGCCCGATTGATAGTTGGCGAATAAGATCTCGCACGTCATCGTCCATGCGTTCTTCAATAGTCGCCTGCATCCTGCGCCTGCTTGATTGGTCAAAAGTGCCACACCCGACAAGAACGATCGGTCCAGCTCTGCTTGGATGCGCGGCGGCATAACACAGGGCAAGCATAGCTCCCCACGAATGCCCGACGATTGCGACAGGAGAATCGCCACCGAGATCAGTAACAATCGCGTCAAGATCCGCGATGTGACGAGCAACAGTGAGGGTTTCTGCTCCGCTGCCACGCTGCCACGGTTCCACTGCGTGGAAGGACCCTGAAATACCCTTGGCTATTGGAGCCACGTCTCCTACCGCAGCGGGACCACCATGCAGAACAAGGACCACTTGGCCCGAAACGCCATAATGTCGTACGAGCATAGGGAGTAGTTTCGCACAGCCGGTTGGCGGATGGTGATCCGTATTGAAGCAACAGCCAGAATCCGCTTCTGGCCGAGAGCAGAAGTTAGCCTGGTCTGAGGTAGAATGACGGCTACTGACCCTTTGCGGCCATTGATATATGTGAAGCCTAGCGGCAGACCAGAATACAGGTATTCCCCCCGAGTAAGCACATGAGGTTGGTTCATTGAACAAAACGAGATCCTTTTCGTCTGTCGCCATCGCTTTGATCTGTTCGGCGTGCTCTGGATCCGATTTCGGCGAGGTATCGG
>Ga0265303_10001933_pt1 | contig 12859 bp, 11 predicted proteins | sample Helome_2_FD_192494 | JGI IMG/M metagenome (GOLD analysis project Ga0265303, IMG submission 192494) | Marine sediment microbial communities from subtidal zone of North Sea - Hel_20160317 (Illumina Assembly) | ecosystem: Environmental > Aquatic > Marine > Subtidal zone > Sediment ...
AGTCACAGGAAAGCCCATAATATCTACGGTACACAAATGGTACGGGCCACCTATGAAGGCGTAAAAAAATATGTGTATCCCAAACGTCCTTTTGTGATAACCAGGGCTGCCTATGCAGGTGCGCAGAGATTCTGCTCGACCTGGACAGGGGATAATGTGGCTACCTGGGAACATCTATGGATCGCCAATGTACAGGTACAGCGTATGTGCTTGAGCGGTTTCTCTTTTGTTGGCTCGGATATCGGTGGTTTTGCCGAACAGCCTAATGGTGAATTGTTTGCCCGATGGGTACAGCTTGGTATTTTTCATCCGTTTTTACGAGTGCATTCCAGTGGAGATCACGGAGACCAGGAACCCTGGTCGTTTGATCCGGAAGTGACCAATATTGTCAGGAAGTTCATCGAACTCAGATATCAGCTTCTCCCATATCTCTATACTGCGTTTTGGCACTATGCCGAAAAAGGGGTGCCCATGATCAAGTCATTGGTGTATTGGGATCAGGAAGACCCACAAACACATTTCAGGACAGATGAATTCATCTGTGGAGAACATATTTTGGCTTGCCCGATCCAGGAAGCAAATGCCAAAGGAAGGCGTATGTATATACCCAAAGGAAAATGGCACAACTTTTGGACTGGAGAGATCATTGAAGGTGGGTTAGAACGATGGGTGGTAGCCGATATTGACAGGATGCCCATATTCATAAAAGCTGGGGCCATGATCCCTAAATATCCGGTACAACAGTACGTAGGAGAGAAGTCTTTTGATGCGCTGACTGTAGACGTATATTTTACATTGGGATCAGAACAAAGCACATTATATGAAGATGCCCATGAGGGGTATGATTACAAGAAAGGTGATTTTAGTGTGCGCAATTTCAAGCTTCAGGGGAAAAAGAACGCCTTGATCATTCAGCAGTTCAAAGATGGGACCTATATAACGCCTTATAAGACGTTGGATCTAAACTTGATAGGCCTGCCTTTTAAGATTGAAAAGATTGAAGTTGACAATGTGGAAGTACCCCTTGAAAAAGTAAAATTGAATGGCGATAATAACATTGAGATCAGCAAGGATTTCACCCAGCTACACATAATTGGAAAATAATTTTTTTCGTAAATTACGGAAATGCAAACACTAACATTATGAATATGCGTAAACTCTTATTGGGAATCGCTTTACTCTTGCTTGTAGCGGCGTGTAAGGTGAACCCTTTTACCGGGAAAAAAATGTTGAATTTTTACCCGAACAGCCAGATCTTTCCTATGGCCTTTGCCCAGTATGATCAATTCCTTGGAGAGAATAAAGTAGTAGAAGGAACAGCTGAAGCTGTAATGATATCCCGAGTAGGCCAGCGAATTGCCTCTTCTGCCGAACGATGGCTAACTGCTAATGGCTATCCGGGCTATTTAAAAGACTATCAATGGGAATACAACCTTGTAAATGACGAAACAATCAATGCATGGTGTATGCCCGGTGGTAAAATTGTTTTCTATTCCGGAATACTGCCTATCACACAAACAGAAACCGGAGTGGCAGTAGTAATGGGCCATGAAGTAGCTCATGCGCTTGCAGATCACGGAGCACAACGAATGAGCGCGGCAACTGTTCAGCAATTGGGCGCTGTTGCCGGAAATGTGGCCATACAGGATCCACAAAAAAGGAATATGTTTAACCAGGCATATGGCTTGGGTTCTACAATCGGACTCATGTTGCCTTTCAGCAGGAGCCACGAGACGGAAGCCGATAGAATTGGACTTCAGATCATGGCTATTGCCGGATATAATCCGGATGAAGCTGCCGAATTATGGCGCAGAATGAAGGCAAATGCCGGAAATCAGGCTCCGCCAGAATTTTTAAGCACTCACCCTTCAAATGATACTCGGATTGCGAATTTGACAGCGTGGTCTCCTCTGGCTAAAGAAGAGGCTCGCAAGTTTGGCGTTCAGTCTTTTCAATAAATCGACAGGCCCAAATAGGGCTATTTAATTGTATATTAGAAGCTGTACCCTTAAAGGTGCAGCTTTTTTTATGGCGCATTTGATCCCCTTGAAGGGAAGTAAACGTTTGCTTAATGCCTGGGCATTTTACGACTGGGCCAACTCAGTGTATAGCCTGGTTATAGCTTCGGCCATTTTCCCTATTTTTTATGGTCTTTTGTTCCGTACTGCGGAAATAGATAAAGTAGTCATCTTTGGAGGAGAAATTGCGCGGGCTCCCCTCATCAGTTATGTTACTTCTGCCGCCTTCGTTTGTATCGCCATTATCACCCCCTTGATCTCCGGCATTGCGGATTATCTGGGAAACAAGAAGGTGTTTATGAAATTCTTCTGTTACCTGGGAGGCTTATCTTGCATGGGACTCTATTGGTTTTCCCTTGAGCATATCTATTTAGGCTTACTTTTCTACTTTTTTGGACTGGTTGGCTTTTGGGTCAGTTTTGCCATCAACAATTCCTATTTACCCGATATAGCCTATCCGGAGCAACAGGATGCAATAAGCGCAAAAGGATTTTCCCTGGGTTATATTGGAAGTGTCTTGCTTTTGCTTTTTAACCTGGCCATGGTCATGAAACCAGAGATCTTCGGGATCTCAGATTCTCCAGGGGCACCAGCAGAGATGAAAGCCATGCGCTATTCCTTTGTCTCTGTCGGTATCTGGTGGATCCTTTTTAGTCAGTATACATTTTACTATTTGCCTCAGGGAAATAAACGGGAAGGAGATAGATCGCGGATTATCCTGAACGGCTTTAAAGAATTGCGCAAGGTGTGGCATCAACTTGGCCAGGAAACCCGGCTAAAGCGTTATCTCGGGGCATTTTTTGTTTACAGCATGGCAGTTCAGACTATCATGCTTATAGCTGCATTTTTTGGGGAAGAAGAGATCGGTTGGAGCTCGGATACTGAGCGCACTACCGGATTGATCGTTAGTATTATGGTCATACAATTAGTTGCCATCATAGGGGCCACACTTACGGCCAAAGCCTCAGAAAAATTTGGGAATATCAGGTCCTTGATCACGATCAATATCTTATGGATCTTTATCTGCATCTATGCCTACTTCCTGCAAACGCCCATGCAATTTTATATTGCGGCTGGCTGTGTGGGGATGGTCATGGGCGGAATCCAATCCTTGTCCCGCTCTACCTATTCCAAATTCATCCCGGAAACGATTGACACCACTTCCTTTTTTAGTTTCTATGATGTATCAGAGAAGATCGGTATAGTTATCGGAACCTTTTTATATGGTTTCGTGGCTCAATTCACAGGGAGTATGCGCAATGCCACAATATTCCTGGGGATATTCTTCCTATTGGGGGTCTTCCTCTTGTTACGAGTCCCAAAAAAACCCCATCAGACTGCAGAAGCATCCTGACGAGGTTAATTGAAGTGTAGTTATTTTACTTGTTTGTTTTGGTAATATCTCCTGAGCCTGATGTTTTGCTCTGGACCTTTGGATTGCCCTTGTAATAGATATCGCCTGAGCCCGAAACTTTGGCATTTAAAGTTTCAGTAGCCGTAACTTTAATATCTGCAGAGCCTGAAACATTAGCCGTTACATTTTTTGCTTTTAATTCATATGCCTTCACATCGCCTGATCCTGAAATGGAGATATCCAAATCATTGGCACTGCCTTCCAGATTAATATCTCCTGAACCCGATAAGGATACATCCAGATCATTGGCATCTATATCGAGGGTAATATCTCCTGATCCAGACATACTTGCCGTAAAGATATCAGCATTTAAAGCTGTTTTCCCGACTATATCACCTGAACCAGATAAGGATACTTCCCGAATTTCTTTCACCGGAACGGTCACTTCTATGCCTCCACTTTTCCAACTGGATGGAGAGAGGTAATAGCCTTTTTTAGGTTTGATAACCAGTTTGTCATTCCTTACTTCTGTAATTAGGTATTCCAGAAGGTTTTCTTCGCCTTTGATGGTAACATTACCTTCATTTCCATTTACCAGATTCACATCGAACCATCCGGATACGGCTACACCGTCATAATCACCGGTAGACCTTTCTATGGTTACCACTTTCCCATTCCCTTTAATTTTCTTGCCCCATTGCGCATAAGTGGTAAAGGTCATGCATAAGGCTGCAAATAGTATTGTATAATTTTTCATCACTGTAGTTTTCAATTAATTTTTATGGAAGGAAACACCGCCGTATTCACTGCTGATATAGACCGAATGGCCTGAACCAGCCTGGCCGTAATAGCCTTTGTAATAGCGCTCGCTGTTCTTTTCCTTGCTGATATTGAACTCAAAATCGTCTTTTCCTTTTACACTGGCATATTCCGTGGTGATCTCAAAATCAAAATGGTATGCAGGATCATATCCTATCTTAATGCCCGTGTAATCAGTACTTATATTTACGTTTCCGGCTTCTGCAGTCAAGTTTTGGATCTTTACTGATCCATAGTCTGCATTAATATCTACATTACCGTATACATCTCCGAGATCTACGCTGAAATAATCTCCATTACCCGTTACATTCTGAACAGAGCTTACATCCATACTGCCATAATCACTGGTGTAATCCAGATTTTTCATCTCGCCAATAGAGACTTTTGTATAGTCGGCATTCAATTCCAGATCGCCCACCTTCTTAATAGTAAAGCCTGAGTAATCTGCATTGATGGAACCACTATTCATATAATCGATCGTGGATTTTGAGGTATAGTCAAAACTCAATTGATTGTTCCTTCCGCGCAGTTCTCCGATCTCTAATCTGCCGTAATCACAGAAGATCTTTGCATGGCCGTCTATACGATCTATGATAATGGCACCGTAGTCATTACTCAAATGCACGCTGTGTTTAACCGGTGCTTTGATCGAATAGTTGATCTGCATACTTGTATTGCTCTTTCCCCAGCTCCAGCTTTTGCCCTTGGCAAAAACAGTTTTAGCGGAAACCATATCGCCGGAGTCATCAAATTCTATGGTGATCTGATCCAGTTTTTTCTGAACTTTATCTTCATTGTTACCACTTACTTTGATCTTGATCTCCATAACAACACGATCTTCATCCCAGCTTGAAATGGTCACATTACCATAGCGATTTTTGACTTTTAGTAAGTCTGTGGGATTCACATCAAACTCTTTGTTTATGGTCTTTTCCTTATTGTACTTCCCCTTAGACTGCTCGTCGTTGGCCATTGTGGCCAGTGGAATGGTCAAGCACAGAACCAGGGCGTACTTAAATAGTAATGTTTTCATCATTATTCGTTTTAAATTGATCTATCATTTTTATTTTGGTCATATATGAATTCAGGATATCCATCCGGCTTTGGAAATTCTGTATCATGGCCTGCATGATCACTTCCTTATTCCCTCCGCTGATCAATTCCTGCTCTAATCTCAGGTAATCCGATTCGAGACGTGACATTTGCTGCATGGCATCCTGGACGAGTTTTTCAGTGTCTTCATTTCTGTATTGTTCGAAACTGTTTAGTTGATTTTCAACCAGATTTGCAAAATGTAACCTGGTCTCAGGCAGTTCAGGAGCGATTTCAGCCACCTGATTTTCCACAGAAGAACCTGTCTGTAAATTTACGAGACCGATACCGAGGACGCCGATTAGTGCAATTGATGCAGCAATCGCCAGTGGCCTCCACCAGTTAACTCTTTTTCGTATGGTGTAAACCACTTGAGTTTGATCTTCGAGCTTTGCTTGGAAACGCAACTGGTGCCCTTCCTGAGGTTCCAGGAAATCAAAAGATCCCTTTAAACCATCGATCATTTCTTCTATGTTGAATTCTTCTTTCATGTCAGGCATTAATCATTTTTTTCCTCAGGCTTTCCTTCGCCCTTGATATGGTTGTGCGACAGTTGGCATAACTTATATCCATAATGCCGCTAATTTCTTCGTAATCATAACCCTCGATCAGGTGTAAGGTCAAAGACATTCTGTAATTGTCTTTGAGTTGGGTCATAGCCTCCATCACTTTTTGAGCCTCTTGTTCTGTACTACTATGATCCGTAACAACTGCATCAGTATCTTCGACCTTGTACATCAAATTCTCCAGAGCTACTTCATTCCTTTTCTTTTGTTTGCGATAGTGATAAATGCTGTTATTGATCACAATTCGCTTTAACCAGGCTCCGAACGTTACCTCACCTTTAAAAGTCTGGAGTTTAGTGAAGGCATTCAGAAAGGATTCCTGCATTATATCTTCTGCTTCCATTTCATCCTTCACTATGCGTACTGCTGTATTGTACATGGCTTTGTAATATCTGTTGTACACCTCCATTTGTGCTTGTTGATCGCCGTTGATACACCGCTGTAACAGGGAGTCAATATGATCTTTTTTTAGGCTCAAAAAGTTGATTGTTTGTAGTAATGAGTACTCAAGTTAGGGATTGTTACACTTTTTATAAAATCTTGTTTCCCATGGCACAGGAATTGCCTTATATGGGCGGTAAAAATGCGTGTAAAGTCCTATTTTTAGGTGGCTTGAGGAGTTAATACCAATCATATACCACCTCATGAAGACCTAGTTTCTAAGGATTCGTGACAGAATGACCGATTTATAGCATATGGGAGAGATAAAAAATACAGAATTTGACAATATGACGCTCCAGGGATTGGATGAAGATTCCGAACTGATCCCCTTGCTCACTCCTGAAGATGAGGAAGAGATGAATAAAGAGCGCTTACCTGAAACCTTGCCAATACTACCTTTGAGGAATACGGTACTCTTCCCGGGGGTCGTAGTGCCTATTACAGCAGGCAGGGATACTTCAATAAATTTAATAAAAGATGCCAATAAAGGGAGTAAGGTTATTGGAGTTGTCTCTCAAAAGGACGAAGAAACGGAAACCCCGGGCATTAACGACCTAAATACCCTGGGTACCGTTGCTCGTATTTTACGCGTCTTAAAAATGCCTGATGGCAATACAACTGTTATTATCCAAGGTAAGAAGCGATTTGAGATCGCCGAGATCCTGACAGAAAAGCCGTATATGACGGCCACTATCCGGGAGGCGTATGAGAGTTCTACAAATCAGGAAGAAAAAGAGTTCCTGGCTATAATTGAAGGGATCAAGACCATTGCCCTGGATATCATTCGTGAAAATCCGAACATTCCAAGTGAAGCTTCTTTTGCGATCAAGAACATAGAAAGCAATTCCTTCCTGATCAATTTTGTGTCCTCCAACCTTAATCTGAATGTGAAAGAGAAGCAGGAACTGCTGGAGATACCTAATTTAAAAGACAGGGCGCTTGCCACATTAAAATACATGAATGTGGAATTGCAGAAGCTGGAGTTACAGAAAGACATTCAATCTAAAGTCCGTAGTGATATGGATCAGCAGCAGCGGGAGTACTTCTTGCATCAGCAGATGAAAACCATCCAGGAAGAGTTGGGCGGGGGAGTCTCTTATGATGAAGAGATCCAGGAGATGCAAGCGCGTGCCATGGAAAAGAAATGGAGTGAAAAAGTAAAAACTCACTTCGATAAGGAATTAGGGAAATTAAAGCGCATGAACCCCCAGGTTGCTGAATACGGAATTCAACGTAACTACCTGGACTTACTTCTCGATCTTCCCTGGGAGGATTATTCTGAGGATCAATTTGATCTGAAGCGAGCGGTCCGGATCCTGGATAGGGACCACTACGGCCTGGAAGATGTTAAGAAGCGCATTATTGAATACCTGGCAGTTTTAAAGCTCAGGAATGACATGAAATCGCCTATTCTATGCCTGTACGGACCCCCGGGGGTTGGGAAGACCTCCCTGGGAAAATCAGTAGCTGAGGCATTGGGCAGGCAATATGTTCGCATGTCCCTAGGCGGACTCCGGGACGAAGCCGAGATCCGAGGTCATAGGAAAACGTATATCGGAGCCATGCCGGGACGAATTATCCAGAACATCAAAAAAGCCGGGACGTCTAATCCCGTCTTTATTTTGGATGAGATCGATAAACTTTCTGTCAGTTATCAGGGCGATCCTTCTTCAGCTATGCTTGAAGTGTTGGATCCTGAGCAGAATATGGACTTCCATGACAACTTCCTTGAAATAGGGTATGATCTCTCAAAAGTCCTGTTCGTGGCAACTGCCAATAGTCTATCACCTATTCAGCCTGCCTTACGCGACAGAATGGAGATCATCAATGTGACGGGCTATACCATCGAAGAGAAAGTAGAGATCGCCAAAAGGCATCTCTTGCCAAAGCAATTAAAGGAACATGGCCTCAGCAAGAAAGACCTTCAGATCGGGAAAGTACAGCTTGAAAAGATCGTAGAGGGATATACTCGCGAATCCGGCGTGAGGGGCATGGAGAAACAGATCGCAAAAATGGTACGTCATGCGGCTAAATCCATCGCCATGGAAGAATCATACAACATCAAAGTAAGTTCTGCCGATGTAGAAAAAGTCCTGGGGCCACCGAGGTTGCTGAGAGACAAATACGAGAACAACGAAATAGCGGGTGTGGTTACTGGCCTTGCCTGGACTTCTGTAGGTGGGGATATTCTCTTTATAGAATCTATCTTATCCAAGGGAAAGGGGATGCTGAACATAACCGGAAATCTCGGTAAGGTGATGAAAGAATCGGCCACCATCGCTATGGAGTATATCAAGTCAAACTCAGATCATTTTAAAGTTGATCCAAATATTTTCAAGTCCTATAATGTGCATATCCATGTACCGGAAGGTGCCACCCCAAAGGACGGCCCTAGTGCCGGGATCGCTATGCTAACATCACTGGTTTCCCTGTTCACCCAGAAACGGGTGAAGAAACATTTGGCCATGACGGGGGAGATCACCTTAAGAGGGAAGGTATTGCCGGTGGGAGGTATTAAGGAAAAGATCCTGGCTGCCAAAAGAGCGCGTATCAAAGAGATCATCCTTAGTGAAGAGAACAGGAAAGATATTGCCGAGATCAAAGAAGATTACATAAAAGGGTTAACTTTCCATTATGTTTCTGAAATGAGCGAAGTCATTGATATTGCCATTACGGATCAAAATGTGAAAAACGCTAAAAAACTCAAGGCGGAGTAAGTCGCAATTACATGTCTAAGATCACCATTGCCATAGACGGGTACTCATCAACAGGTAAGAGTACTATTGCCCGTCAATTGGCACAAACCCTGGGCTATATCTACGTAGATTCCGGGGCTATGTACCGGGCCGTTACTTTATATGCCCTACGCGCTGAATTGATCCAAAATGATGTATTAGATAAGGAGAAACTTGTCGAAAGCTTGCCGTCCATTTTCCTACAGTTCACTTTCAATCCCAAAAAGGGATATGCAGAAGTGTATTTAAACAACAAGAATGTAGAAGGAGATATACGTAACCTCGAAGTTTCGAAATATGTGAGTCGGGTTGCCGAGATACCTGAAGTACGCAGAAAGTTGGTAGCTATCCAACAGGAGTTGGGAAAAAACAAGGGTGTTGTGATGGATGGGCGCGATATTGGCACAGTAGTCTTCCCTGAAGCCGATCTGAAATTATTTCTCAATGCTGCTCCTGACAAAAGGGCCACACGCAGGTATAAAGAACTTCTGGAGAGAGGGGATGAGGTTACCTTTGAAGAGGTGCTAGAAAATGTAGAATTCCGCGACCATATCGATTCCACACGAGCAGTTTCTCCTCTAAAAAAAGCTGAAGACGCCATTGTGATTGATAATACCGATATGGGGCTGAAAGAACAGTTCGAGAGGGTATTAAATATAGCTAATAGGGTGATCAACCAAAAAAAAAAGGATGCCTGAGCATCCCTTTTTTCAACGTAAGTAAATAAACTTATAGGTTGGGTATCACCAATACTTGTTCTGGATGAATAACATCCGGATTAGAAAGGAGATTTGTATTTGCTTCAAAGATCTTGTTGTACTTCATGGCATCACCGTAGTAATGCTTAGCTATCTTGCTTAGCGACTCTCCGCTGCTTACAACGTGCCTGTGGTATACAGAATCATCTGCTACCGTAATATTAGCTTTTAGATCAGATGGACTTTCGCCACCAACAGCCTTGATTTTATCCCATAGCAGGTTTTTTTCGTATTGCGTATTTGCCTGGCCTTTGATCTTCAATACGCCATTCTCTTCATTTACGCTACCGTCTTTGATTCCCAGCTGTTCACCAAGATCCAATACGGGCTGATATTTCGCTTTTACACTCATGTTTTAAATAAGATTAATGGTTAAAAAATAATGAGCCTAAAGATACGAATAATTAGGAAAATTTGAAATAATTTCTCGCATGCGAAGACCGAAATTACAGTTGATTTGCTCTGGGTTGGTAAAACAAGGAATAAATTGTATTTTTGCAGACCTTTTTCACCCATTTATCAAGAAGGAAAAGGGAAACAGAAAAGAAGATAATCACTTCTGTACAATAGGGTTTATTCTTGATGCGTACGGAATACAAATGTAGATCAGCAAATGGCTGAAGAAAAAGTAACACCACAAGCGGAGGAGACTGCCAATACTGAAACGGCTAAAGAACCTAAAAAACCCGTAGCTCCAAAACAAGACCCGAAAGAGTTCCTTTCCAATTTTGACTGGGATAAGTACGAAGAAGGCATTGAACGCATCGAGGATAAGAAACTCGAGGAGTTTGAAAAACTAGTAGCCGAAAATTTCGTAGATACCGCCGATGAAGAAGTGGTAACAGGAGTAGTGACACATTTAACGGAACGTGAAGCGATCATTGATATCAATGCGAAGTCCGAAGGTGTGATCTCCCTGAACGAGTTTAGATATAATCCGGACCTGAAGTTAGGGGATGAAGTAGAAGTCTTAATAGATATCCGGGAAGATAAAACAGGTCAGCTTGTATTGTCGCACAGAAAGGCCCGTACCATTATGGCATGGGAACGTGTGAATGATGCACATGACAAGGAAGAAGTCATCACAGGCTTCGTAAAATGCAGGACTAAAGGGGGTATGATCGTGGATGTCTTCGGAATTGAAGCCTTCTTGCCTGGTTCTCAAATAGATGTAAAACCTATTCGCGATTACGATCAGTATGTGGGGAAAACGATGGAATTCAAGGTGGTTAAGATCAACCAGGAATTCAAGAATGTCGTTGTTTCACACAAAGCATTGATCGAAGCCGATATAGAAGAACAGAAAAAAGAGATCATCAGTAAGCTTGAAAAAGGCCAGGTACTGGAAGGTATTGTGAAGAACATTACTTCTTATGGTGTATTTATCGACCTTGGTGGTGTAGACGGACTGGTACATATTACAGATTTGTCCTGGAGTCGTATTAACCATCCGAATGAGATCGTAGAGCTGGATCAGAAGCTGAATGTTGTGATCCTTGATTTTGATGATAATAAATCCCGAATTCAATTAGGTCTTAAGCAATTAGAGAAGCACCCGTGGGATGCCCTTGGCGAAGAGATCAAAATTGGAGATAAGGTAAAAGGTAGAGTAGTTGTGATCGCAGATTACGGCGCCTTCCTGGAAGTAGCAGTAGGGGTTGAAGGATTGATCCATGTATCTGAGATGTCATGGTCTACACACCTGCGCTCTGCGCAAGACTTTGTAAATGTTAGCGATGAACTGGAAGCAGTTGTGCTAACACTAGATAGAGAAGATCGCAAAATGTCCTTAGGGATCAAGCAATTGACTCCGGATCCATGGACAGATATCACAACTAAATATCCAGTAGGATCCAAACACAAAGGAATTGTACGAAACTTCACCAATTTTGGTGTCTTTGTAGAATTAGAGGAAGGGATTGACGGATTGATCTACATTTCTGACCTAAGCTGGACAAGAAAGATCAAGCATCCTTCTGAATTCGTGACCGTTGGTGATGAGATTGAGGTAGAAGTACTGGAATTAGATGTAGATGGCCGTAAGTTAAGCCTTGGACACAAACAGACTACTGAGAATCCTTGGAATAAATATGAAAAGGAATTCGGATTAGGCAGCGTACATAAAGCATCTATTACTGAAGTTGTAGATAAAGGAGCTATCATCACCTTTAATGAAGATATCACGGCTTTTGTTCCACAACGCCATATGGAAAAAGAAGACGGCAAGAAACTCACTAAAGGAGAAGAAGCCGATTTCAAGATCATTGAATTCAATAAAGATTTCAAGCGTGTGGTAGCAAGCCATACCGCCTTGTTCAGAGAAGAGGAGGAACGCAATGTGCGCTCTGCCCGCAAGAAAGCGGCTGCAGCTGCCGAGGAGGCCAAACCTACACTAGGGGATGCCAACGAGCAGTTACAGGCTTTGAAGGACAAGATGGAAGCAGATAAGAAGAAATAAGAAATGAAAGCAATTCAAAAAAAGCCCTGTTCCTTAGATCAGGGCTTTTTTTTAAGCTAGCTTCCTAAGAGAATAAAAAGAAGATTAACCAGAAATATCTATTTTTGCCTAAACGACACGACGGCGAATTCAATATGAGCCAAAAAGTACTCCTTACCGCAAAAGAGATCGATATCCTCTTACATAGGCTCGCGTGTCAATTACTTGAAAGACATCTCGATTTTTCAGATACGGTCCTGATCGGTATTCAGCCTCGTGGAATTTACCTTGCGAATCGCTTGACCAAGATCCTGAGTGAAGAGTATCAGGTGAAAGATATTGCACTGGGTTCTTTGGATATTACATTTTTTAGGGACGATTTTAGAAGAGGGGAGAAGACCCTTGAAGCAAGTACAACGGAGATCGATTTCCTGGTAGAAGGGAAACGCGTTGTGCTGATCGATGACGTTTTGTATACCGGCCGGAGTATCCGTGCTGCCTTAACGGCCATACAGTCCTTTGGCAGACCAAAAGAAATAGAACTACTGACACTTATAGACAGGCGTTTTAGCCGGCATTTACCCATTCAACCTAATTATAGGGGGAGACAGGTAGATGCGATCAATGAGGAGAAAGTCA
>Ga0265303_10001938_pt1 | contig 12846 bp, 11 predicted proteins | sample Helome_2_FD_192494 | JGI IMG/M metagenome (GOLD analysis project Ga0265303, IMG submission 192494) | Marine sediment microbial communities from subtidal zone of North Sea - Hel_20160317 (Illumina Assembly) | ecosystem: Environmental > Aquatic > Marine > Subtidal zone > Sediment ...
CGCGGGATTCGGGCGCACAACGAGGTGGCCGACCGGGCACAGGCCGGCGAGCGTTGCGCGATCAACATCGTCGGCCGTGGCGTCAGCGAAGGCTCTTTGCATCGCGGCAACTGGTTGATGCATTCAAGTTTGTACGCGCCGAGCAGAAGAATCGACGTCGACTTGCGCGTGCTCGAATCCGAACCCAGGTCATTGAAACACTGGACACCGACGCATTTGCATATTGCTGCGGATCATCTGGCGGCACGCGTCGCGATCCTTTCTGGAGGAACCATTGCTGCAGGTGACCGCGGGTTAGTGCAACTGGTGCTGAAGCAGGATACGTTCGTCGTTCACGGGGATCGTTTCGTGCTGCGTGACCAGTCCGCTCAACGTACGATTGCCGGCGGGCATGTGATCGATCCCTTCTCCCCGAAGCGTGGTCGGGCACGACCGACCCGGATCGCCGCATTGCAAGCCATGAATCATCGTGACCCGGGCGAGGTACTCGCTGCACTGACCGGGATCAGCGAAGTCGGGGTGCCGCTGACAGCTTTCGCTGTCGCACACAATCTTCCGGCACTTCAATTGGATGCAATCATCGAATCGTTTTCACTGCGAAGGGTTGGGCGTCAACCACAGGAGTGGATCTTCAGCGCCACTCGATGGCAGGACTTGCTCGACCACATCGAAAATGCTGTCGGACTCTTTCATCGGTCCATGCCAGAGCTCCCCGGTCCCAGTCTCAGGGACATCCAGTTAGCCCTGAAACCCCATGTCGAGACCGCCATACTTGAAGAAGCCGCCGGATACCTGGTGAATGAAAAGCGCCTGGGTGGACGGGGCGCACGGTTTCATTTGCCATCGCACGTGATCCAGGTCTCCGCGCGCGACCGGCAACTCTGGGCGCGAGCAGCGGCCAGCCTTGCGCCGGATTCGGGTAGTCCGCTGAGCCTGCATCAAGTGGCGGAAGTGCTGGAGGTCGACAGGAAAGTCCTCGAAACATCTCTGCAGAACGCGGTCAAGATCGGCGAGATGGTGTTGGTGACAAAGAACCGTTACCTGCCGACATCTTATATGACGCGCCTGGGGTACGCCGCCGAAACATTGGCAGAGAAAACCGCCGGGGGTTTCTTCACCGTGGCCGAGTTCGTCGACCACAGCAAAACGGGGCGAAACTTTGCCATCGATTTATTAGAATACTTCGACCGCCTGGGGTTTACCGAACGGTCAGGCAACAACCGCCGAATCAGGCGTCCTGCCACGACAGTCTTCGCAGTTGATGAAAAGGGTTCATGAGGAAGAGGATCGCACCCCGGTGGGGCGCCTGGATTTCAAATCCGGTGAGGGGCGTACCACGTCCCTGGTGGGTTCGACTCCCACGCTCTTCCGCCACATCCCGTGCAACGTTGACAACTGGCCTGTTTGCCCGGGACAGGTTGATCGGCTAGTATCTCCGCATGATTGTGAAGCAATGTGCATCTCTAAAACATGAATGCTTAACCTGCCACGGAGAGAACGGCTGACATGGTGCGGCTTGCCGACGTCCCCGAACCCGAACGCAGCTACATGGCCGGGCTGGAATGCCTGCCCTATGCGCACAAACCGTTTACCCCGGCAGTTGCCCCCGGGCAGCGACATGTTGCAATCGTTTCATCTGCAGGACTGGTCGTTCGCGGGCAACGCCCGATGCTGGGGAATGATACGGGTTATCGCGCCATCGCTGCGGATGTAGCAGGCAACGATATTCTGTGTAGTCATGTTTCCGTTAATTTTGATCGCAGCGGCTTCCAGCAGGATCTCAACGTCATGCTGCCGCGCGATCGATTAAACGAACTCGAAGCCGAAGGCAGTATCGGTAAAGCAGCCGATACCCATTACGCCTTCATGGGCGCAACTCATCCTGATCAACTCGAAGACAAGGCCCGTGAAGTCGGCAGATCGATGCTGGCGCTGGGAGTGAATACCGTCGTCCTGGCGCCGGTGTGACCCAATTGCACGCGCGCCGTGAGCGGGCTGGCCCATTTCCTCGAAGATGAAGGTCTGTCGACCGTCGTTGTCGCCCTGGTGCGCGAGCACGTGGTGAAGATGCACCCACCGCGGGCGCTGTGGGTACCGTTTGAATTGGGCCGCCCGCTTGGGACACCCAACGATATTGAACTGCAACAGCGGGTATTGAAAGCGGCACTGGCTTTACTCGATGAGCCCGGTTCGGAACCGCTGCTGAAAGACTATGCGGAAGAAGCAAGCTTCCGGGATGGTGATGTGAACTGGGCCTTTCCCGGCCAACTCGATACCGAATCCGTCATGGATGAAGCCAAGCTTGTGTTGCCAGTCTGGCATAAGGCTCAAACACGTATCAACCGAACCACAACCGGAATCAGCGGCTTGTCACCGGAAGTCGCAGTCGAGTATATCGATCGTTACCTTTCGCCTGATCCGATGCCGAATCCGAAAGGTATGGCGCCGATATCCCGCGCGCGCTTTGCCGTCGACGATATCAAGGCGTTTTATTTTGAGGCAGCATTAGCCAGCGGTGGCCGGCCATCCTCTTTTCAACTGAATGAATGGTTCTGGAAACAAACCCGGGCCGGCAGGATGATCCTCGATTTCCAGGAGGCCGCCCGTGTCGCTGATGACAGGAAACTGCGAATGATTTCGGGCTCCCTGGTTCCCGCGGAGCGAACTTACGCGTATTTGCAAAACACTGACGAGGAATAAGGCAGGTCGATAAAACAATTGGCTGGATGCTGACTTACCAGGAGAAAATACATATCAGTGAACAATTGTTTCCAATATTTGCGAAAATTGATCTCTGACAGGTATTTTTTCTGACCACTGATTTCAAATGGTAAGACCTGTCACCTTTCAACCCTCTGTCGCCACACCAATACGCTGGGCCAGGTAATCCCGAAAATGTTTCGCCACGTCTTCACCGTCGATATCTTCGGCGACGGTTAGCTTGCCGCCCCCGCTATCGACGGCATGAATTTTATAATGCTCGATCTTGTCGGCACCCTGCCCCGTGCTGCCCGAACGCTTGATAGCCAGGTGCGAAATATCGCCTCGCTGCAATTGGCGACGGTAAACGGGGAAGACCAACAAGCGCCGCAGCACCGAGATCTCACCGGGCTGGATACTGACACTCAAATTGTTGAAGGGCAGGTAAACGGTTGCACCGGCCGCCACCAGCGCAACCAGGAAGAAGGGAATGCTGAAGATTGCGATAAATATTCCAAACAGGCCACCACTCATCATATCGATCATCGAGTAACAGGCAAAACCGAAACCCGCGGCGAATATCGCGGCAAACAAGGTTAGGAACTTGTTGCGGAACATCGGGTATTTGAGGTGAATTCGATTGCCTTCCCGGCGCAAGCGCAGCGCGCGTGACAAGCCTTCGATATCGAATTGACCGCTGGCGATTGCCAGCCCCGCGGCATCGGCTTCCTGTTTGCGCACCGCCGCGGCCTGGGCGCTGACATCGTGACTGATATTGTGTGAAGTCTCGCCCGTCGCAAACACCGGAATGTTGTAACTGCGATTCAGATCGATACCCGGAACCTCGGCGCTCACGCTCAGGCGCCAGAAGTGGTAGGCGCCGCTTTGCTCGACATCGGCCTGCGGCAAGTCTTCCGGCACGTCGAAGCGAAACGCCAGGTTAACACCCTCGATGGCATTGTCGATTTTGGGTTGTCCGCGTTCGACCCATTTGATCGACTCACGGCGCGAGCGGTTTTTGCCACTGCCGGAGACGTAGCTGTAAACACATTCCAGTGTTACCGATAGATTTTGCGCTTCCCTGACGCGCCGGTAGTCCAGATTTTTGACCTGGATATGGCCGCCGACATGCCCGCCTATCGCGCCGGGAAAAGGGTCCATGGTGAACAAAACCCTGCCGAAACGGCGGTATTCCAGGGTACGGTGAATGGCCTTGTAGATGAGGAACAGGCCCACCGCCGGGAACAAGAGGATCAGCAGTGCAGCATAGTTATCCTGTGCCAGCTCGCGTGGCAGTGCCAACGAAGCCGGGATACTGACTCCATTCCAGACCACCGCAAATCCCCAGAAAAACAACATACCCTTACCGGCATCGGATTTTATGCGCGCATCTTCCCAGCCTTTGCGGCTTTGCCAATCGGCCGGCGGGGCCTCGTCCGGGCGAGGCGCCTGTGATTCGGCGTATTGTTGCTGACAATACTCCAGAAACCCCAGGTTGGTGGACCCGTCCGCTTGCGCCTGCTGCCAGCGCTTGCGCAGGTCCCATAAAGACGGCCGTCGGCGTGCCGGAATTTTGTTCGAACTTCGAATACTGGCGTAGATCACCGCGAGGCCGATGATAATGAAAAACGCGCAAAAACCGCTGACCAATGCGAACAAACCCCAGCGCATATCGCGGTCGATGACGGCTTCCGCAGCATTAAACGGATTAACCCAGATCCGCATCGTGTCGCCGCTGCGTTTTACCCGGCCGAGAAACGCTTGCATATCCCGGTGCCAGGAGCCAATGTTGTCTGTAAATTCAGTGACTCCCGCCCGCTTACCACGGTAACTGACACCACCGATATCGTAACGGTAGTGCACGCGGGTCTCGTTTTCCGCGGCGGAGAACGAAAGCAGCTGGGCATCGGTGGGCTGCCAATTCTGCATCTCCTGCCAGTTTTGCCACATCGGTAACGCGGTTTCCGACAGCATAAAAAAGCCGCCGCCCGCAAAAAACAACCCGAATAGCAGGCCGGGAATCATGAGAAGTCTGCGCATGGCTTATTTAATAGCCGTAAATAGGTATTCTGTCTCCAGATTTCCCCGTCGGGGTTTCATGCCCTGGTTCGCGCTTGCCGAGGATTCTTCCCACGCTAACGCCGGTAATTAACAATCAACCCCCTTCAAAGGCAGACAGAATAGTCAGGGTTGTTTGGTCCGTGATGCTGGACTCGTCCCATTTCTCGAGCGGGATCACAGTGTCGGTATCCATTAAAATGAGTCCGCTGGCATCCTCGATGCCAACAGATTTTAATAGTACACGCACCGAAGTCGGTGTTTCCACCTCGATTTGCAGTCGGTTTTTGCCGTTGAATCGCGGGGGTTGGTCGTCCCCGAACCCGATCAGCCTGATCTCGATTGCCATACTGTTTCCTACAACTCGAGGCGCGCCAGGGTTTCATCCAGCGGTACGCCTTCCTGATCCCAGCCCCGCAGCGAATAATACTCTGCAAGCATTTGCGATATATCTGCCACCTGGCCGTCGGCCGCCCCACCGACAGCGGGTTCAGTCGTAGTGCGCTCGGGCAGGCAATCGTCGGCGCGGGTGAAGCCTGCGGCCAGGTTGAACTGGCGTTCGAGATTCCAGATACGCTCACCGACAACCTGCATACGCTCGAGATCCCAGTCACCCTCGCAGGCAGCGTCGAGCATATGTGCCAGGTGCTCTGGTGGAAACATGACGTTGGTGAACATGCAGATACCGGAACTGTCAATTGCGCCGGCCAGATCCTGGGTGGATTTCACCAGTTCGGCCTTGCCCTCGGTGGTGACGTTGGCAAAATCGTGCAGCAGCGGGCGCGCGCGCATATGGCAGCAACCGCGATTCGAAGTTGCATAGGCCAGCGCCATACCCTTGAGGGCACGAGGATCGTAGCCCGGAAACTCCTGCCCCTTGACGGTCATCGACAATTCCGGTCGGCCATACTTCGCACACAAGCGTGCCGCACCGAGCCCGATATCGGCGCCAATGCCTTCACCGAATGCGGTCAGCTCGGCAGCGCGAACGAGCGCCTCGGCGTTGCCGAAGGTTAACTCCAGCCCTTCAGTATCGGTCAATGTAATAGCGCCTTCTTCGAACAGTTCCATGGCAGCAGCGATAGAGACGCCCAGCGAAATCGGATCCATGCTTTGCTCATTACACAGGAAATTGACGTAGTTGATGGCGTCGAGATCGTCGATGCCGCACATCGGGCCGAAGGCAAAAGCGGTTTCGTACTCGAGCCCGCCCGAAGGGGGTTTATAGCGGCCACGGTCACCACCTTGGGGGTCGTCACCATTGACCAGCGGCGAGGTCGGATCGATGGTGGCCACACGACCACAACCTATGGTACAGGCGAAACAGGCTTTATTGCCCTGCAGGCTGGGCTTGCCATCGCTGCGGCGCGGCACTCGCACCGCGTCGGCATTAATCGATTCGACCCCTTCGAACTGCACGTCACGGCCATTGCGCGTGGGTAACGAACCGAACTGGTTGGTCACGTCCATCATGTTGTGCGTGCCACGGCTGGTGAAGCGTTGACGCACAGGGCTGGGTTGCAAAACCGCCATGGTCCTGGATACGGCCTCGCGAAACGCCTGTGGATCAGCGACCCGGACGCCACGGGTACCGCGCACCGCGATGGCTTTCAACTGCTTGGACCCCATTACCGCGCCGACGCCGGAGCGACCGTAGGCACGATCCATGTCGTTAACGATGCAGGCGAACTTGACGCCCACTTCGCCGGCGCGACCGATGCTGGCAATTTTGGCCTGCGGTTCCTGCAACTCACGGCGTAACCAGGGTTCAGTTTCCCAAACAGACCGACCCCACAGCCTGTCTGCGGGCCTGATTTCAGCGTGATCGTCGCGAATCCACAGGTAGACCGGTTGCTCGGCGCGACCTTCGATAATCAGCAAATCGTAACCTGCCATCTTCAGCTCGGCGCCGAACATACCGCCGGTATTGGAGGCCGCGATGGCGCCGGTTAACGCGCCCTTGGTGACCGCCGAGGAACGTCCCCCGGTGGGCGCCGTGGTCGCGGTCAGCGGGCCGGTGGCGATGATCAACTTGTTCTCGGGTGACAGGGGGTCGATCCTGGCGTCGACTTCCTCGACCAGGTATTTGCTGCCGAGACCACGCTGTCCAAGATAAGCCTGCGCCCAGTCCTGATTCAGCGCTTCGCTGTTGCAGCCACCGGTCGTCAGGTTCACGCGCAATACGTTGTTTTGCCAGGCCACGGAAACTACCTCGGTTAAGTTTTTTGAGATGCTAGCATAGAACGCAGCAAGGGGCTGATCATGGCTATTGTCAGGAGATAGTACGCCTGTTTACCGGGTGCCTGGCTATTTGTCCTAGAATTACGAGGATAAATGGGAATCGGTAAAATATCTTCTCGGTCTCTGCTTCATTTACAACATCCTCCACTCTATATTTAGAGATTAGGTGTTGCGTCGATCAATTGAAATCGCAACCCATCTCAGTCATTCGTCAACGTTGGCGGTAAGTGGACCAATGCAAGGAGCGCACCGACGCGGCATTGGGTCCACTTGAACGCCCTTGTTAGGCGGCGCGCAACTCTCTCGGTTGGACCTCAATCTCTGATCTGGGACATCCACCACTCAGATCTCTCAGTATATCCCAGGAATCAACCGATAGCGCACGCGTCGTGCATAGTCTCGATAGCCCAGTAACTCTTCCTGTAAAGTCTGGTCTTCAAGTACGGTTCTAATCACCGCGATGATTGATGCTACCGCCGCAGGAATCAGTGTCCATACCGAGCCCAGAGCAAGAACAATACCGAACAGTGCAAGAATATTTCCGGCATAACCCGGATGCCGCACAAACCGGTACGGGCCACTGTCACACACCACATGCCCTCGATCCGTCTGAATGCGCACCACGCTGGAGAAAAAACGGTTCTCTGCCAATGCCCATGCAGCGAAAGCGTATCCGAGCGAGATCAAAATGAAGCCAATCACGATGAGCCATAGCGGAAATTCGGAGGACCAGTTATAGCGGTGGTCCAGCCCTGCTACAATGACCATAGGAAACCCGATACTCACCGCCATCAGTGGAGCAAGCACTTTGTCCCAGGCTTTTGCGTTCTGGATATTTTCAATATTTTGTCTTTCGGATGTTAATCCGGGATGTCGTTGCTCCGCCCACATGCGCCCACCAATACCAGCGGCCAAGATCAGCATGGAATATAGCCACGCTTGCCACCAGCCGAGATCCCCACCGCATATGAATAAAATCAGCGGGATTAGGAGATACACCACAACTAATCTGAGCCACTGGCGAGGGGATACTGTTTGAGCTGCCTCTTCATTAACCGTCTTTACTGAGATGTCATTCCCCAAATAAAATGGATTTGAGTGTGTGCCTAACAGGTGATTATGTGACACACGATTATTGACATATGTTACACGCGCGAAAATTGTGATATGTGACTGTTTGTTCTCATATCCTTTCATGGATTACTTGGTTCATCAATGACTCCTGTTGGCCGGAAATTGACTCCTGCCAGGGTTTTATGAGTGTCCGCTTGCGAGAAAACAGAAGCACATGCGCAATAAATCAACGGCGATAATCGACTCAGTTCAGCTGTGCGGTTCAACGTGGATAGAAACGTCATGTATATTGAAACGATCTGCCAACAGGATCTCGAGTTTGTCCGCAATTTCATGAGCGGCTACTGTAGGCAGCTGCGCATCTACCTCGATTACGAGATCCACTGCACGCGCCGAACCCACCCAACGTGAACGGACTCTGCGTATTGCACGCACACCATCAATACTTTGTACTGCCGCACGTAGCTGCTCTGCCTCGATTGCCCGCTCATCCAATAAAACCGGGAGGGTTTTTTTAAAGAGTTCAAAAGCTAGATAGAGTATCAAGCCCGCAACTACCAGGGCACATAATTGGTCTATCCAGACCCAGCCCATTGCAGATAATTGCCAACCAACAATAACACTGGCGGTAATCAGTACATCGGAGAATGTGTGATTTGCATCTGCTAACAGGATGTCAGATTTCAATCGCTTGGCCCAACTGCGCTGCCATGTCGAGACAACAATATTAATTGTTAATACGCCGAACATTAACCCAAGCTCTAAGCGACCGGTTGTTATTTTAGTTGTTTCGCGAGTAATGGCGTGTAAAACCAGTTCAAAAGCCAATATCGCAAGCAAAGCGGCTAGTCCGAATACAGCGACTGTCTCGAACTTACGATGGCCATAAGGATGTTTGGTATCAGCAGGTTTAGCAGAATGGCGAGTTACAAGCCACGCGACGATATTATTGATGATGTCAGTAAGTGAGTGAACAGCATCGCCCAGCACCGCCAGCGAGCCAGTAAATATACCAACTACCAGTTTAATGATTAGGACAGTGAGGTTGGCGAGTCCTTCGATGAGGATAATGCGCAGTATTTTGGTATCACGCTGATCCATACAGCCCATCATAAGCATTTTGCCCTGAATAGCTCGTAACAAATAAAACGATACTTTATAGATATATCCAAATGTCAGGTTATGGCCGATTCGAGAAGCCTGGGGAACGGTTTTCAGCGTCTGCTTACGAGAAAACAGACCCTCGCCATGTGAAAATAGACTTCTGAGGTCGACCCAGAATCGACAGCCATACACCAAACATCGATTCTAAGGCCATTAAAGCCCGGTAAAAGGGTGGTTTTACAGCCCATCTTGAAGCTATAAGGGAGGCAGGGTAGAAAATTAACCCGTTATTTACGGCGTAAATGCCGATAAAAGCGATACTCCGCTTTCTTGTGAAATTCAAATATAAAACCCCCTGAGAAGCTCTCACTCCACAGGGGGCCAGGAAAATGTTCAACATCCGGAGAAATTGAACCACACTCAGCATCCTTACTACACCTAAAATACAAAAACTACGTAATCAAGTAAATTTGCCAAGCCGCGTCTAGGGTTCTTCGATTTTTTCCATTATATTAATCGAGATATGAGGCCACCGGATTAAACCGGGTACCCCATCTCGTCGGGGAAAGAAATCCAGGAAGATGAATTGCGAGTAAGCGAGAATAAGTTTTGGCTTACCCGTCTTTTCATCGATTTGATCCAGTTCCATAATCCAGAATGTTGATCGCATCAAAGCCGCATCTGCCTGTCGCTCGACAAAGGGAATATTTACGATTCCTGCCTCCAGCACATCCGTTTCCATTTTCAGCTCTGTTGTACGTGCAACATTCACCGGTGCGCCACCCTGGAGCAACAGGTTTGCATTGGATGGGTTAAATCCCGGAAAATTAGGCACTTGCACTACACCCGTGAAAGGATTCTTCGTAAAGGTATTGTATGGAAACAAATATGAATTCGGCGCGGTCGCCGCGTCCACGGCTTCCGTGATATCGTCAGCTGTAACACCCTCAGGAAATCCACTGAGATTTGGGATGTTCGGACGGCCGTCAAACTCCCTCGAAACTCCGATGGCTGTAGCCGAGTTACCGTGTGGTATTGTCGCCAATCGCGCAATATTGAAGCCATTGACCGTCTGTTTTTTCATATGGAGAAAAAAGCCTGGTTCATGGTGGATTGGCAGCATCTGATCTCCAGCAATTCCACTTTCTGACACATCCTTGGCAACGATCTGTTTGATCTGCTGCTGATAATCAAGCGCCGCTACTTCTTGATCAGTATTTTCCGCTGGTCTTTCGTCTGAGATCCCGCGATTGGGCACTGCATCATCAACTTTATCGAAACGTAGTACCTCATTATACTGATTCATCAGCAGCCTGTAGTTGCGAAACTGCCCTTCTTCGGCAAATGGCAATGCAATCAGATTCCATCCTCGTCCATCAAAAGGGCTCTTACCCTGGCCATTTCGGGTGCCTTCACCCTCGAAAGGATCTTCCGTTCGATGCTCGGGTCGAATATTTGCCCATGTACCTGGCAGTAATTTTAAAGGTCCAAGTGCATCATCTTCCCGCCCGTAGGGAGGTCGGATTACCCGTTTGCTATCGACGATATTTGGTGTGTAGTCGGTCATGTGATCATCTCCTTGAATCAGTTCTAATAAAGATTGACGTTTTCATCCGATGAATTGGACAGCTAATCCAAGGAAGAAACGCCACGACGTTTGATCGAAGCACAGGAAATATAAGCAACCTGTCTCGCCTTGTATGTGGTATTTCCCACACACCAATAAGGCCGTCCCATTCAATAAAGAAAAAGCATATTTAATTCACCAGGTGAAAACTGATGATCCACTGCGATAAATCCGACTCTGATTCCGCAATCGCCCTGATATTTTCCAGACTCCGAAACCAGTAAAAGAATAGAGGCTTGCCGTTAACCTGGGTGTCCGAAACTGGCCGATTCCTGCAGCCTGCACTGGGCCAAAGGGGTCGGTGACAAATGCGAATGATTATCAGTTGTCACCGACCCCTTTATTCGCTTTATTCGTGAAATTGAAGACTACTCTTTACATATCACCTGACCATTCAGTGTTACTCGATAACAATTTGAATTCGCATGAATTAACTCTGAGAAAGTTACAATACCGTTGTCATCGAAATCCAATTCTTTAAAAGAAAGAGGAGTTTTCACTAATAAATATAAGTACAACGCTGGAACCAAGATTACTATCATCACCCCAATTGTTGCCAGTAAAGCTATCTGTTTTTTCTTAAACCACATCACAGTAGAAATAAAGGTCGCTTGCCCGTAGCAGAATTAATGTAGCGCCTGCAGGCTAAACTCTCATCGGTGCTGGAGTAATTACCATACCACTAATGCGCGATAATTTTAGGATAGTTTTGGGCAAAGCAGTCGCTCAGAATTAGATTATCAGAGGCAGCAACCGACCCAAAGCAGACAATTTTAGTGGTACTTGTTAGCCGCGACATATCGCAAACAAGAATGTACTGAACTAAACTGTAGATATTGACACAAACCTAAATATCGGTATATTTCGATATATGAATTTCGAAAAAGCAATTACTGCTCTCAACAATCCTACGCGGCGCAGAATTATCAGCTGGCTCAGGGACAGGTCAAATTTTCCGACGGCGTTACCGGAACACGCCGATGCGAAAGGCGTTTGTGTGGGATATATCCAGGAAAAGGCCGGGTTATCGCAATCCACAATTTCGAACTACATGGGAATGTTAAAAGATGCCGGGCTGGTTGATTCCGAGCGTCACGGGCAATGGACCTTTTATAGCCGTAATGAAGACGCTATTCGAGCGTTCGTTGCTGCCGTAGAAGACGAGCTTTTATTGCCCTAAGGAATACAAGACAGCGCCATCAGTAACCGAGTTTCATGGCTTTTTTATATCGAGAAATATAAATATCTCTTTGGAAAAATAAAATGACACAATCATATGACGTACTGCAACAACCGCTGGAACTGCCTTGCGGAGCCACTTTAAAAAATCGACTCGCAAAATCGGCAATGTCGGATTCGCTTGGGGACGGTGAAGGCAATCCCACTGAAGCTCAGGCTCGACTATACGAAAGGTGGGCGGAAGGCGGAGCTGCTGTGTCTGTCATCGGTGAAGTGCAAGGGGACCCTCGCTACCCGGAAAAACCGGGGAATCTGGTATTAGGGCAGCAATCCAATCAGCAGGCGTTACAGTCATTAGCCAGTCGGGGCGTGATTAATGACGCCCACCTCTGGCCGCAACTCAGCCATGCCGGGGCTCTTTCGCACCTGCCGATTAGCAACCCAAAGGGACCATCAGCGCTGGATTTACCAGGTCTTCAGTGTGCTGCAATGTCTATAGAAGAAGTACAGGAACTACCGGGCATGTACGCAAGAACTGCAGAATTTGCAAAGAATGCCGGATTTAGCGGCGTCCATATTCATGCTGGCCACGGATTTTTGCTCAATCAATTCCTATCTCCATTGTTTAACCAGCGGAACGATGGCTACGGCGGTTCGATCGAGGCACGATGCCGTATCGTGATAGAAGTGATAGCGGAGGTACGACGGGCCGTCGGTCCTTCGTTTCCCGTAGGAATCAAGATCAATTCAACCGACAAACTGGAAGGCGGAATAACAAATGATGATGCTTTGGAGGTAGTGCGTATTCTCGATCAATCCTCGATCGATCTGATTGATATTAGCGGAGGGACCTACTTCCCCGG
>Ga0265303_10001939_pt1 | contig 12843 bp, 17 predicted proteins | sample Helome_2_FD_192494 | JGI IMG/M metagenome (GOLD analysis project Ga0265303, IMG submission 192494) | Marine sediment microbial communities from subtidal zone of North Sea - Hel_20160317 (Illumina Assembly) | ecosystem: Environmental > Aquatic > Marine > Subtidal zone > Sediment ...
CCGACGATTCTTTACCGGATGGACAGGCGGGTGAAGGCCGCCCGTGGGAAGGCTGCGGGGCGAAAATACCTGTCCAAACCGGTTGTTGCGATGCGGAGGTGCTATCATGATGCGGAGGGCGCGGCCCCGTTCAGTGCGCCACGGCCCTGCCGATTCAGGGGTGAGGCCGGCGGCAGCCTGAAGGCGCGCCGCGTGGCCGGTAAATAGCGGATGGCATACCGGAATGAATCAGCTGATCAAGGATGGTTTCGCGAAAATCCTGGCGTTCGTCTGGGATGACGACCTGCGCCGTCTGGCAGGCCCGCGCCGCATCGTGGTGTTCATTTTGCGCATCACGCACATGCTGTTCAAGGAGCTGCTCGGCGGGCAACTGAACCTGCGCGCCATGAGCCTGGTCTATACCACCCTGCTGTCGATCGTCCCGTTGCTGGCGGTCAGTTTCTCGGTCCTGAAAGGCTTCGGCTACCACGAGCGGCTGGAGACCTATCTGTTCGACATCATGTTCGAGCCGCTTGGTCCGAGCGGTGCCGAGGTTGCAGAAACGATCACTGGTTTTGTGGCGAACGTCAAGGTCGGCATGCTGGGCTCGCTTGGTTTCGCCTTGCTGATCTACACGGTTGTTGCACTCGTGCAAAAGATCGAGGCGGCATTCAATTTCGTCTGGCAGATCGACCGGCTGCGCTCGATGTCGCAGCGTTTCAGCAACTACCTGAGCGTCATCACCATCGGGCCGGTACTGGTCTTCAGTGCGGTCGGCATCGGGGCGACCATGCTCGATACCGATATCGCCCAGAAGCTGGTATCGATCGAGCCGTTCGGGACACTGATGCTGCATGCCGGCAATCTGGCCCCCTATGTGCTGATCAGTCTGGCATTTACCTTTGTTTATATCCTTATCCCGAATACGCGCGTTGAATTCCGTGCGGCACTGATTGGTGGTGTCATCGCCGGGGTGCTGTGGAAGATAACCGGCTGGGGTTTCGCGACCTTCATTGTCTCCTCGGCCAAGTATGCAGCTATCTATTCGAGTTTCGCCATCCTGATCCTGCTGCTGATCTGGATGTATCTCAGCTGGCTGATCCTGCTGGTCGGATCGCAGATTGCTTATTTCGTACAGAATCCCAGGTTCATGACCCTGCACCGGGTGGAGTTTGTGCTCAGTAATCGCCTGCGCGAACAGCTGGCGCTGCAGATCATGTATCTGGTCGGCTACAACCACATGCACAAGCGCGACCCCTGGCAACTCGATCAGTTGATTAAATTTCTCGATCTGCCGGACGAACCGGTCAGCCGCATGGTAAAACTGCTGGTCAGCGCCAAATACCTGATGGAAATCGATGATGAATCAGGTACCACCTATCTGCCAGTGCACGATATCGACACGCTGCGGCTGGCGGATATTCTGTCCACGGTGCGTAACGGCGGGGAAAGCCATTTCCTCAGTGTCAGCCAGCTCAAACCGGTGAAAGCGGTCGACGACCTGATGGCGGAGACGCGTGCGGCAACCGAGGGTGCACTCGGTGAGCGTACACTGAAGGACCTGATTCTGTCGGCGGATGGCGAACCCGGGGTTGCCGACGCACTGCCGATTGCGCGGGGCTAGCAGACCTGGATCCGCCTGCTGGTCAGGGCGTCGTTTGCAGGCCGAGTGTCTGGTAGTCTGACGGTTCTGCGGGACTGATGCTTATCCAGTGCGGCAAGCGGGTCTGCAGGGCCTGGTACAGCCTGCCGGAGTGCTCTGTACGACAGCCGGTCAGTCCGGGCCGCTGGCTGATCCGGTAATACCATGCCGGGTAGGCGCCCATGCTGGCCGGTGTCCTGGCTGCAACCGGCCCGTGCTTTTCCACGATCATCCGGCTGCTCACGCGGCCTCCATCGCACATGTCGTGACTCACTTGCGCGCGGGCATTATTCAGTGATATGTGGGTCATGGCTTCCGCCACGGTGGCGGTCTGGGCCTGTTCCAGTGGTATCCAGGCGATGTAATGGTCAAGGCCGGGCGTGGTCGGCGGCAAGGACGCTGCATTCACCATCCCGAGGGGCTGTCTGGCGGGTGGCTGGCTGGCGCAGGCGTACAGGAGAGTACTCGCAATTAGCAGTGAAAATATCCTAACCGATTGATTCATAATCTTTTATCCAAATACCGGTAACTGCTGATATAATGATTAAACTGCGCTGTGACTTGTATTCAAGTCTAGGCAGGGTTCCGCTGACAAACCGTGAACCAGGTGGTTTTTCCGGTTATTAAATCCCGCTTGATATTGCAGGTTATTTTATGCAGACAAGTCCACTTCAATACCGCCAGACGGCTGTTGAACAATGTGTCGAATACCTGTGTGAGCAGGGTTGCACGCAAGTGTCGGGCTATATCGAGGCACTGCAGAACAACCATGAATTGCCAGAACTGGCCCGGCTCAGTAACGACGAGCGCATGGCCGTACTAGCGGAACTGACAGCCGTCATGTCCGTCTATGCCGGCAAGTGCAGTCGCTGAAGTTTTACCAGGCGTCGTTTCAGGTCAGGACCCGGGGACGTGGCAGCCTCCAGGTAACCGATACTCTCCAGCAGCATGTCGCCAGCTCAGGCATCAGTCAGGGCCTGTGTCACGTGTTTCTTCACCACACCAGTGCTTCGCTGGTTTTATGCGAAAATGCCGACCCCGACGTACGCACCGACATGGAACGCTTCATGCTGCGACTGGTGCCGGATGGCGACCCGCTGTTCGAGCATGTCGCGGAAGGGCCGGACGATATGCCGGCCCACATTCGCACGCTGCTGACACATACGGACCTGACACTGCCAGTCGGTAATGGCCATTGCAGCCTGGGAACCTGGCAGGGTGTCTATCTCTGGGAACACCGGCAGCAGGGCCACCGGCGGCAGTTCACGGTTTCGGTAACCGGCGTATAGCGGCTAGTGTTGTAGCGTATTGTCCTTCCCGGTGTTCACATCCATGTCCGGGATGTGCGGTGAATCGCCCAGCAATTCGTCGATGTCGCTCCTGATTTTTGCAAGTTCTTCCAGCTCGTCGTAATCGCCGTCGATGCCGGTGGCCTGGTCGCTGCTGTCAGTGACCTGCGTCGCGCCTGTGTGGTGCAGTGCTGCAGCCTCATTGTCACTGCAAAGATGCTGGGCGCCGCTGGCGAGATGCTCGTACACGGAACGATAGCTCTGGGTCATTTCCTGCACCAGCTCCGAGGTACGCATGAAGTGATGCGTTACCTGGTCCCGGTAGCCCCTGAAATCATCGGTCAGCTCATTCAGCTCCATCTGCAGCTGATGTGTGCGGTTGTTCCTCGCCACGATTGTGTAGGTCAGGATGCAGCCGATGACCGTACCCAGCAGAAAACTCAACAGTCCGATGGCCCAAAAAGAGGTAGATCCGTCCAGCGCTATCATGGCGTGTCCCCGTGTGAGTGTGCTTCAGGCTGGCGCTATTGTACTGGATTCGGCAGGAATCACATATAGCCGACGGGACTCCGTCCGCGATCCGTGTGGCGGCTTCCCGGCAGGATCAATCAGGCCGTGCACCGGCAGGCGGGCGTGGCCCGAAAATGGCGCTGCCGACGCGAACCATGGTTGCGCCTTCTTCGATTGCGGTTTCGAAATCGTCACTCATGCCCATGGAGAGTTCCGTGAAATAACGGGCACCGAAGCGGTCAGCGCAGTCGGCCGCGAGCTCCCTGAGTGCAATGAATTCTGCGCGGCGCTGGTGCTCTGTTGCCCTGCGCTGGCCGATGGTCATCAAACCGCACAACTCGATACCCGGAAGACCGCCCTGCAGCAGGTCCTCGGTCACCCCGTACACGGCATCAGGCATAAGGCCGAACTTGTCAGGGTCACGGGCTATGTTGACCTGCAGCAGGACGCGCAGTGGCACAGCCGCGTCAGGTCTGCTGTCGGAGAGCCTTTTTGCGAGCCGGGTGCTGTCGAGCGTATGCAGCCAGTCGAAATGCCTGGCCACGGCCTTTGCCTTGTTTGACTGCAGGTGGCCGATAAAATGCCAGTCGGTACCGGGTGCGTCGATCAGTGCCTGTCTGGCAGCGGCATCCTGTACGGTATTTTCGCCGAAACTATGCTGTCCGGCAGCGATGGCGGCGGCGATGCTCTGGGCAGGCATCTGCTTGGAGACGGCGATCAGGCGAATTTCGTCGGCGTCGCGACCGGCCGCGCTGGCTGCGCCGCGTATACGTTCCCTGACGGACCGTATGTTGCCGGCAATGGCGTCCGCTGACAGGCTCATATGGCTGTCTGCATTGCAGTCACGCAACCAGGTTGCGCGGTCTGTTGTCGAGGAAGGCGCGGATATTTGCGGCCAGTTCCCCGATCAGCCTCTGCCGCGCATGCTGTCCGGCCCAGGCAATATGCGGCGTCACGATCAGGTTCGGCAACTGCTCGTCCAGCAGCGGATTGCCGGAGACGGGCGGCTCCGTCATCAGGACATCGACGGCAGCCCCCGCGATTTCACCCGATTTCAGCGCCTGCATCAGGTCCGCCTCGTTGACGATGCCGCCGCGTGCCGTGTTGACCAGGATAGCGCCGGTGCGCATTTTTCTGAATGCCTCCAGGGTGAGCAGGTTTTCCGTTGCAGGCGTCAGCGGGCAATGCAGACTGATCACATCCGCCTGCGCAAGCAGCTGATCGAACGCAACCCGGCCGGGTCGTACTGCTGCGCCGGCGCGCTCCGCAATCAGCACCTGCATGCTGAATGCGCGCCCCATGTCCGCGACAGCCTTGCCGAGTTCGCCATAACCGATGATCCCCAGCGTCTTTCCCGACAGTTCGCTGAACGGGAAGTCGAGCATACTGAAGCGCGTCGCATGCCTCCACTGGCCCCGGTCGACTGCCGCTGTATGCTCTGCCAGTCTGCGCTGCAGGGCGAGAATCACCATGAAGACATGCTCAACCACCGAGGTGGTGGCATAGGCACGTACATTGCAAACCGCAATGTTCCCGGCGCGCGCTGCATCCAGGTCGACATTGTTGGTGCCGGTAGCCGCGATACAAATCAGCCTGAGCCTGCCGGCAGCCGTGATCGCTTCCCTGTCCAGCACTGCCTTGTTACTTACAACGATATCCGCATCGCGGATCGCATCTGCGATGTCCGCCGGGGCCGTCAGTCCGCTGAATGTCCAGCTGTCCAGCGTCGCACGCAGCGGGTCCAGGTCCAGGTCACCGTCGGTAACGGTACTGAGATCGAGGAAAACGCCGTGCATGGAGTGTCAGGCGGCCGTCAGTCCAGCCCGAGCATGGCCTTCTTCAGCGACTTGGTCACCGGGCTTTGACCAAGCCAGATCTTCAGCAGGGCACGAAAGAAGTCGTTGCCCGGCACCATGCCGCGCCACTCGCCGTTGATGCGCACCTCGGTACCGGTATCCGGCCGGTAGCCGATGCGAATAATGTCACCCTTGCGCAAGGCCCTGAACATCTGGTTGAACTCGTCCAGTTGCGGCCGCAGCGATTCCAGTTCGCTGCGCTCGAGGTTCGCCTTCAGTCCGTCTTCCCAGCCAGCGGTAATCTTGTCCTTGCTGATCTCGCTGTGGAGGATATGCATGTCAACGCTTGCCGGGCCGTCGTCGCTGATTATGGTTTCCGCGTCGGTGCTTGTTGCCGGGAGGTACAGGGCACCGACATAAACACTTATGAAAAATTTCTTGCGTATGCCCGCGCCATTCAGCTGCAGGGTCGTCTCGCTACCCTGCAACACTATCGATTCAGGGACCTCGATGCCGCCAACATCCATACCGGCAACATGCTGGCTGGCAACCAGCATGCAGAGTGCAAACAGTCCTGGCAGTTTTCTCATGGCAGTCTCCTTGTTACGTTTCTGTTTCAGGGTTTCCTGCGGGGGTGGCGAATAATGTTTTCCACGTGCACCGGGAAGGTTCTTTCCTGCAGGTCATTGAAGTACCGTTCCAGTGTCAGCCTGACCACCGGGAAAGCCAGCTCATCCCAGGGGACCTCGCTTTCCTCGAACAACCTGACTTCCAGGCTTTCATCACCCGGGCCGAATTGCCTGTTTGCAAGTTGTGCGCGAAACATCATGTAGACCTGGTTGATATGCGGAATACTGAATACACCATACAGTGAGAGGTCGTCGACCTCGGCACAGGCTTCTTCCATGGTTTCGCGCGCAGCCGCCTGCTCGGTGGACTCCCCGTTTTCCATGAATCCGGCCGGCAGGGTCCACAGGCCATGACGCGGCTCGATGGCACGTCTGCACAGCAGCAGGCGATCGTCCAGCACCGGTATGCAGCCGGCCACGATTTTAGGGTTCTGGTAATGAATCGTCTTGCACGACTCACACACATGCCGGGTTCGCGAATCCCCGGCGGGTACCTTCTCGATGACCTGTTGGCCGCAATTGCTGCAAAAAATCATGATAATTCGGGAAACGGGATGCCTGGTGTAAAAACGAAGTGTTCTCCATAGTATATTACCTGCAAATTTGACACTAATCCGGGAGAACACGTTCAATTCAAGGCTGCTCATGGAACCCTTCTACGAATCAGGTTCGCTGCGTTTTTCCTGCACACGTTGTGGCAAGTGCTGCGAAACAGCCGGTGAATACTATGTGTTCCTGTCGGCGCAGGAGGCAGAGCAGATTCGCCGCTTTCTGGACCTGTCGCTCGCCTGGTTCAGGCGGCGTTATCTGTCTCGCCTGGAGGACGGGGTGCTGGTACTGGCAGCCGGTCGTGACGAGCGCTGCGTATTTCTCGATCGGGAAGGTCGTTGCAGGATTTATGCGGCACGACCGGTACAGTGCCGGACGTACCCGTTCTGGCCGGAAGTGGTCAACACCCGGCGCAACTGGCGACGGGAAGCGCGGCGTTGCGAAGGGATCGATGACGGGCCGGTCGTATCGAGGCGTGCCATACGCCGGGCAATCAGACTCTGCCAGGATCTGACGGAGTGACTCCCACGGGTTCGAATATCCCGAGTATTTGTCCACCGGTTGGCGCGTGTGGATCATGGTACAGGCCTACCGGCTGCATGCCGCTGGCGGGTGACAACGGCGGTCCCTCCAGCAGGGTGTCATATTCGCTGCCGCCCAGCAGCTGGCAGGCCATCGTCAGGTAGAGCCGGTTCACAACCCGTGCCTCGAGCAGGGTGTGAAACACCCATGGGCCGGCGATGGCATAGATGCTCCGGTAGCCCTCCGCGGCCAGCAGGTCGATCATCCGTTTCCCCTCGACCTGGTGGCCGGTGCCCGCCGGCATCACTGTGACGCCGTTGCTTTCAAGCAGCTGAACTCGTTCAGGGTCGGCCTGTTCTCCGGTGAAAATATAGACCTTGCGCTTGTGGTAGGGCGCCAGGCTTTGCGGAGGTATGTCCAGGCTGGCACTCATGATTGCGATATCAGGTTGTGCAGCCAGTCCCTGTTCCTGTCGCCACTGGTGGATGTCCGCGTAGTCAGGCTGGCCGCTGACCGGCAGCTTGTCCTGTGCCTCGCCGGCAATGCTCTGGCGAAAGTAACGACCGCTGGTAATCAGGATGTCAGCCTGTCCGGCCAGTTCCTGGTAAAGGCGCCAGTCGCGCGGGTTGGTGATGGTGGGAGGAACCTCATGGGTCTGGCGGTGTTCGCCCGCAAGGGCAATGCGTCCATCAAGGGAGGTGATGAAATTGCTGTAGACGAAAGGCTGCCTGTTGTCACCGCGTTTATGCAGATGGTGGTCGAGGTACAGTCCTGCCAGCTGTACATCCTGTTGCGGGGCGGGAATCAGTCTTGTCAGGGGTCTGTGCATACCGTGGCAGGTCGAGGTGCCTGAAAGGGCACAGTATAAAAGAGAAACGGGGCCATGTGGCCCCGTTCAGTGTCTTGTTCGTTTTATGACGGATCAGCTTTTTTCCTGGTAGTCCTCGATGGCTGCCTTGATGGCATCCTCGGCCAGTACCGAGCAGTGGATCTTGACCGGCGGGAGCGCGAGCTCCTCGGCAATATCCGTGTTTTTGATGGCACGCGCCTCATCGAGCGACTTGCCCTTCACCCACTCGGTCAACAGCGAACTGGACGCAATTGCGGAACCGCAGCCGTATGTCTTGAATTTCGCATCCTCGATAATACCATCGTCGCGAACCTTGATCTGCAGGCGCATGACATCACCGCATGCGGGTGCACCCACCATGCCGGTTCCCACGCTCTTGTCGTCCTTTTCGAACGTTCCGACATTGCGCGGGTTTTCGTAATGATCCAGAACTTTTTCGCTATAAGCCATTTTTACTTCTCCGAAAAATAATGTGGCAGCAGTTAACAGTCATGCAGCAGTTTGCTGGAAGCCGGAACCGAGCTCTGATTCCTTGGCCTCTCCGCTGAACGAGGCGACAGCCTCCTCAAGCGTGATGCTGTCGAGGTAATCGTAAATCCGGTTGCTCAAATGCATCCACATCTGGCCGCCTGCAGGGATTTCACCCTGGGTATGAGGTTGTTCTTCACGGCGACTGACATCATCCACGGTGGCGAGAATATTGGCTATGGTGATTTCACCGGCCGGACGTGCCAGGCAGTAACCGCCTCCCGGGCCACGCATGCCCGTGACCAGTCCGTGCTGGCGCAGACGCGCGAATAACTGCTCCAGGTAGGAAATGGAGATCGACTGCTGGGCAGAGATGTCCGCGAGCGTCACCGGCCCCTTGTTGTGTTGTAATGCCAGTTCCATCATCGCGGTCACAGCATGACGGCCTTTGGTTGATAACTTCATGTTAAACCCCAGTGGATACGGCAAAGCGTGTATGCAATCGGGTGTCCAGTCCGTATCCGAGTACCAGGACACATTTGATGCGGCCCCGGAAAAACTCCGGATAGCGCCGCTGTTCTATCGTCATCATAATAGTAATGGTTGAGTCTTTTAGTCAAGAATTATAGACTGCCCCGCATAGAGGAAAAGGCTTATAAGTACATTAATATCAGTGCTTTATTATACCTCTATCCTCATAGGGATATACATGGGTACTCGCGCGCGAGTGCCTCCGGTGCGAATCCCGCAACCGACCGCGCAGCATTCTGAAAAGTAGAATTTTAATTGAATACATTGGCTTGTGAGTGAAATCCGTTTTCCGGGTTTGAGACAGACCGGCAGGGTATTGCTACAATAGCCGCCGGTAACCCGCCCCGGCGGCACGATCCGGCGGGAAATAATATTTATTATTTTAAAATCAATAAGTTCAGGAGCTGCCTATGGGTTCGCAATATCCGGAAGGTGTTGATCGCAGGAACAAATCCCGTGAAAAGCTGGATGCGCTGGTCGAGGCACGCACAGAGACGCTGGCCTTGCTGGCCGAACTGGCGGATCGCCAGCCCTTCCAGCCCGAACCCTCGATGGAAAAGACCTTACGCAAATTCTGCGAGGCCCTGATCGACTACACGGCGAGTGCCCACTTCCAGTTGTATCGCTACCTCGCGGACAACAGGGAACGGCGCGAATCCGTCCGGATGATTGCAGACGAACTCTATCCGAAAATTGTCGAGACAACGGATACCATCCTGCGTTTCAATGACAAGTACGAGGCGATGTCGCTGGATAACAGTATCGAATTTCTTGCCATTGACCTGTCCAGCCTGGGCGAATGTATTGCGGACCGCATTCAGTACGAAGACCAGGTGATTGCAGCCATAAACGGCCAGACCCACTGATCCTTCAACCCGTGTAATTTTTCCGTATCACTGGCGTGTGCCGTCAGTGCAAGTGACTGTCGCGGCCCTTCCGGTCGCGGTTGCGGACTGAAGTGTGCAGCGTGTCGGCCGATAGTTCTCTTCAGGACAGGTATTTACTCGCTGCTGGATTAGTGTACAATCACTCGCTAATTTTACTGGCGATAATAATATCTTTTGAATACAGCTAGTTATCATTGATCCAGGGAGTTCAGTGGTATGATGGAATCAAAAGATTTGGCTCGCCGTTCATCACGGTCAGCCAGTATCGGGCGGCGTGACTTTCTTCGCCTGGGCGCCGCTACCTCCGCCACACTGCTGGCTTCACCGGTCTTCGCCGGCACTTCTTCCCGGGGTGAGCGTCAACTCGCCTTCAGCAATACACATACAGGCGAAGCGGTTTCGGCAATTTACTGGGCCGAGGGCGATTATGTCAGCGATGGTCTGGTGGAAATCAACAGCGTGCTTCGCGACCACCGTACAGACGAGACCTACCCGATCGATACCAACCTGCTGGAGATGCTGTTCCTGTTGCAGTCAAAAACAGACAGCCGGCAGGCCTTTGAAGTGATTTCAGGTTATCGCTCTCCGGCCACCAACCAGGCATTGCGCAACAAGAGTTCCGGCGTGGCAAAACGCAGTTTCCACATGCGCGGCAAGGCGATCGACATCCGCCTGCCCAACTGCGACCTGAAAAAGCTGCAGCTGGCCGCGCTTGATCTGCGCGCGGGTGGTGTCGGCTACTATCCGGGTTCGGGCTTCATCCACGTTGACGTGGGTCCCACGCGCAACTGGTAAGCAGAGTGACCCCGAAAAAACACCGGCATCATGCCGGTGTTTTTTTATGCCTGCGAATATTCTAGGCTGGTGCAGTATGCGTCGGCGAACATAACCCCGACAGCACGGAGGAGCCCGCTGATGTCAGCTGCCAACAACAAGCCCGTTACCATAAATACCCTGTTGTCCATCATGGCGCGTCTGCGTGACCCGCAGGGGGGCTGCCCGTGGGACCTGCAGCAGGACTTTCGTTCCGTTGCGCCGTATACCCTGGAAGAGGCTTACGAGGTCATCGATGCCATCGAGTCGGATGAGCCGGCCGCATTGCAGGAGGAGCTCGGCGACCTGTTATTCCAGGTGGTGTTCCACTCGCAACTGGCCAGCGAGTCAGGCTGGTTCGGCTTCGAACAGGTTGTAGAGGGGATCTGTGACAAGATGATTCGCCGTCACCCGCATGTATTTGCCGATGCAGTGGTTGCCGATGCGCAGGCGCAAACGCATGAGTGGGAGAGACACAAGCAGCGGGAAAAGGGCGGGCAACAGGGCATTCTCGCCGGCATCGCCAGCGGGCTGCCGGCACTGACACGGGCCGACAAGCTGCAGAGGAAAGCGGCAACAGCAGGTTTTGACTGGCCGGACAGCGCCGGCGTATTCGCCAAGGTCGAGGAGGAACTGGGTGAAGTCCGTGACGAATTGCGGGGAACGATTGACCAGGATGCCTTGCAGGACGAGTGCGGCGACCTGCTGTTTGCTGTCGTCAATCTTCTGCGTCATGCCGGCATTGACCCGGAAGCCGCGTTGCGACGCGGCAACAGCAAGTTCGAAAAGCGGTTCGAGCAGGTCGAGGCCCTGTGCAGTCAGGCTGGTGTCACAGTGTCCGCGGCGGGCCTGGAAACGCTGAACAGGTTTTGGGAGCAGGCCAAAGCGGCAGGGTCGGGCGAGTGAAGCGGTGCCGGCGGGGTATCATTCCTTGATCTGGTTGCGGCGGTACTGGGCATGGGCATCGCGCATGTAGAGATACGGGTCGAGGGCGTCGCGCTTGATCCCTTCATAGGTATCCTTGTCCAGTGAAGTCCAGTTGATGGTGTCCGCTATGCGCGCGACGATGTAATCATAATTGTCGTCGCGTTTGTAATCACCCCACAGGTACCAGGCCAGGTCCAGACGGGTATCTGCATACATACCGACGCCATCGCGCAGGTTCGAGGGGCCCACGAAAGGCAGCACGAGGTAGGGGCCGGGACCGACACCGTAATAGCCCAGGGTCTGCCCCGTGTCTTCGTCCTGCGAAAGCTGGCCGAAGTGTTCCTTGGACGGGTCGAACAGGCCGCCGATGCCGAGCGTGGTATTGGTCAGGAAGCGTGTCAGTTCGGTGCCGGCTGCACCGAACTTGCCTTGCAGTCCGGCATTCACGAAGCGCATCGGTGCCTGCAGGTTCTCGAAAAAATTCCTGATTGATATGCGCAGCGGTTCGGGAGCATAGCGCCAGCCCCGTGCCAGCGGTTTCAACACGATGAAATAGGCCTTGTCGTTGAACCAGAAAACAGCCCGGTTGACCGGTTCGATCGGATCGAACACCTCGACGAAGTCGCCTTCATCGAACAGGGGGGCCTCGTCTTCGACGACTGCCGTGTCGGTTGACGTATCCGCGTCTGCAGGTAGCGCATCGCTGCACAGGCCGTACACAGGGAATGCGAGAAGCGCCAGTAAGACAGGTATATTTTTATTCTTCATGATGACTTCCCCGGAGCAAGTAGTCCTGGAAAATGGTCGGGCAGAGAGGATTTGAACCTCCGACCCCTTCGTCCCGAACGAAGTGCGCTACCAGACTGCGCTACTGCCCGTTAGTACGTGCGATTAACCGAGAATTCTGCAAGGTTGTACAAGGCGTCCCGGTAAGCTGATTCCGGCAGTTGATCAAGGGCTGCAATCGCCATGTCAGCCTCACGCTGCGCCGCCTGCGCAGTGTAGGGGATGCCTCCCGTCGATTCAATAATCGCGCAAACGGCCTGCATGTTGTCATAGCCGCCGTTTTCGATCGCGCGCCTGATCAGCCTGGCCTGCGCCGGTGTGCCGCGGTGAAGGGCGTGGATCAGGGGAAGTGTCGGCTTGCCCTCGGCCAGGTCATCCCCCACATTCTTGCCGGTATCTTCGGGAGAGGCGCTGTAGTCCAGCACGTCGTCGATCAGCTGGAAGCAGATGCCGAGGTGCAGGCCGTAGCTGGCGAGGGCAGACTCGACCTCCTCCGGCTGCCCGCCAAGCACGGCACCGATACGGGCGGCAGCCTCGAACAGCCGGGCGGTCTTGCGGCTGACCACGTCCATGTAGCGGGATTCCGTGGTGTCGGCGTCATGGCAATTCAGCAGTTGCAAAACCTCGCCTTCGGCAATTGTGTTGGTGGTGTGCGACATGATTTC
>Ga0265303_10001940_pt1 | contig 12842 bp, 9 predicted proteins | sample Helome_2_FD_192494 | JGI IMG/M metagenome (GOLD analysis project Ga0265303, IMG submission 192494) | Marine sediment microbial communities from subtidal zone of North Sea - Hel_20160317 (Illumina Assembly) | ecosystem: Environmental > Aquatic > Marine > Subtidal zone > Sediment ...
GCGCACGGACAAGTGGGGTGGTGACTACTCACAGCGTATGCGCCTGCCTGTGGAGATCGTGGAACGCACACGGGAAGCGGTTGGCGACGACTTCATCATCATCTATCGCCTGTCGATGATCGACCTGATTCCCGATGGCAACAGCTGGGAAGAAACCGTATTGCTGGCGAAGGCAATCGAAGCTGCCGGGGCGACGATCATCAACACGGGCATTGGCTGGCACGAAGCCCGTGTCCCTACCATTGCGACATCCGTACCGCGCGGTGCGTTCGCATGGGTAACGAAGAAGATGAAGAGCGAGGTCACTATTCCCCTGGTGACCTCCAACAGGATCAACCTGCCTTCGACTGCCGAGGAGATCCTCGCCGACGATTGTGCCGACATGGTCTCGATGGCACGCCCACTGCTGGCGGATCCGGAATTTGTGCTCAAGGCGCGGGAAGACAGAGCCGATGAGATCAATGTCTGCATCGCCTGCAACCAGGCCTGCCTGGATCACACCTTCGCCAACAAGATGAGCAGCTGCCTGGTAAACCCCAGGGCCTGCCACGAAACCGAGCTGAACTACGTCGAGACGACGAAAGCCGGCAAGTTTGCCGTCGTCGGTTCGGGTCCCGCCGGCATCTCGGCCGCATTGGTGCTGGCCGAGCGCGGCTATGAAGTGGATATGTACGAAGCGGCCGACGAAATCGGCGGCCAACTCAACATGGCCAAAGTCGTTCCTGGCAAGGAAGAATTCCACGAAATGCTGAAATACTTCTCGCGGCAGATCGAGCTCAAAGGGGTGCAGGTACATTTGAACACGCGCGTTGCAGCCGAAGATCTCATTAACAGGCACTACGAAGCCGTCATCATTGCGACTGGCGTTACACCCAGGGACCCGCAGATTGAAGGGCAGGATCACACCAAAGTGCTCGGCTATATCGATGTGCTTCGCAATCGCGTCCCGGTGGGCAAACGCGTCGCCATTATCGGTGCCGGCGGCATCGGTTTCGATGTCGCAGAATTCCTGCTGCAGGACGGGCATTCCCCGACTCTGGATCTCGAAGAGTGGCTGGCTGAATGGGGTGTCGTCGATCCCGCCGAAGCCCGCGGCGGCCTGTCCTATGAACGAGTACAACCGACGCCAAACCGGGAAATCACGCTACTGCAGCGCAAGGCTGGAAAGCACGGCGCCAAGCTCGGCAAAACCACGGGCTGGATTCACCGCGCCGTGCTAAAGATGCATAATGTACAGATGATCGGCGACGCCAATTACGAACGTATTGGGGATGAAGGGCTCCTGGTCAGCTTCGGCGACAAGCGCCAGGACCCGACTTGGATCGATGTCGACCACATCGTGATGTGCGCCGGGCAAGTCCCCCTCCGCGACCTGCAGGAACCGCTGCGGGCAGCCGGTATTTCCACACACATAATCGGCGGCGCTGATGTAGCATCAGAGCTTGATGCGAAGCGTGCTATCAATCAGGGCAGCCGCCTCGCCGCTGGGCTCTAGTTGAGGAGTAGCTATGAAATTGCACACACTCTTGATCGTTGGGTTTGCATTCTTAATAACCGCATGTGCCGAGAAGGAACCCGCCGTTCCCGAGGCCGCTGACGAGGCTCCGGCGCCTCCACCGGCAGCTGAAGCTCCCCCGGCAGTCGAGATGGAACCACGAGATGCTGCATTTATCGAGCACATGCATCGTCACGCAGACCAGCTCGATAATCTCAACATCGCGCTTGCCGAGGGCGACATCGTGGCGGCCATGACACCGGCCTACTGGTTATCGCGGCACGATGAAGTAGAGGGTATTCCGGAAGAGTGGCGGCCGTTCCTGATCGGCATGCGTGAGGCATCCATCGAGGTCGAAAAATCCAAAGACATCGAGTCCGCGCGTGCGGCTGCCGAGAAGATCACGGTACAGTGCCAGGGCTGCCATACCGCTGCCGGGGTCTCTACCGAGTAGCTTGCGCTTAGCTTTTAGTCTCGCCGTAGCGCGCGAAGCTCGAGTTCCCAATCAGTGTGATCATCGGGGCCCGTCGGGCCGATCTTGCCTTCAGCGGAGCGCAACAGCTCTGCCGGGTCATAGGCATTGCCATCCCTTACGACGAGCCTGACGTCACGTGCGACCTTGATGTCATCGAGGGGATTGCCACGGACGACATAGAGGTCCGCAAGCTTGCCGGCCTCAATCGAGCCGACCCGGGCGTCGATGCCCAGCGCTCTTGCGCCGTTAATGGTCGCCGCCTTCAAGACGGCGGCTGGCGGCAGCCCTGCATAGGTCATAGCAAGTAGTTCGCGGTGATAGGCGAAGCCCGGAAGCAGGTTCGTGTAGACAGGTTCGTCAGTACCAACAACCAGGAGGTGCGCACCGCCGGCGTCGAACAGTGATTTGAGTTCCAGCACGCGTTGTGCGAATTCCTCGGCATCGGATTCCGGCGCGGGTTCGCCACGCTTCTCAAGTAAGTCCTGCGCGTAGGGCGTGAAGTATTTCGCTTCATCGGTCCACAGCATGTCGTCGAGATGCGCCCGACGCTCATTAATACCGCCATACATTTGCAGGTTGGAGTCGTAGTAAACCCCGTGCGCCAGCATCAGGTCGATCATCTGCGGCATTTCGGCGCTGCGAGGACCACCGCTGCCGAGGGTGAGCTGATGCTCAACCCGATCGAGGCCCATGAGAATAGCGTCTCTCAATTCCACATCGTATTCGACGTTGTAGTTTCCGAGATGTGCCGCCACTGTCATGCCGTTCTTGTGCGCCTGCTCGATGATGACCTTCATTTCACCGGGCGTCGCCTGCTTGACCTTGAGACTGATGACACCCTGTTCGGCCCACGTATCCACTTCCCGACGAATTTCGGCTTCGGTGATATCATTGGGCCAACCGATACATTCATCGGCCGCAACCTTGACGTTGTATTCGCAACGGAACCCGCCAAAGTACGGACCCGATGCGAACAGTCGTGGCCCCACAGACTCACCGGCATCAATGCGGTCTCGCTGCGCGATGACCCGCTCGGGGTAATACTCGCCAGCTGACCACGTTGATGTCACGCCGTTCGCCAGGAAAACGATGCCGTTGTACACCACTTCTTCCACGCGACCGTTATCGACGAGGTCCAGGTTGTAATGCGCGTGCAGATCGACCATGCCCGGCAGTATCGTGTCCGTTTCTTCGAGGTCGATTACGTTGGCAGTACTCAGAACCTGTTGCTGAATGTCGGCATCGACTTCGACAATCCTGCCGTCCCGGATAACGATACCCGTATTCGGTCGGCGTTCATCGGCGATGCTGTCGAACAACCAACCGCCGCGAATAACCAGCTGTCCTTCCTGTCCCTCCGTCCACTGCGCCAGCACCAACTGCGGAGCAAGCAGGAGGAGAAAAACACATCTGACTGATTTCATTACACACCCATAATTACTGGATAACATCGATCGTCTGGCCGTCCATCAGGCGCTCGGCGCCCCGAATGATGACCTTGTCGCCAACTTCTATCCCATCGCTGAATCCTACCCACAGACCGACGATCATCTGCAGGTCGGCAACAACCTGTTTTGCGGTACCGTCGTCCATCACCTTGTAGATATACGCCGCGCCCCCGCGTTCGACGAGCGCATCGCGCGGCACCGCAACCATGCTCACGGTCTCAGCGCTCGGCAGGCTTACCTGGACGGGCGAGCCGACAAGCCAGTCTCCACCATCGGCACTGAGCCTTATCTCGACCATGCGGGAGACCGCATCACCAACCGGGACGACAGTACGTATTGGGTGCTCTCGCTCAACACCATCATTGCGAACCTGGAGCAACTGCCCCGCCTCGACGAACGGCGTCAATGCCAGAGGTGCCGGCAATGAAATCTCTATACGGCGCGTATCAACGAGACGAATAACATCTTCGCCAACATCGATGAACTCGCCAACGGACGCGAGTCGCTCGGTAACGTGCCCGGAGAATGCCGCCCTTATCTCCGTACGTTTTAAATCACCCTCAGCGCGCTCCAATTGTGCGCGCGAATCGGCGAGCGCGTGCACGGCCTGGTCCCGCAGCGCCTTCGCCTCATCGAGTAAGGTCGCAGATGCACTGTTCTTGGCTGCAAGCTCTTCTGTACGGACCAGCTGGCGCTCGCGATAATCGTAATCAGCCTGCAGACTGCCGACGCTGGCGCGTGCGCGCTTGACTTCTACCTGCATCAGGCGTGGATCAATACGCGCGATCGTGCCGCCTTCAGCGACAGCATCACCAACTTCGGCAAGCCAGACGAGAACACCTTGTACTTCTGCGGCAACTCGCGAGTCATTCTTGCTGACCACGGTACCCGGAACCTCAACAACCGGTGCCATCTCGCGCAGTTCGGCTACCGCGACTTCGACCCTGGCTGGCGGAAACGCAAAGCCCTCGTCCTGTGCCGGGGCCGTGGCGCCGACGAGCAGAGCGGCGACGCCGAATAGCGTTTGCAGCGATCTGTTCATCTTCATTTCCCGGCCACCTTCTGCCTGAACCCGGCAAACATGGTCGGCGGCTTAAACTCCAATTGCAACAAGCTGGGCAACAGCAGCAGCGTAAACAGCGTGGATACACTCATGCCGCCAACAATCGCCGCGGCCATACCACGATAGATATCGCTACCGGCCCCGGGCACGAGTAGCAGCGGCAACATGCCGAACAGGCTCGTCAGGGTGCTCATGAAGATCGGCCGCAGACGGAAACGAAGTGCCTGGTGAACAGCCTCGCTGCGGCTCAGGCCCCGGCCTTCCGCCGCCCGCGTTTGCGCCACAAGCAGAATCGCGTTGTTGACGACAAGACCCAGCAGAATGATAAAGCCGATCATGCCGAGAAGGTCGAGCGGCTGGAACTTGATCGCATTGACGATCGTAATTGCCGCCACGCCGCCGACCGCCGCGAGCGGTATCGAGATAATGACGAACAGTGCATCTTTCAGTGACCGGAACAGCCCTGCCATGATCAGGATGAGCAAAGCGATCGCAGTCAGAAAGTTGATGCCCAGCGTGGCCACAGCTCGTTCAAGATCCTTGACGCTGCCCGCGTACTGGATATCACCATCCTCGGGCATCATCGCCTGCAACGTAGGTTCGATCTCAGTCTGCAGGTGTTCGATCAACGCCTCGAGTGACATGCCCGGCGGCGGATTGACGATCACAGAGTAAACACGGGAGCGATTGATCCTGACGATCATCGCCGGAGTCGGCGCTATGTCGATCTCGGCGAGGCCGCTGATCGGAATGACGCCGCCAGCCGGAGTCGCCACCGGCATGGCCGCCATCTCTTCGGGCGTATCGAAACGCCTGGTCTTCAAATAGATGTCGACGCGCTCTCGGCCTGTAAAGTACTCGCCCAGCCACACCCCCTGCCCAAGCTGCAGGGTTACCTGGGTCAGGTCGTCCCTGTTCCAGCCAACCTCGGCAAGGCGCACGTCATCGGGTGTGAACCTGAGTTCATTGGCCTCTGCAAACGGATCGGGTTGGGGTTGCGCCGACGCGCCGGGGAGCGAGGTCGGGATAAGTTGCATCGCCTGCCCGACGACGGGTTTCAGTGCGTCAAGATCCGTCGACATGAAGCGCATCTCGACACTGTTCGAATCCTCGAACCCGCCGAACAGGCTGCGACGCATAGTGAAGCCGAAGGTATCCGGCACGCCCGTCGTGATCTCCGTCTGCACCACATTCTGCAGTTCGTCCAGGTTCGTTCCTTCTGCGGGGTTGACGGCCAGCCAGCCACCGCTGCCCCCGGGGAATGTCCAGAGGAAGTAATCCCGAATGGCCGGTTCCTTTTCGCCGCTCAAGTGCGGCTCAAGCCTCTTCTTCATGAGTTGCGCAATCTCACGATCAGAGGTTTCGATGTTTGTGCCGGGTGGAAAGAACAGGAAGGTATCGACCGTGTCGCGCTTGACCGGGGGAAGGTAATTGCTCTCCGGCCAGAGCAGCACGGTGAGCAGTATCGACATGGCCATGAGACCGCCTATCCAGCCGTAACGTCTCGACTGTGTCCCCGTCAGCGCAACGAGGCGATCCGCCAGATGATCCCAAAATGAACGCTTGATCGTCTGCTCGGGTAGCTGCCGCATCCAGTTACGCGCGGCGGTCGGCAGGATCGTGACTGCGACCAGCAATGACATGGTCACGCCAATCGCGATCGTGAGGGCAAGGTCGGCGAACATCTGCCCTTCGACATCTTCGAGGAACATGATCGGAATGAAGATCGCAACCGTGGTCGCTGTCGAGGCCAGCAAGGCACCCCAGACCTGGGTCGCACCGTGGTCGCTGGCAACGGCCGGCGATTCCCCCTTTTCTCGCAGGCGCACGATGTTTTCGAGCACAACGATTGCCGCATCGAGCACCATGCCCGTCGCAAAGGCGAGACCCGCAAGGGAAATTACGTTGAGCGAACGACCTGCGGCCTGCAACACAATAAACGTGGCTAGCAGCGATACGGGGATCGCCAGTGCAATGATGAAGGTCGCACGCCATTGCCGCAGGAACAGCCAGAGGACGCCTACGGCAAGAGTGACGCCAAGCACCATGTTGCCAGCCAGAAGTTTGATCGACCGGTTGATGTAGACCGCGGGATCGAAACTGTAATCGGCGTGCATGCCGCGCTCTTTGAGAACGGTTGCGTTGATCTTGTCTATGTAGCCCTTAACGCCGTCCAGCGCCTCAAGCACGTTCGCGTCGGAGGTCTTGGAGATCGCAAGCCGCGCCGCGGAACGACCGTTGTGATAGATGAACCCCTCTCGCTTCGGCGGACCGAACTTGATGGTGGCAATGCTGCCCAGCAGGATTGGCACGCCATCGCGCCATTCGAGAATCAGGCTCTCGAGTTCGTCGACGTCATAGCGACCTTCCAGGCGCAACGTGTAACTGCGACGTCCCACATCAACCACGCCGGACGATATGTTTGCAGACCGCCCGATACGAGCTGCCGTTCGGGCGACATCTATCCCCAGGTCTGCGGCTTTGTATGGGTCGATAATAATCTGTAGCTGGTCACTGTTATTGCCACTGTTGTCGAACATGTCGACCTCGGCGACACCGTACAACGAGCGAATCTCGGGCACGATGACTTCGCGCATGAAGCGCTTGTTTTCTATGAGCTTCTGCTCATCATCGACCAGCTGCTCCACAAAATACTCGATGAGCTGGTCGTTGGCATCACCCCATTCCCCGAGGTTCACATACGGTTTCTCAGCATTGGCCGGCAGCGGTCGCAGCCGGTTCAGGCGGCTGATAATTTCGATCAGCGCCCGCGTCATATCGGTGTTGAGTGCAAACTCGAGCTGGATAAAACCAAAGTTCTGCATGTTCCAGGACGCCATCTCGGTCATCCCGGGAGTGCCCTGAAGGACTTCCTCAACAGGAACGGTAAGTTCGGCCTCGACCTCCCTGGGGGACGCGCCGGGCCAGGCCGTGATGACCGTGACGATGGGTTTCTCGATCTGTGGCAGCAGCTGCGCCGGGATGCGCAGCATGGAGATCACGCCCACGAGAATCGCAACAGCCGCGACGATCGCAACGGCTGCCGGATTAGCTAGACTGGCCTTGGTTAGACGCATTCTCGATCTCCCCCGGCCGATCAAGATTGCAGAAGTGCTGGCAGGGTACAAGGGCATTATACGGGAGCTCGTCGAATTGCACGTATAGGTCGCAATAGAACTCCCGCTCATACGTGCCTTACAATGCCGCGGTCACAATCGACCTTTCTTCACCTTTGGCGTTCATCGATGAATCGAATCACCTTGAAAACCTCGTCGGCCTTGGCGGCCGTGGCTTTGCTTTTGGCTGGATGCGTGGCGTCTGAAGGGGATCCTGAGCAAGAACCCACAACAGATCACGGCAAGCAGTGGCTTGCCGGTGATCACCATACCCATACCGTGTTTAGCGCCGAATGGGACAAGCGTGTCGACCCACCCGAGCCGATACTCGGCGGCGACGCACACTACTCCATCGAACTGAATGCCAGAATGGGGCAGCAGTACGGGTTGAGTTGGATCGTCACGACCGATCATGGCGGACCCAATCACAGTAATCTAAACCGTGAGCAGGCTTACCCGGAACTACTAACGTCCCGCCAGGCTACGCCTGGCGTCATGCAGTTTTACGGCATGGAACTGGACACTCCCGGGGCGAAGCACAGCACAATAATCGTGCCTCACACCGCTGACGAGGCAGAGCGGCTTTACCAGTTCGAAAAAGCCTTTGCCTGGAAAGACGCTTACCCGGAGGACGCTTCGCGCAATACCGAGGAACGCATGCTCGATGCGCTCAAGGCGATGCGTGAGTGGCCACAGCAGCCACTCATGATCGTGAATCACCCCGCTCGCGCCGCCACTGATCTGGGTGCCTATACAAACGTCACACCGCACAAATTGCGTAGCTGGAACGACACGGCGCCGACTATTGCCGTCGGCATGGAAGGTGCGCCTGGTCATCAGGCGAGTTCGCTAAATCCTGACGACAGCCCCAACAAGGATCGCAGCCGTGGCGACTACGACAATTATCCCACTATGGGTGGCTTCGACCAGATGACGGCCCGGCTCGGCGGATTCTGGGACAGCATGCTCGGTGAAGGCCGTCGCTGGTGGATTACGTCGAACTCAGACAGTCACATCCATTACACGGATGGGGACAAGGACTTCTGGCCCGGAGAATACTCGAAGACCTACGTTTACGCCGAAAAGAGCTATCCCGATATTCTTGCAGGTCTCCGAGATGGTCATATTTTCGTTACGACCGGCGATCTGATCTCTGAACTCTATGTCACGGCCCGATCAGACGAAGACGGGTCGGTCGCGTCCATCGGCGACAGGCTGGAGGTCGCTTCAGGTTCAACGGTCCACATCACGATGCGGTTTCTCGACCCGGACACGCCGAATGCCCATGGTGACAATCCTGCAGTAAGTCGCGTCGACCTGATCAAGGGGCACATGACCGGCGTATTGGAAGATCCGTCGATAGACACCAATCCCACTACCGCGGTCGCCGAACGGTTTGCTGCCGCTGCCTGGGAGCGAGACGGTGTCTTCTCGGTCGCGACCTACAAAATGGAGAACGTGACGGAAAGCGCATACATCCGGGTTCGTGGCACCAATGGTGCCGAACTGGAACCGGCGCCAGACCCACTCGGCGAGGATCCCTGGACCGATCTCTGGTTCTACAGCAACCCGATATTCATCTCTGTTAATTAAGCAACGATCACACCTGGACTTCCAGGATACGACCCGTATTGACAGCGTATGTGAACACTGTTTACTATAAGTAATCATGAATAACCGGCCGGGAACCACCCTCCACGACATCGTCGAATCCACGCGGGCCCTGCTTGCCAACAAGGGCTATCACGACCTCTCCATGCGCGATGTCGCCGCCGACGCCGGGATAACGGCAGCCGCCATCTACCGACATTTCCCCAATAAAGATGCCCTGGTCGACTTTGTCGTCAACGACACCCTGCGGGAATTCGAGCTCCAGCTCCTGCGTGCCATCGCCCCGTTGCCAGTCGGATCGTTCGAGCGCCTTGCCGCTCTGGGTGCCGGCTATATCCGTATCGCCACGGAACACGAAGAGCAGTTCAAGGTCCTCTTCACCCGCATAGGCCAGGGCTCCCGCAAGCTGGCGGACTTCCCCGGGCAATGCGGATACCAGGTCCTGCGTCAATGTGTCGTCGAGGCGATTGAGGCCGGTACGGTGCGAGATGCCGATCCCGACCTGGTTGCGTTTTTCCTGTGGTCGCGTGTGCACGGCATTGTGATGCTGTTACTCGCATGCGACTTCGACGACACGCTGCCGGCGAGCATCGGTGAGCTGACACCCGAGAGCCTGTTCGCGGCCACGCGCGACTTTGTGGTGGGTGGGCTGCAGGGAGGTCCGTAATGGCCGCGCCATCCTCCAGCATTGCCTGGCCAAATCGTTTCTCGTGGCTGTGGCTGGCGTTGCTTGCACCATTGCTCGTCTTTTCGAACGGGCGCTGGCAACTCGCAGTGGCCGCCCTTGTCTCGCCCTTCCTTGCACGCCTGTTTCTATTCTCGCAACCGGCCGTTCGGGGGCTCGCCGTTCTTCTTCTCTTGCATCTCGTTGCGTACTGGATTCTGTGGTGGGAAGTTATTCCGGCGCCGGGCGTGCTCTATTACATTATTGCCGCCGCGTACGCACTCTGTTACTTCCTCCCCTTTGTACTTGACCGCCTGGTGACGCACCGCATCACCGGTTTCGCCAGCACGCTGGTACTGCCCTTGAGCTGGTACCTCGTCGAAATACTCATACAGATATTCACGCCATACGGCAGCTGGTCATCGGTAGGCTACACGCAGATGGGACACGGCCTGTTAACGCCGCTCGCTGCCTGGGTCGGTGTTTCGGGTATCGCCTTTGTCACGATCTGGGCTGCCACTGTTGCGTCGTCGCTTCTTATGGCAGAAACACGATTAATGAAACAGCGTGCTCTGACGTTTCTTCTGTGGATTGTCGCAATTGCTGTCGTCGTCTCGTTTGCCAGGACATCGCCACCCGGCGAAACGCGAATCACCATTCCGCTTAATGTCACGGCGATTACGCCTGACCATGAAGGGACCACAGCGCTCGATCGCGAAGTTCGAAAGATCATGCGGAGCGGGGACATGGGCCATGACGCCCTGGCGCGAATCAGCCAGCTGTCATCCGAACTCAACAATGTACTCCTTGAGCGTAGTGCCGATGCAGCCAGGTCAGGTGCAGATCTGATCGCGTGGTCGGAAACGGCGGGCCACGTGCTGAACACTGATCTTGATCAGCTCATTGCTGATGGACAGGCGCTGGCAAGCGAGCACGAGATCTATCTCTTCATGGGTCTCGGCATCTGGCACCCGGGCAGTCAGCCGCCACTCGAGAACAAGGTCTTTGCGATCACGCCGACAGGTGAGATCGCCTGGCAAACCCACAAGGCGCGACCTGTCGTTGGTTCGGAGGCACCTTTCCTCCCACCCGGACATAACGAATTGCCCACGTTGGATACCCCGTTCGGGCGAGTCGGCCTGGTCATATGCCACGATCTCGATTTCACCGACTATGTCGCGCAAGCTGGTCGCAAGGAGGTCGATCTTCTGATCGCCCCTTCCGCAGACTGGACTGTTATTGCCGACCTACATGCCAAGATGGGCATCATGCGTGCCGTCGAGAACGGTTTCTGGCTACTGCGACCTGCCTACAACGGCCTGACGGTCATTGCATCGCCACAAGGGCACGTCGTTTATTCTGAGTACGACGACGATCTCGAAGAGCGCGTGCTGTCCGGACAGATCCTGCCGATGCGATCAGCGACGATGTATCCGCACATACGGACTTACCTGCCCCTGCTCGCGTTACTGTTATTGGCAGGGCTCCTGGTGCTCGCAAGGCGAACGCCCGGTTCCTAGTCTTCGTCCAGCCGGTAGGCGCGCTGCAGCGTCTTCGATTGAAAGACCAATGCCGAGCAGGCCGTCACGGCCGCCACCAGGCCAAGGATGACAAGCATGCGGCCGTAGGGCTGCCCAAGTGCAGCTCGCATTTGTTGCAGTTCAAACAGTGTACGTATCCACTCGAGCGCACCGAGTACCAGTACGATCTGTATGAAGCGTGCAACCCACGGCTGACGCACAAACAGCAAAGCGATCACCACCAGCGCCCCAACCACGCCAATTGAGCTCCCGTAGCGCATAAAGTGCGCGCCGAGAACGACGAGGCTGAGAACAACCGGGATATAGAGGAGCGCTTTTTTCACGGCCGGGCCTGGAATCTACTCCGCCGGAATCTCGCTGTAGTGCATATTCACGATGCGCCATTTGCCGTCGATCTTCTGCCATACGTCGGTCTCGAAGGCTTTGGCTTTTGAGACCTCGCCATCGGGCGAACGCGACACATTGTCGACGAAATAGGTAGCGATGGCGACCTTACCGCCTGGCAGGACCTGTATACGAAGATCTGATTCCTCGTTCTTCTCGACACCGCCGCCAGCTTCGATTGACGCGGTCCAGCTCTCGCGGTACTCAGCAACGGGTTGACGTGCGCCGTAGAAATACAACTCGGCGTCGTCCGTGTAGAACGCGAAATAGGTCTCTACATCGTTAGTCGCATAAGACGTATTGAACGCCGCAGCCACTTCACGTATCTCAGCCTTTACCGAGCTGTGGTCGCCGGCAAAGGCCGGTAGCGAAAAGGCCGTAACAATAAGGCAGGTCAGCATCTTCTTCATGAGATTTCCTCGCAGGAGTGTCAGCTGATTGTAACCTACCGTATGCGTCGCCTCAGAGACCGACCGCCGTGTCGATTTCCACCTTCTTCTTGTCAACGCGCGTGTAGTCGAACAGGCCTGCCTCGTCGTAGATAACGCGATCCTCGTAGTCGTCGAACCAGATGGCATCCGGGTTACGTCCGACAATGCACACCTTGCTGCGATCAGGTGCATCGAGAGCGTTGCGAAGAATCTTGAAAATCAGGACGCCGTTCTCTGCGCCGGGCACGCCCGGGAGCGCTTCGCTGGTAACCGCCGACACTTCGGTCTTGCCCTTGTAATGCGTGATCGACAGGCGTGCATGCGCTTCGACGCCAGACAGTCCCTTTTGCGATTCGTTGAGGAGGTTCCACACGGTCTCGATGGGCACATTGAAATGCCGGTATGCCACGATGTCGCGACCGCAGAAGAAATAGTGATTGTTCACACCAGCACGGTACAACGCACGCTGCATCACACGTAGTGCCTCGGCATCGTCATTGATCGCCTTAATGATTGGTGCCTGGTTTTCGACAACAATCCAACCGCGAGCGGTTACACCCTCGATGGCCTTCTTCGTTTCCGGATGCCACATTAGTGAGCCATTCGGGTTTTGC
>Ga0265303_10001941_pt1 | contig 12837 bp, 9 predicted proteins | sample Helome_2_FD_192494 | JGI IMG/M metagenome (GOLD analysis project Ga0265303, IMG submission 192494) | Marine sediment microbial communities from subtidal zone of North Sea - Hel_20160317 (Illumina Assembly) | ecosystem: Environmental > Aquatic > Marine > Subtidal zone > Sediment ...
AATTTTTCGACGGATTATCGGCTTCACCTCATCATCGGTCATTTGAAAATTGATCTCATCACTTAAGCTTTTATTAGCAAATATATCCGGAGAAGCCAATTTAACATCTCCTTTTATATTGTCAAATGCGTCGAAAAACAGATCAATATATGTTTCGTCGCTGTCCTTAGAGGCTACGTCCGCATCGGCCAAGGCCTTATTAAAGACCGGATTTTTGGTATTATCTGCAAGGCCTTTTAGAATATCCTTTACCGATATCTGAAGCGTAACATTAATACCTCCTTTAAGATCCAGACCTTTATTCAGTTCCTTTTTCTTCGCATCGTCATAACTGGTATAACCCAAAATAGGATTTCCCCCAATGGAATCTAAATAAGTAGCTTCAACCGCTTCTCTTTTGGCCACATAATCCTCTTCAGAAGGAGAAACAGCAGATGTCGCAAACAAGGTTGCATCTTTTTCTACCTTTGCGGCAATAAATGTATAGGAAAGTTGATAGATACTTACCAGTCCGAACAAGAAAGCAAATAGCTTTATAAGTCCTTTATTCTGCATGGTTTAATTGATTTTTTGATGGAATTTGTAAACAGCGTGCAAATATATCATTTCCCTTAGGAACTGACAATTTATTTATGTTATTTGTAGGGATCAGAGAACTGTTGTGGCCTTTGTATTTAAAGCTTTATTTAATCGGTCTGATCAATTTTCATCCGTAATACGATCATAATCTCAAAATTTCTGCTGCCTTCACATACTAAAAACCAATTTTTTATGGTCTAAACTCACCATAAAAAAGCATCACATTTGTGATGCTTTTTGTAAATCAAAAAAATGGTCTTAACTATACGTCTAGTAGTCCATTAGTATTTCTAACACCTACAGCGCTCTCCTGCATTTTAGATTTTTCGGAATCACTCAGGGAGATCTCGACTATGCTTTCAATACCATTTTTTCCCAGTAATACAGGAACACCTATACAGATATCGCTTAAACCATATTCACCTTCAAGAAAAGTAGAACAAGGAAACATCTTTTTTTGATCACAGGCAATCGCCTGTACTAATGACGAAACTGCAGCACCAGGTGCATACCAGGCACTTGTTCCAAGAAGTTTAGTAAGAGTAGCACCCCCTACTTTAGTATCTTCCACGACCTGTTTAAGGCGGTCTTCAGTTAAAAATTCAGAAACCTTTACGCTATTCCGTGCCGCCTGACTCGCAAGGGGTACCATTCCGGTATCACTATGCCCACCAATTACCATTCCATCAATATCTGAAATTGGCGCATCCAGAGCCTCAGCCAAACGATATTTAAATCTTGCACTGTCTAGTGCCCCGCCCATACCAATAATTTTGTTCTTAGTAAGATTAGTAGTTTTATGCACTAAATAGGTCATGGTATCCATCGGATTACTAACCACAATTAAAATAACATTTGGTGAATGTTCTAAAAGATTTGAAGCAACAGTTTTAACTATGCCTGCATTAATACCAATCAACTCCTCGCGAGTCATCCCGGGTTTTCTAGGAATACCGGATGTAATCACTGCAATATCGCTATCAGCAGTTCTTGAATAATCTCCTGTAGTGCCAGTTATGGTTGTATCAAAACCATTTAGAGAAGCCGTTTGCATAAGATCCATAGCCTTTCCTTCGGCATAACCTTCTATAATATCAAGCAAAACAACTTCAGAAGCAAAATTTTTAATTGCGATATACTCGGCACAACTAGCGCCAACAGCACCCGCTCCAACTACTGTAACTTTCATAATTTACTATATTTTTAAGTGATTGATAAGGCTAACAAAATTACAGAATTTTAACAGATTTAAGAACTCATTACCAACATATATTTTTCCATTAAATTTTGGTTTTCAGCTAAAGAATTTTATAAAAATGTTAAAATAAAATGCAATTCATCGAAGAATATATAATTCAAGTGTATTACATCGATTTTTAACAATACCCCTTTTAGTACAGGCGTTAGAAATACTAATAGATCCCAAATCTAAAACCTACTAAAATTGAAAAAGCTTTTTTCATTTATGGCCATAGTTGCTATTGTATTAGCCAGGAACTGTTCCAGAATCCCGGAAAACAATGATCCGGTAATTGGTATTTGGTACAAGGTTGATGTTATTAACTCCAGTGAAACAGAGAAACAAACTATCCGACAAGAATGGATATTCAATGATGTATATTTAGGAAGGTACCAAAAATACAATGGCCCTGTTCTCGACTTCAAAACAGATTTTAGCTGGGTAGCAGATAAAGGAGTTTACACTATTTCTTATCCCGGAACAGATATGATTAAAAATGTTGTGAGTATGAAAGATTCTCCGGAAGGAATGTTACTGGAGAATGTAAAAGGTGAAATCCTGGCAAAACGAGAGTAATTCCCCAATTTTTTTTCCATATAGTTACGAAAAGCAGCCCATTATAGGGCTGCTTTTTAATTTAAAAACATTAGCCGTGAGAAATAGTACCAAGACTTAAACTTCCATACTAAATAAAAAATCCCGAGGATTTCACTTCGGGATTTTTCCTTTTAAGTATCATGAGTTATACATCAATATTCGCGTAAACTGCATTTTTCTCAATAAATTCCCTTCTTGGGGGAACTTCGTCACCCATTAGCATAGAGAAGATTCTGTCTGCTTCGGTAGCGTTATCAATTGTAACCTGTCTTAGAGTTCTGAACTCAGGATTCATAGTGGTATCCCAGAGTTGTTCGGCATTCATTTCACCCAATCCTTTATAGCGTTGTATAGGGGCACTACCTCCAAAACTATCAACAATCTCGTCTCGTTCCTTATCACTCCATGCATAACGTTTTTTATTGCCTTTTTTTACCAGATAAAGTGGCGGAGTAGCAATATATACATGGCCGCCTTCTATTAATTCCCGCATATAGCGAAAGAAAAAGGTAAGTATTAATGTTTCTATATGACTTCCATCTACATCCGCATCACACATGATCACTACTTTATGATATCGCAATTTCTCCAGGTTCAGGGCTTTACTATCTTCTTCAGTACCTATAGTTACTCCCAGTGCTGTGTATATGTTTTTTATTTCTTCATTTTCAAACACCTTATGCTGCATGGCCTTTTCTACATTCAAGATTTTACCTCTTAAAGGTAATATTGCCTGAAAATTTCTATCTCGACCCTGTTTTGCTGTTCCTCCTGCCGAATCTCCTTCTACTAGAAAAACTTCACATAAAGTCGGATCCTGCTCCGAACAGTCAGACAATTTTCCCGGTAAACCTCCGATACTCATTACTGTTTTTCGCTGCACCATTTCCCTGGCTTTTGCGGCAGCATGGCGTGCCTGAGCAGCAAGAATCACTTTTTGTACAATTATTTTGGCATCATCCGGATGTTCCTCCAGATAATTGGTAAGCATTTCAGAAACTGCCTGGCTCACAGCTGAAGAAACTTCCCTATTTCCTAGCTTTGTCTTGGTTTGTCCTTCAAACTGAGGTTCGCCAACCTTTACCGAGATAATCGCTGTAAGGCCTTCTCTGAAGTCATCACCTGCAACTTCAAATTTAACCTTGTCCAACATTCCGGAACTATCGGCATATTTCTTTAGCGTCGTTGTAAGACCTCTCCGAAATCCTGATAGATGCGTTCCCCCTTCATGCGTATTAATATTATTCACGTAGGAATGTAAATTTTCAGTATAGCTATTGTTATAGATCATGGCAACCTCAACAGGAATTCCATTTTTTTCACCTTCCATAGATATGACATCCCGTATTAAGGGTTCCCTACTGCTATCCAAAAAAACAACAAATTCTTTTAACCCCTCATCCGAATAAAACGTATCAGATACAAAATTACCTTCATCGTCCTTCTGTCGCCTGTCTGTAATACTCATTGTAACTCCCTTATTTAAAAAGGAAAGTTCCCTCATTCTGTTGGAAAGGGTTTCATAACTGTATTCTATGGTTTGTGTAAATATCTCAGTGTCCGGGTGAAAAGTCACTATAGTACCCGTTTCCTTTGATTCTCCAACACTTTTGACCGGGTATAGTGATTTTCCTCTTTCGTATTCCTGTTCCCATATCTTTCCGTTTCTATGAACAGAAGCTTTTAAATGATCTGAGAGCGCATTTACTACAGAAACACCTACCCCGTGTAAACCACCTGAAACCTTATACGAATCTTTATCAAATTTACCTCCTGCACCAATTTTGGTCATTACTACTTCCAGTGCAGATATACCTTCCTTCTTGTGGAGATCCACCGGTATACCCCTACCATTATCTTTGGTAGTAATTGAATTGTCTTCATTAATGATAACCTCAATAGAATCACAATGTCCTCCCATTGCTTCATCAATTGAGTTATCCACAACTTCATAAACCAAATGATGTAATCCTCTGACTCCTATATCTCCTATATACATGGACGGCCTCATGCGCACATGTTCAATACCCTCTAATGCCTGAATACTGTCAGCGGAATATTCTTTGTTTTTAGCTTCTTCGCTCATACAATAATTTAAGTATTTTATTTAATTTTTTGCAATCTTACAAATATAGGGAATACCCTATAGAATATAGTGTTAGTGGATATATGTAGTGCTTAAGTTATCAACAATTTAACAACAATTTGTGATGTATTTAACCATTGACAGGGTTTTGGTAATTATCATGACATTTGTTAGGTTTTTTTGACCCTTTACTGTGTATTTTTGTGCCATCTTTACTAAAATTAAATAAGCATGGCTGATTCCAGAACCGCCTCGATCAAAATTTTATCTGAAATACAAAGAGTAGTAGATATTCAGAGTAAAATAATCTACTTCTTGCTAAGTATAATAGCCGCAGGATCTCTTACATATTTTTTATACGAACCTTCGATGAATGAAGCCCAATTATATGTCCTCTTCATGCTGTTCCTGGCAATCGGTCTTTGGTTTACCGAGGCCATACCCCCCTTCGCGGTCGGATTGCTTGTCTTTGGAGGTTTAATCTTTGCCATGGCCAATTATTATACCAAGGTTGATCCAGAGAATGTCCAAGGCCACATGATTGAGTATGTGAATTCTTGGTCGAGCAGTGTCATATGGCTGATGCTGGGAGGATTTTTTATTGCTGAGGCTATGAGCAAAACAAAGCTGGATCAGGCCGTATTTCGAATGTCTATCTCAAAGTTTGGAAGCTTACCAAAATATATATTATTAGGGCTAATGCTCACTACCGCCTTATTCTCAATGATCATGTCCAATACAGCCACAACTGCTATGATGATTGCTTCCGTATTGCCTTTTATCAATACCCTGGACAAAGATTCTCCCTTTGCCAAGGCAATTCTTATTGGAATTTCCGGTGCTGCTTCCATTGGCGGCATGGGTACTTTAATTGGCTCACCGCCAAACGCAATTGCCGTGGAAGCATTGAACAATCACGGAATCCCCATAGGTTTCCTGGAATGGATGATTGTAGGATTTCCGATCGCCATCATTCTAACTTTATTGTTTTGGTTTGCTCTAACCAAAAAATATATTCCCAGACAAAAGAAAATGCAAATTGATATAAAGGAGGATACCCTGGATCCCAATGACCCCAATTACCGCTTCGAAAAAATCAAAAAAAAAGTGGTCCTTTCAGTGTTGGGTCTCACACTTCTCTTATGGCTCACAGAAAATTTACATGGTGTTCCTGCAGCTATGGTCTCCTTTGTGCCCATTATTTTATTGACCATGACAGGTATTATTTCCGGTGAGGACGTGCGCAAACTACCTTGGGATACTCTCATGCTTGTAGCAGGAGGTCTGACACTTGGGCTCGCCATTAAGGATACAGGACTAGCTAGTTATTATATCGAACAGCTAGATCAAAACAATTTGAACTTCTATATAATTGTAATGAGTTTTGCCTTCCTCACGGTTATTTTGTCAAATATTATGAGTAATACAGCCACTGCTACAATTCTTATTCCAATAAGTCTTATTCTTACCTTTGAAAATCCAATTATTTTACCCTTGGTAATCGGTTTGAGTGCCTCCACGGCCTTATACTTGCCTATATCTACTCCTCCTAATGCTATTGCATATAGTACGGGCAAACTCGAACAAAAAGACTTTCGGTTTGGAGGTACCCTTTTTGGAATATTAGGGCCCTTAATCATCACGTTTTGTGTTTTTGCCATAGCCGCCTTATACCAAATGATCATGTAAATACAGTAGTTCATGATGAGAAGAATGCAAGAAGTAAATAAAAGAAGCGCCTTCTGAGCGCTCCTTTGTGACTATTTAAGCTTAAAACCAATCCTCACCGAAGGATTCGGGTCAACGATTTTAAAAGCAAGGGTACTGTTTACTTAACATAGGCATCTTCGTGCACCTTGGCTACAGCCCTACCCGAGGGATCATTCATGTTTTTGAAGGCCTCATCCCATTCCAGTGCAATTTTAGTACTGCAAGCCACAGATGCTTCCTGCGGCACAGACCATGCAGCTGCATCACTTGGGAAATGTCCCTCAAATATTGATCTGTAATAAAACTCTTCTTTGGTATTTGGTGTTTGTATAGGAAATCTGAACTTGGCATTCGCTAATTGTTCATCAGAAACTTCCTTATCCACAACTTCCTTCAATGTGTCAATCCAGCTATACCCAACCCCATCTGAAAATTGTTCTTTTTGTCTCCAGGCCACACTTTCGGGCAAAACAGATTCAAATGCTTTGCGTACCACCCATTTTTCCATGCGTTCACCATTTATCATCTTGTCTTTTGGATTAATCCGCATAGCCACATCAATAAATTCTTTGTCGAGAAATGGAACTCTGCCTTCTATTCCCCAAGCTGCCAAAGATTTATTGGCCCTTAAGCAGTCATACATATGTAACTTGCTCAATTTCCTGACAGTCTCTTCATGGAAGTCTTTTGGACTCGGTGCTTTGTGAAAATATAGATATCCTCCAAATAATTCATCTGCTCCTTCACCGGATAGCACCATTTTAATACCCATAGATTTTATTACCCTAGCCATAAGATACATAGGCGTTGATGCCCGGATAGTAGTAATATCATAGGTTTCCAAATTATAAATTACGTCCTTAATAGCATCAAGACCTTCCTGTATGGTAAACTTAATTTCATGATGGACTGTACCAATATGATCTGCGACAATTTGGGCCGCTGCGAGATCCGGGGACCCTTCTAATCCTACAGAAAATGAATGCAATTGGGGCCACCAGGCATCCTTGGTATCATCAGACTCTATTCGTTTTTGAGAATACTTTTTCGCTATTGCGGAGGTAATTGAAGAATCAAGACCTCCTGAAAGTAAAACTCCGTAAGGTACATCAGACATCAGTTGCCTATGGACAGCGGCTTCCAATGCATCCCGTATTTCATCAATACTTGTCTGGTTTTTCTTTACTGCCTCATAATCCATCCAATCCCTTTTATACCATTTTTTAAGTTCTCCGTCACTGCTGTGCAAATAGTGCCCCGGTGGAAAAAGCTCAATTTTGGTACATGTCCCTTCCAAAGCCTTAAGCTCTGAAGCAACATAGAAAGTCCCATTTTTATCCCAGCCCATATATAATGGAATTATACCCATATGATCCCTGGCTATAAAATATTCATCCTTCTCTGAATCGTAAATTGCAAATCCAAATATTCCATTCATATCATCGAGAAAGTCAGGGCCTTTTTTCTGGTATAAAGCAAGAATAACTTCACAGTCTGATTGTGTACTGAAACTGTAAGAACCTTCAAATTGCTTTCTTAATTCTCTGTGGTTATAAATTTCGCCATTGGCGGCCAAAATCAGTTTCTGGTCTTCACTAAATAAGGGTTGTTTACCTGATGCAGGATCTACAATTGCGAGACGTTCATGGGCCAATATAGCCTTCTCGTTTGCATAAATCCCACTCCAATCCGGACCTCGATGCCGTACTTTCTTGGACATTTCTAATAATTGGGGTCTCAGGGTTTCCTTACTTTCCTTTATATTAAATGCACATACTATTCCACACATTATTTCGATTTTTATATTAATTATTAGGCAAAGATGCCTAATTACTTACTAAATTGAAACATAAATAAGTTTAATTATTTCAATTTGTAGTTAAATTATTAATAATTAATATGATTATTAAGCAAAACCGTAAAAATAGTAGTATTGAACAAACATATTGTAAGCAGTTAAAATTTTAACGACTTTTTATAAGACCTCAATGGGTTTACTAATTAGATTTGACGAATATAAAAACAAACACAATTATGAAAAAAGTTTTGACATTAACTATCATGGCCTTAGCCATAGTTTTTACAAGTGAAATTAACGCACAGGATTTTAGCGGAATGGATAAAAGTCCGGCAGATATTGCTTCTTATCCTTCCAGTTACAAAGTTTCAGATAAGTTGATTAAGGTTTTATATAGCAGACCACAGTTAAAAGACAGGTCGCTTTCTCAACTTGCGCCTGAAGGTAAGGTTTGGAGAACAGGGGCTAACGAAGCTGCTGAAATTACACTTTATAAAGATATGATGTTCGGGGATACTTCTGTAAAAGCAGGTACTTATTCCCTTTTCACTATACCGGGAGGATCTGAATGGACCGTAATTTTAAATAGCAAATTAAATCAGTGGGGGGCTTATTCCTATGATGAGTCTGCAGATGTAGCACGCGTAAAAGCTTCTGTAGCTATGGCAGGCGATTCCCTGGAAGCATTTTCAATTGCATTCAAAGAAGTGGATGGTGGAGTTCATATGGTAATGGGATGGGGTACTACCAGAGTTGCCGTTCCTTTTAGTCTAAGTATGTAATCGACTTATAATAGCATAAAAGGCCGAAGTACTAAACTTCGGCTTTTTTTATTAAACTAATTATAAGATTTAATCAGGCAAGTTTTCAGCCTGCATTATTCCGTCTATATATACCTGCTCTGCCGTCATTTCAGGGATTTCCTTTAAAGGTACTTGCATAATATCCTGACTTAAGACAACGAAATCTGCCTGCTTACCTACTTCTATACTACCTTTTTCATTTTCTTCGAAGTTAGAATAGGCGGCCCATATTGTCATACCTCTTAGTGTTTCTTCCCGGGATAAGACATCTTGCATCTGAAATCCATCCGGAGGATAATTCTTAAGGTCCTTTCGGGCAGTTGCGGCATAGAAAGTATGGAACGGACTTACCTCTTCAACGGGAAAATCAGTTCCCAATGCTACCAATCCGGCATTTTTCAAAAGCGTTTTAAAGGCGTACGCACCTTTTACCCTATCTTTTCCCAGTCTTTCGCCTGCCCAGTACATATCACTTGTGGCATGTGTAGGCTGAACTGAAGGAATAATCCCATTCTTAAAAAAGTCAAAATCCTCGGAAGAAATTATCTGGGCATGTTCTACTTTCCACCGCCGGTCGGTCTTGCCATCTAAAGCTTTTGCATAGGCTCTTAAAACAACGACATTGGCCGAATCACCAATGGCATGAGTATTCATTTGATAGTCAGAATTGGAAATTCGTTTTGCCAATGCTTCCATATCTTTGGCAGGAGTTATCATAGCACCATAATGTCCGGGTTTGTCTGAGTAAGGTGCCTTAAGTGCCGCTCCCCTGGAACCCAAAGCGCCATCTCCATATACCTTTACAGAACGAACGTTTAACTTTGAAGTCTTAATGATGCCTTTATGGAGAAAATAATCAAGGTTTTCAGGATTATTACTAACCATTGCATAAACCCGGATTGATAAATCTCCTGCCTGCTGCAAACTATCTATCAATTCAATTGTAGTTCTGTCCAAGCCCGCATCATTAACCGTGGTAAGTCCATATTTTAGACATATGTTTTCGGCGTCCTTAAGGGCTTGTATCTGAGTGTTCTTGTCAGGTGGAGGGAAAACGGCATTTATCATTTGCATGGGGCTGTCAACAAGTATTCCTGTTATTACACCATTCTCTTTTACAATTTCACCACCGCTCACGACTGTATTATTGTGAATACCTGCCATATCCAGTGCTTTCTGATTGACCAATAGGGCATGCCCGTCAATACGCCTTAATGCAACGGGAATATCCGGAAATAGCATATCCAATTCCTTTTTGGTTGGAAATTCTTTTACCTCCCAATCATTTTGATCCCATCCCCTGCCTTTTATAAAATTGCCAGGATTTTTGTCGTGAAACTTTTGTACCCGCTCTAAAACCTCTTTATAACTTTTGGTACCAACCAAATCTACAATCTGTTGATTTAGTCCTAAACCGAAAAAATGACAATGTGCATCTATCAATCCCGGGACAATAGTCTTGCCGCCCGCATCAATAACTCGAGTAGCATTAAACTTCGATTTTAAATCTTCTGATCTTCCTAAGGCAACAAATATTCCATCGCGCACAGCAAAGGCGGTGGTCTTCGAAAAGTTATCATCTACTGTATAGACATTTGAATTCAGTACCAATAGATCTGCTGTATCCTTCGGAACTTCACAAGCTGTGAGCATTAGTACTAATATGAATAAAAGGTTTCTCATGTAAAATTTATATAATAAAGTTTGTGGTAAATATTTACTTATGGCCTTATTACCTGGCAGTAAAAGCAGAAGATTTGTTTTTAATTAGTCTGTAAAAACTTAAATTCGTCGATTCCCTACGAGCATAAAAGTACCGTCCTGAGTATAGCTTTCGCCTTTAAATGAATCCCCGTCCATAATTAGGGCAACATCAACCATACTGCCTTCTATATCCACTGAGAAAGTGAGTTTGTTTTTTTCAACTTTTACATTATTCGCAGGAAGTTTACCCCCCGGCATCTCCAATTCCACGGAGTATACCCTCTTTTTTTTGGAAACATGTAATATCCCGGAACTATACTCTAGCGGTACATCTTCAACTAAATAGTTCCAACTTCCAGTCCATTTCTTTCTTTTAATAATAATATCTGAAATCTCTTCGGCATTATGCGTATCACACATTTCAAGAGAATATCCGTTAGAAAATATGAAGAATACTACTATAAGGCCGAAATTCTTAAAAATAGTTTTCATTTGAAAAGTTATTAAGTTTATGCCTAAATGTACAGCAATTTTTTTAAGTAGGAATCAGTCCTTTTTGGAAATAACAAATGCTACGCGCCTATTCTTTTGCCTGCCCTCTTCAGTATCATTACTTGCTATAGGTGCTATTCCACCATGACCTTTCCAACTTATCCTATCTTCTGAAAGTCCCAGTTCTATTAAATACTTAGCAACCGCTGAACAACGTTTATCTGACAAATACTGATTATAAGTTATAGTACCAATATTATCAGTATGTCCATCAACTATTATTTGAAGCGACTTGTTTGCGTCCAGATAGTCATAGATCTTTTGAACATCTGTTTTGGCGGAATCCAATAGCATAAATTCATCAAAATTGAATAGAACGCTTTTAAATATATGGATTTTATCGAGTTCGTAATTTTCCGTTACAAGATCTGCATCGGGTATTAAATTCACAACAGTTTCGGATAATTGTACCAGATTTAAGGCAACCATATCCAGGTAATAATAGGCTCCTTGTTTTGCTCCTTTTTTAGTCTTAAACTTTCTAGTGCCAGCATTATTTTTAAAATTGCCGATTATCAAATAATTTTCTGTCCCTTTAGCCTCAAATCTAGTGCTTACCAATACCCAATCTCTGGTATCTCTATAAAAATTTGTATATCCAATTTCCATGTAATTATAGGTGTTCTCCACAATTTTATACCTATGCATTTTGGAGAGTTCTTTTTTAATATCAAAGGATAGACTATCCTTTGAAAACAGCACCCCGAAATCTTTTACGGCAAAATCTGAACGTTCTGCAAGACTGACATAAAAAGAAACCTGATAGGTTTTGCCTTTCTCCAAGGTTTGAGTAAGAGGTACCTGTACATATTCCCTGTAATCATTCGGTGCGTATAAATAAAGACCGGCATATCCCTTGCCAAAATCAGAAGATTGTATCCCATTGAAATTTTCAGGAGTCCCCATTATTGTGCTGCAACCATTAAAATAGTCGGTAGATCCTTTTGTTGGTGTGCTCCAATGGGTGACATCGGTTTCAAAATTACCGAGACGTTCAGGGCAAGCACTGTACTGCTCAAAACTAGGATTTTGAATCAGGTTTTGAGACAGCAGAGTTGTATTGCACCAAAAGAAGGCGAGTAACAAGCTGTATGTATACTTTGCAACCAATATAAAATGGGGCTATTACTTCATCCTAAAATAAGAAATATTCTTCAAGCATAAAGTTTATGCCGTTTAACAGTTTCTTTTACAGATGACTGATCTAAAATTCAATTTTATTATTTACAAAGTCGTTTAAAAATCAAACTTGTAGGATACACCAGCTAATACCTGTAAACTCTGCACTCTAAAATTGGCCCAGCGTTGGTAGGCGTTATTTGCAATATTATTTGCTTTCACAAAAATGGAAAGATGCTCATTGAAATGATATCCCACATGGGCATTTACATCAAAAAAACTATCTAAAGTAATCACTGTGGAAGGAAAATCTGCCGGCAGAACATTTTCTACCACTTGGGCACTTAAATCCTGACGCTCTCCCACATAAAATAAATTAGCGCCCAGAAACCATTTTTCTCCAATCTGGTAATCCAAAAGTAATGACCCTTTAACATCAGGAAGATTCCATGCAGGATTATTGGTTTCCGTATTGTAATCAAATAGTTCTACGTTTAAACCAAGTGTGAAATCCCTGTTAATATCCAAATTTAACTCAGCAAACAATCCAAGGGTTTTAATATCGTCATAAAATATTTCAAATGAATTTCCATAATAATATCCTTTTTCATCATCCCTAAAATCATTTTGAGGATTCAGTTTATAAAGG
>Ga0265303_10001942_pt1 | contig 12835 bp, 11 predicted proteins | sample Helome_2_FD_192494 | JGI IMG/M metagenome (GOLD analysis project Ga0265303, IMG submission 192494) | Marine sediment microbial communities from subtidal zone of North Sea - Hel_20160317 (Illumina Assembly) | ecosystem: Environmental > Aquatic > Marine > Subtidal zone > Sediment ...
CTTTAAAACGGCGATCAAAGACAATTCCTACGATATGATCATTTTGGATGAGATTAATATGGCAATCCATTTCGGCCTATTGGAGATTGAAGAAGTCATTGAAGCGATTGAGCAAAAACCCCCGGAACTTCATCTTGTGCTGACCGGCCGGAAAGCGAAAGAAAAGTTAATCGCGATGGCTGACCTCGTTTCCGAGATACGGGAAATTAAACATCATTACCACCAGGGTGTCCATGCCCAAAAGGGGATCGAATTTTAATGCCGATCATGTCGGGCTTCAGCTTCATTTCAGAGACTTTAGAATAAGTTCAGAAAATCTTGGCCGGGGAAGGATCCATGGGAATTTTAGGAATTTTAACCTGCGAGATTCTGGAACTGGAATTTGCCGAACTGTTGGCGGCGGACAAGGATCTGGGCCGCATTACGGTTCTGGAAGATGAGAGCTCCGCGAACTTGATTGCCGCGCTTGAATCCATCAAAAAAGACGACTTAAACCGGATCACCAGCCTCAAGGCGTTTACCCCTGCTGCCGAAATCCCTCTGGAAATCCTGGTCGGTGTTTTGGAACTGGCCTTGCATAATCGGAAACGCACCCTTCAGCAGGGATTAATTGAGGCAGCGCTGGCATTTGGGCCCCATGTGGATGCCCTGATGCTTGGATATGGATTGTGCGGTAACGCATTGGAGAACCCCGAGGAACTGCTAGCCGATGCCGGGGTGCCTGTTTTTATCCCCATGGATGAGGATCATCCGGTCGATGATTGTATCGGTCTGCTTATAGGAGGGCGCGAACGGTATTACGCAGAACAATGCCAGGTGGCGGGTACGTTTTTTATGATACCCGGCTGGACCTATCATTGGAAACGCATGTTTGAGCAGGAGTTCGGCAACCTGAGCCCAGAAATGGCCAAGCGGCTATTCAAGCATTACGAACGTTCGCTTTTGATTTCGACACCCATTTTGCCCCTCGAAAAGATGAAACAAAATTCAAAGGACTTTAATGAGTTGTTCGGTCTGCGTACCGAAGTTTGCAAAGGCACCCTCGGCATTCTACAGAAGACCTGGGATACGGCTAAAAAGTATCTGAATTCAAAATAAAACCAAAGACATCATCAGACTGTATTTTTTATGGCTGGCGAAACCAAAACAAAGCGATTTATTTATCCGACCCAGGGCGTATGTCCCCCTGAAATCCATTTTAAAGTCAACAACGGCAGCCTCGAGGAAATCCGTTTTGTGGGGGGCGGCTGTCCAGGTAACGCTCAGCTGGTCGCGCGTCTTTTAGAAGGAAAACCACTAACAGAAGCCCTGGAATACCTCGTCGGAATTGACTGCCGCAATGGAACCTCCTGCCCCGATCAACTGGCCGCTGCTGTCACCTCCGCTAAAAACGGCAGCCTAATGCCCGCCGAATCTTTTCGGGTTCATGCCGACGTTTTCGATAGATGCCGGGTCGGCCTGATCAGTGCAATAGAAGGCAATCATGTTATTTTGGAAAAACTCATTCAACACATGCAAGCCAGTGAAATAGAAGCTTGCTATTGCCTCGGCAACCTGACCGGGGAATCTGATCAAAACAAAGATTTGATTCAGAAAATACGGAAACACAAAATTTTTGCGATTCAGGGAGCCAACGACTGGTGTTATGCCCAGGGTCAAGAAAATAAATATCTGCCGCCACTCGAACAAAAAGACAGGGACTGGCTGCTGCAGTTGCCCCAGGTGCTGCGCTTTCAAATGAAGCAAAAAAAAGGTATTGTCTTTTTCGGCGATTATCTTCAGAGACTTCCCGATTATTCTGACTTCGAACCGTTTGCTCTGGAAATGAATATGGTTTGTGGATTGACAAATTTCATGCAGGATGAAACCGTTTTTCCGGCGTTGGAAGCCATGATTCCCCAATTTCAAGCCGATATTATTATTTTTAGCCAGCTCAAAAAATGGGGACATTGGCATATCTCCGGCAAAGATTTCATCAGTCTCGGGCCGGCATCGGACGCAAATGGGGTTTCCTGGGGTCAGCTGGAAGTGGCGGATGAAAAGATCGAATTTAAAGTCATGCATGCTGAATACAAAGGAGGATGATTTGGCACAAACCGTGTTGGTGGATGTGCTTTTGACTGATTTTCGGCAATGAGTTGCCTGCGTCTACATGGCGGAATCGGTAAAGGTTTTACCACAAGACATCCAAGAAATTATCGAAGTGCATGAATGGGATATGCGTACCCGTGAAGGGGTGCAGCGATTTCGGGAACTGAAGGCCAAATCCCTGCCCAGTGTTGCTTTGGATAGTGACCTGGTTTATGAATCCCTTATCCCCATGCAGCAAGAACTCATCGACGAAATCCTCAGACGCTATAAGGAAAAGAATCAAAATGAATAATATTTATCTGGAAGATATGAACATTGAAGGCTTTAAATCCTTTTCAGAAAAAACCAACATGGGTTTTCAGTCGGGCATCGGCGTTATCATTGGAAATAACGGCGTCGGTAAATCAAATATTCTGGATGCAATTGTTTGGGCGCTCGGCGAGAATGATCTGGGCCGCATCCGTTGTTATGAAAATCAGGAGTTGTTTTTTGCCGGCAGCAAAGATTATCCGCCGGCCTCCAAAATTCGGGTAGAGTTGAATTTAAAGGAGGGAGAAAAAAAAGACGCGCCCGGCATCCAGTTGACCCGTGAAAGAACCCAAAATGGGGAAGATCAATACTGGATCGATAAAACCAGTTATACACGCGAAGCATATTGCCAAAAATTAGATGCCTATAATCTCAGGCATTGTCTGGAAACCATTATCCGCCAGGAACAAATTAATGACCTTATTCAGTTAAACCCCTGGCAGCGCTTTGATTATATCCGGCAAATCCTGGACATAGAATCCGAAGAAGAAGCCGTTGGATGTCTCAAGGAAATTATCGGCCCCTTATTTCAGCGCTATATGTCCTATCTAATACCCCTGGGTGAGGTTCGGTTAGATGCGATTTCGAAAAATGGACGAAAGGGATTGGAGATCGAAGTCAATCTTCCGGGCAATCGTCTGCGCAGGGCGCATCAATTGTCCGGAGGTGAAAAGTCCATTACCAGCCTGGCGTTAAAGCTGGCTGTATTTCATCAACTTGAAAGCCCATTTTTTCTGCTGGACGAAGTCGAGCCCTCCCTGGACTATACCAACCACAAGTCCATGCAGGCGTTTCTCAAGGACGTGGCCGACAGCAAACAGCTTATTATGATTACTCACCTGCGAAGCACCATCGCTCTGGCCAATACCGTGCATGGCGTAAGAACCCGCTGGGACGGATCTTCCTTCATGAAGTTTTATTTTGTTATGGACGAGCGCCTGTTGCGGTTGTATAAATGCTGCTAGAGGGGTTGGTTTGAAAGATTGAACGCCCAGCATCTAGCAGACTGAACATCGAAGTCCAACATCGAATTTTGAATGAGAAAAAAGGAGACAGAAGAATTAATAGTGATCAATGCAGTAATTTAAGAAATGTTTTATTACCATCTGATATTTAAATAGTTTAAGGCTTGCTAATACAAGAGGCTGCTTTTTTGAGTATCTCTTCGGGGTTGATATCCCAGCCGATAAATGCCAGTTGAGTTTGCGACTCCCTCTCCCAGGGCGTCCATTCGCTTTTGCCGCCGACGAAATTTAGCATAACAACATGATCGGCAAAACGGACCGGTCCTTTTATACGAAAAACCTCCCAGGGTAAGTTGCTGATAAATTTTTTAAACCGAGTCTCGTCAACGATATTTGGATCCTGAAAAGAAAACGTGACATAGTTCGTCGCATCTACCGTGTGGTTGTCGTGTTCCTGGTGAGAATGATGAGGGTCGCTTAAATCCATATTGCTGTTCGAAGAAATCGGATGGAAAAATCGGATGGGCTTTAATTGAGACGTTTTGGGCGTGGCCGCCACCCAGAGCGATTCGGGATCGATGCCACAATGAATAGTGGGGATTACCTGGCAACCGGGTATAACCTCATGTATTTCTTTAAGAAACTGACGAATTTTTTCTTGCTTTGCCAAATCAATTTTGTTCAAAAGGATTAGATCGGCCATCTCCAGCTGGTTGTAAAAAAGGGGCCCAAATGCCTCCCGTGCCTCCCAAAAATCTGCATCCAACACCGTAACGGTTTTTTTGTGATCCATATATTGACGTATCCCCGGCTCCTTCAAGACCGGGGCGATCGATTTGGGGTCGGCAACGCCCGAAGATTCTATTAAGATGCGGCGGGGTTTGAACCGATTCCAGATACGCGTCAGTGATTGATGTAAGTCGGCGCTGAGCGTGCAGCAGATGCATCCGCTGGTCAACTCGATCACATCAGAACCGCAATCTTTAAGCAAGGCGCCATCGATACCGATGTCGCCAAATTCATTGACCAGGACCACTGTTTCGGAGAGGTCGGCTTCCCAGGAAAGTATTCTTTTGAGTAAGGTGGTTTTCCCCGCCCCCAAAAAGCCCGATAGAAGTAAAATGTCGGCTTTATATTCTGGCTGATTGCCAAGCAGTGCACTCATTACACTTTTCCGCCCAATCGACCCGGATCAATTTCTACACGGCGATGGTTGCCACCTGATAACACCGCAAGCAGCGCTCGGCTTCAGCCACGGCTTCCTGAGCAGATAGGCCTTGCTCAACTTCATCAAAGGTCGTTTTTCGCGTGTCAGGTGGGAGCATGGTCGGCTGGAAGCGCTGTTTGCTTTCGACCTTGAGGATTTCCTCATCCGGGTCATAAACTTTTACGGTTTCGAACAGCTTATCAAAGTAGTGGTTGTCATCATATGCAAGGGGTTGCGAATTAATAAAGCGGTCGATGCTGTGAGCCGCCCTGCGGCCCCCGGCGCAGGCTGTAATCAAGGCATTCGGTCCGGTTTCACAGTCACCGGCAAAAAAGATTTTTGAGCGGTTGCTCTGCTTGGTGTATTGGTCAACGACAATCGTATTCCATTTGGTTGTTTGAACATCATCCATTCCGGCAAGCATGGTAAGATCGACCTGCTGTCCGATTGCCGAAACAATGGTATCGCAGTCAAAAACAAATTCCGAACCTTCAACCGGCACCGGTCGCGGTCTTCCACTGGCGTCCGGTTCGCCAAGTTCCATTTTGATGCATTCGAGGCCGACCACTTTACCGTCTTCTGCCAAGATACGCACCGGCGCAGTCAAGAAGTGGAACTGCACCTGTTCTTCTTCGGCATCGTGAATCTCGGCATCATCGGCCGGCATTTCGTTGCGGGTCCTGCGGTAAACCAGTTGAATATCTTCCTTGGCGGTGCGCAAGGAACAGCGAACACAATCAATCGCCACATTTCCGCCGCCGATAACCACGACTTTTTTGCCTGGCGGATAGGGATCGCGGCCGGCATTAACCTCCCGCAAATAGGCAAGCCCCGGGATAAATCCCTGATATTCCCCGTCCTCGCCTTCGATGCCCATATGGGTGCTGTCCTGTGCACCCATACCGATAAAAACCGCATCGAAATCATTTTCAAGCTGTGAGAGGGTCAGATCCGTTCCGATGGTTTGACCGTAGTTGATGGAAACGCCCATTTTCTGAATTTGCTGCACCTCACTTTGCAGGATATTGCGCGGCAGCCGGTAGTCGGGGATACCCACAGCCGACATGCCGCCCGGTTCATCCAGGGCCTCATAGATCGTTACCGCATGCCCCTTACGGGCCAGGTGATAGGCGCAGGTAATTCCGGCCGGGCCGGCACCCACAATGGCCACTTGGCCGTTGTTTTGCGAGGGGGTGACCTCATATTCCGGTTCCTTTTGTTCAGAGACTTCATGATCCGCCACAAAGCGTTTGAGGGCTTTTATCGAAATGGGTTGATCTAAATTTCCGCGCCGGCAATGTTTTTCGCAGGGTCGGAAACAGACACGTCCCACGATACCCGGTAGGGGCAGGCGTTCGCGAATTACAGTGAGGGAATCTGAAAATTTGGCGTCTTTGATCAACTCAATATATTTGGGAATATCGAGGTGAATCGGACAGGCGTCCAAACAGGGGGCCGTCAGTTTTGAATAATAGGTTCCCCTGGTGACCTGTTTCTCGCCGCTGACAGCCTGTGAAAAATCATCGGCAAAAAATTTGAGGGCATGAAAGAGCGGTGTCGGTCCGGATTTGCCGATGCTGCATTTAGCATTGCTGACAATCGCTTCAGCAGCCGACTGCATAAATTCGAGGTCTTCTTCGGTCGCTTCGCCGGTGGCGATATCTTGAAAGACCTCGAGCATCTCTTCCCAGCCCGTCTTGCAGTAGTTACATTTATCACAGGTTTTTGAATGCGCCAGAACGGCCTCAAAATATTCCCGGCAAAGATCAATGATATCCACGTCCGGCGAACGCAGAACAATCCCTTTCCACCCCATCAAGGCCTTTATCTTTTCGTCCTGCTTGAAATATTCGGGCAAATCCAGTTGGTTGATCGACGCCTGGTTTTGCGTTTCATTGCCGCGGGTTTCGATAATTTCTCCGCCCCATGAGCTGAAAACTATATCCGTCATGCTATTGCCTCCGTCTATCGATCACTGCTGCCTTTTTAATATTTTGCGGTCAAATTTTTCTCATACCGGCGGGCCGATGTCAATGGATTCGATTTTATTGTTAATAAAATCATCTAGATTAATTCTAAAAATCATCTTTTAGACGATATAAAAAAAAGGAAGGTTTGGTAATAGATAATGCGGTGCTAAACCCGTTAACGATTAAAGGAGGTATGTTATGCAACGTTTTAGTAAAGAGCCAAAGGTATATGACGTCGGTGGCGTAAAAATAGGCGGTCAGCCGGGAGATTATCCCACAGTCTGCTGCTTCTCCATCTTTCAGGAAAGCGACAAGGTGTTTGACAAGGGCAGCCGCAGAAAAGGGTTTAATGAAGGGCGGGCCGAGGAATTACTGAAAACGGCAGACAAACTGTGGAAGGACACCGGCGTGCCTGTTATGGCGGACATTGTCGCCAGCCCGGGTGAAAAATTCAAAAAATATGTGGATTTTGTCACCTCGGTAAGCGACATGCCCTTTTGCGTGGACGCAATTATGATGCCGGCCAAATTAGAGGGCGCGGCCTATTGTGCCGAAAAGGGTTTGCTGGACCGGATGTTCTATAACAGTATTACCGTCTGGGAAGAAGATTTAGAAACGGAAGTTAAAGAATTGGCCCAAATTGGTGTCAAGCATGTTCTTCTGGTAGCTTTTGATCAAGACGATCAGACTCCCAACGGCAGGATTACCGGCGCCCAAAAACTGCTCGATGCCATCGAAAAGGCCGGCGCAGAATTTGAAACCATTATTGTTGATACCACCACGCTCAACGCGCCCGCCAATGCCTTGTGCGGGCTGTCGAATCAGTTAATAAAGGAAAAATGGGGCTTTGCGACCGCCAGTGCGCCGAGTAACGGTTCGTACATGGAATTGCAGCGGCTCAAGGATATGGTTGGATTTAAAGGTTGGGCCGGCTTTGATGCTGCCATGGAAGCCCTTTCGGCGTTTTATTACAACGATTTAATTTTTACCGGACCCATGGCAGGTGCATCCCGTGTCGTGTCCGCAGTTGCGCTTGCCGATGCGTTTTTAGCCACTTCGGTTTTTAATGAAACCAAGGCGCTGCCCAAAGATCCCAACCACCCTTTGCTCAAGCTATTTCCTGAGTTTGCCGAGCAGCTTAAGGTGGCCTGGGATAAACCCAGTGATTTGGAGAAGATGTAGCCGCATCGAATGATGCGTTTGTAAATCTCATTTGCATACCTTCTTTGAGTGGGGCGAGGATTGATCGGCAGATTGCTTGACATCCTCGCCCTTTTCAACCATCATCTGTATGTTATTTCCGGACACCCCTCAGATCTTTCACACCAAATAGACAGAGCCGGCCTTCCACTGCAAGTAACCCTATGAAATATAAACATATTCGTTTATCGAACGCTGGAGTTGTTGTTTTTTATCTTGGCAAAAATCGGCTTGCTGATTAACATTATCAGTGTTAATAAGGATTTGGTGCGACACAGCGCATGTCGGAATGATGCGTTGGCCAAAAGCAAAAGCGTTGCCTAAAATTCGGTCTGACATAAAATTATAAAAAATTTGAGGTATCCGTCATTCATTCAGGTGGGAAATGACCATTTTTGACTGGCAAAATGAACTCAATCGGGACGGGCACCGGGTTGTGATCTCGGGACAACCCATTGCCATGCACTGCCATCATTATAATATCAATTTGCAAAAAACCTTGGAAGAGACATTGGGCGCGGAAGGTGTTCAGCTGCTGTACCGTTCGGCTGAGGAAACCAATTACAATAGTTTGCAGCATCTCTTCAACCAATATAAAAAAATCCGAACCCTTAAGTCGAAGCTGGAAATGGCCTCCCTGCTGTATCAGAATTGCGGTTTGGGGATAATACATTTTCGGAAGGTCAGGCCCACTTCGGCTTATATCTCGAGCACGTCCAGCCATCATGTCACCGGGTGGCTCGCAAAACACGGGCGCCGCGAAACACCAGGCTGTCACTTTACCCGGGGCTGGATTGCCGGTGCTCTGGAGGTGATTTACCAGCACCCCCTTGGTTTTTATGTCGTGGAGGAGCGGCAGTGCAAAATGAAGCGGGATGAGGCGTGTGTCTTTCATGTTAAGGAGCGTTAAGTGGCAATTGATGTAAGCAAGATTATCCATGCGGTCATGGAAGGCAGCAAGATAAGGGAATCAAAAGGGATCATCCCCCTTTTTGGGGTCTACCTATCGCTATTCTCGGTGAACTATTACAATCGACTGAGCTTTGATTTTGAAATCAAAATGGGCCAACAGCGTGAGGCTGAAGCCAGGACCCTTTTGATAGAAGCGGCCCAGGAGTGCGGCTATGCCACTTTTCAAGGCATTCGCGATTCCTGGGAATGGGAGCAGGTTGTGACCCCCATGGTTGAAAACAAAGAAGATCAGATTTTAGGTTTTGTGGCGGTGGCCGTGGCTTTTGGTTGGGGGGATCTGGCGATCGAGGAACTTGATCCGGGAGAAAAACTTGTCATGCGCGCAAGTGATTCCTATGAGGCCAGAGGCTACCTGGAGCAATACGGTCTTGCAAAATCAGAAAAATGCTACATGTTGCGCGGGGTAACCGCCGCCTTCATGGCCCTGGTTTACGGCGGTGATTATCCGGATAGCTGTTTTACCTTCGCCGCTCAAGAGCCGCGTTGCCGGGCGAAAGGAGATCCGTATTGTGAATTTGTTGCTCGAAGATCATCTGATTGAGATTTCGCTTAAGAATAAAGGGCTCATAAAAAAGCAGGCCTGCTGGAAATGCTTATCCTGTTCCAAAGTGTTGTGCCCCGCTCATGGGATACCATCGATAGAATGCTGGCTGATTCCCAAAACCCATTGTGTCGATGATGTTAAAGACGATTTTTTTCAAAAAATCTCCTCGTGCATAACCTGCAGCTATTTTAAGACACAGGGCGAACTGCACCCCCAAGGCTGGAATTTTTTTCTTTCGGAACAAATCCATCAGTACAATGTCAAGGCGTTGGAGCATATCTATCAGAAGGAAGAAAGCTTTGTGGAAATTCTCAACCGGATTCCGGACGGCCTTTTCACTACCGACTTTGACTGGCGCATCACTTACATCAACCCGGCCGCCGAAAAAATAACCGGTTTTTCGGCTCGTGATGCGGTGGGGATGTATTGCAAAGATGTGTTTAAGAACCCAATCTGCGAGTCTGACTGTGCCCTCAAGCACGCTATCGCAGAAGGCAGGGATATCCACAATCGGGAGTATGAGATTACCAGCATTGACGGCCAAAAGATACCCATTATTTGTTCAACATCGCCGTTTCGGGACGCTGCCGGGCGCGTTACCGGCGGTCTTGAAATATTTAAAGATATCTCCGAGTTGAAACGACTTCAGGAAGAAGTTGCCAAACGCGAGAAAAAATATCGCCGCATCTTTGAAGGCAGCCACGATATGATCTATACGACCAATCAACAGGGCCAGATACTGGATATCAATCAAGCCGGCGTTGAAATGCTTAACTTCCCATCCAAAGAAAAAATGCTGGAAACGGCATCGGCCCAGAATCTTTACCGCAATACGTTAGATAGAGATAGATTTTTAGCGGCCATTAACCGGCGGGGCCAGGTAAAAGATTATGAAGTTGAATTTAGAAAACATGATGGTGCTGCGATGCAGGCCTTGATTTCCAGCCGACGATACCAAAACCCTGAAACCGGCGATGTCGAGTTCGAGGGGATCATCAAAGATATTACCCATCGCAAGCGGACTGAAGAAGCGCTTAAGCAGCGTAACCGGGAACTTTCGATTCTAAACAGCATTGCCGTGGCCTTAAATCACAATATGGCCTTGAACCTAATTTTAGAGGAGACGCTCAAAAACGTACTGAAGGTATTGGAACTCAATCGGGGGGCCATCTTTCTGATCGATCGCGAACGGGAAAAAACCGAGGTCATTGCCAAATTTGGCTTTCAGGTTGATGGCGCTGAAGACACCCAACCGGTATTTTTCAAGGACCCGCTGCTGAGTAAAGCCCTCGTCGACGACGAGATGGTTTTAAAGCCCGAACCCATCTTTCCGACCTTTAAAGCGCGTTTTGAGTTGAAAGCGCAAAAATTCTCGCCCTGGCTGACCTGTTTTCTGATTACCTTCAAAGGCAAAGGCGTAGGATTTTTGGGACTCGACATCCCCTCAACCCGAAAACTGAGTCAATATGAGTTCCATTTGATGGGCTCACTGGGCAACTTCTTGGGTGGGGCCATCGTGAATGCTCAGATGCGGGAGACGATTCGCCGCAATCAGCAGGAGTTAAGACGGCTTACCGGAAAATTATTTCAGAGCCAGGAGGAAGAACGGCGTCGTATCGCTCGAGAACTTCATGACGAATCCGGTCAGTCTCTAACGGCTGTGAAACTGGCCCTGGAAAGGTTGGAACAAAATGTGCCATCGCCAGAAAAAGGTCTCAGGGATGAAATCGGCGAAATAATTATGATGGTGCGACGAACTTCCTCGGAAATCAGGCACCTTTCATATCACCTGCACCCTACCCTGTTAAGTGATCTGGGTCTTGAACCGGCGCTGGATCTTTATTTCAAAGAAATCAAAAATCATACAGGCCATAACATCGAATTTAGCATGGTGGGATTTGATCACCGCTTGGATGTTGACATGGAAACGGTTTTCTATCGTTTCAGCCAGGAAGCCCTGACCAATTCCCTGAAGCATTCCGGTTCGGATAACTTCCGCCTTTCCATTATCAAAAGCTACCCCAAGATCATCTTCCGGGCAGCGGATGACGGTATCGGTTTTGACACCCAGATCATTGGAACCGATAAACGCAATCTGGGTCTGCTGGGTATGCGGGAACGAACCTCCCTTCTGGGAGGAACCTTCCGGCTGCGCAGCAAACCGGGAGAAGGAACCCGAATCCGGATTGAGATACCCTTTGCGGAGTCATTGGGCCATGGCTAATCCGATTCGCATATTGATCGCTGATGATCATACAATTGTTCGCCAGGGTTTGGCAAGTTTGCTGAACGACCAGCATGATTTGAAGGTTGTCGGCCAGGCGGACAATGGAAGATCCGCTGTAGACAAAACCCTCGAGCTAATGCCGGATATCATCATTATGGATATTGCCATGCCTCAGATGAACGGCATTGAAGCTGTGAAGCGGATAAAGAAAAGAGTTCCGAAAACGAAAGTTTTGATTCTGTCCATGTATTCCCATGAACATTATATCCATGAGCTTTTAGAAAGTGGTGTGTCCGGCTATCTTCTTAAGGATTCCAGCGGCCGGGATATTATCAATGCGATTCATGCTGCCATGAACAATGAGACTTTTTTGAGTCCTTCAATTTCCAAGGTGGTGGTGGACTCCTACCGATCCCCTCGAAAAGTCACCGCCAGTGCGGAGCGTTATAAACGACTGTCCAATAGGGAAAGGGAGGTCTTTCAGCTGATTGCCGAAGGACATTCCACCCGACAAATTGCTGATATGCTTTGTGTCAGCATCAGTACGATCAAATCCCATCGGGCCAAGATTATGGAAAAACTTGAAATCTATTCGCCGGTCAAACTGGTCCATTTTGCCATCCAACTCGGATTGGTTGATCCGGAATTATAAATATCAGCCATTTCAATCGGCTGACAGGCTCCCCGATTGATCCTTCCTTTGCTTAACCAAGTCCTTGAAACGCATTGTTATGTTGCTAGTTTTCAGATCCGATTTGGGATGTAAGTTTTAGATTTCAAATGAAAATCATCTCGTATCACCATAAAAATCATCTTTTAGACGATTTTCAAGAAGTGCTTAAATCGTATAAGAAGATCAGATAATTTCGGATCATGTGAAAAAAAATCGAACTTAAAACTAAATCTTTGACCGTATGAAAGGAGTGTTCATTATGTCAGAATTGACACCGAAGGAACGCGTGATGCGGCTGCTGCGCAAAGAACCTATCGATACCATGCCCTTTTTCAGCGGAATGGGGATGGTGGTCATGCCGGGAATTGAAAAAGCCGGCATTAAGTTTGCCAGCGTACACACAGACGCCGAACGTATGGCCTGGTCGGCCATCTGGTCTGCGCGCTTAATGGGCTTTGACTGTGTGGTGGTTCCTTACGACATGACCATGGAATCGGAAGCCATGGGCAACACCATCAGCCTGTATGAAGATTCAGAAGATATCTTATATCCGACGATTCCCGAAAAAATATGGTCCACCATGGAAGAAGTGACGATTCCCGACAATATTCAAGAATTGGGCCGTCTGGCAATGATGCCAAAAGTCATTGAAATTATTAAAAAAAAAGCTCCGGAAC
>Ga0265303_10001947_pt1 | contig 12806 bp, 12 predicted proteins | sample Helome_2_FD_192494 | JGI IMG/M metagenome (GOLD analysis project Ga0265303, IMG submission 192494) | Marine sediment microbial communities from subtidal zone of North Sea - Hel_20160317 (Illumina Assembly) | ecosystem: Environmental > Aquatic > Marine > Subtidal zone > Sediment ...
TCCCGCTGCCGCGCCACTCACCAGGCCACTCCAAAAACTTTCTTCTTCCCAAGGTTTTCGTTCACCGGGCACGGTTACATCTTCCAATCTTGATTGAATGGTATGGGCTGTTTCACCTGCTAATCCATGTAGTTTGATCAATTGGGTGCTCATGCTAGAGATCCGATGAGCTAATCGTTGATCCATGGCTTGCACGGCACGTTTAACAAGGGTTTTGGTGGACTGCCCTACGGCTTCCGGGAATAGAGTTTCGCCGTCCTTGGCCGTCTCGACTAACATGTGGGCTAAGATGCTCATACTCGTTTGGAACGTGCCGAGTTGCTCTTCCCGCCAGGCTTTGGATATTTGCGCCATGATGGGTCGTCGATCTTCGGAAAGTGTATGAAAGATACGATCCCATAAGAGACCTTCTTGCACCCAACATCGGGTAAAGGCATCTAAGCTCATGACATCCTGAATTACTGTTTGCGATGACCACTGCTGTTTCCAGCGCGATTCCAATTGACGTTGCTGCGCCGGGTCCACCAAACCTGTTTGATTGAGGAGCATGATGACCGGTTTGTTGAGCCAGGTGAGGAGGTCCAGTTCGGGTAAAAGGTATCCAGCCATAACCGGGTCTTCCGTGGCATTGACCAGGTAGAGAACGACATCAGCCTCGTCGTGGACGTTTCGAATGGCTTGCTGGTTGCACCAAAACGGCTTGTCAGCCAATCGATCCCAGACCTGTGACATTAGCCAACCGATTGGATTAGATAGGCCTTGAAGCCGTTTTAACAGTTTATGGCTATTTCCGAACCCCGGCGTATCCCAAAGATTCAACCGCAGGCCGTCCGGTGTTTCGAGCAAAAGGAATTGCTCGTTATGGAGTGTGACATGGGCTTGATCCAGAACTTGTCCGACATCTCTGCGTAAGAGGGTGCGGGCCAAGGTGGTTTTCCCGATGTTGGTATGGGAAATCAGGGACAGTGTTATTGAGGTCGGCATCGTTTTTTTACCCAGAAGCGGGCCAAAGCCCGACTTGGGCCTGTTGAAGGAACTGATCCGGTAAGGTGGTCGATGGATCAAGCGGAACAATTGCAAGATGGTATTGGTTAACTAGGCGTTGCCAGGCTTGTCGGCGTTCGATCACTCGAGCCTTATCGACGGTCTGGCCATACGGTTCTTCATCTAGAAACACCAGAAGTCTTGAACCCGGTCTGGCCGTATCCATCTGCGTTTGAATTGTGTGAAGCCATTCTCCCTGAACTTCCGCTTCAGGTGTTTGTCCTGCATTGAAGATCACCACAAAGGTTCGAGTGAGTGTAGAGACCTCAGGCCAAGTTGGGATTTCCTGACCAAAGGGCATGGCTGGTTGCCATTGGATAGTGGCGAGGTTTCCAAAGAGGTCCAGAAATCCGAGGTCCAGAAAATCCTTGGCCACCGGGGATGGGTGATAACTGTAAGGAATAATGTCCACGTGCACCCCTTGTCCTCGGTCTGGAGCTAACAGATGGACAAAATAGGGATCGTCCAGGGGTAATATGAATGTTTCCCTGGCCTGATTCAGAGACCGTTGACACATCCACGCCATGATGCTGCGTGGGATCACGATCACGGTAAGGGAGGTCACGGCCCACATATGAATCCATGGAGCGGCGGGACCATGTTGCGGGGCTTGGAGGTTCACGATATCCGGTACACCTGGGAAGGGATAGGTAAGGAGCCATGCGGCAGGACCCAAAAGGGTGTGGAGGAGGACCTGGACCTGGTTTGCAGAGAGAAACGTGCTTTCCCAGGTAGCTTGGTAATCCAGAGCCAACCCTCGGATATACAGACCGAGCACGATGCCCAAGGCCATACAGGCTGCTCCTAGGTGGAGGAGCTGGCGAAGGCGTTGAGTCCATACGGGTCGCACGTGAGGCCACCAAAGCGCCATGAACCGTTTCGTGGCTTCCTGTACCCAGGGGACCGTCGAAGGATCGGAAAGGTTCACTGAGTGCCAGGGACGTTGTCCCCAGATTCCTGGCATTTTGGAAAACCAACTGGCTGCAGTGTCTAACCAGGTTGTCTTTAAGGAGGATTTCAGTAATGGCATGAATGCGGTGGACAGATAGATTCCAAAATTCCATAGAAGCAAAAGGAGAAGGGGGAAATTGAGTAAGTTTACCCGTTGTGATTCTCCAAGCCCGTTAATGAGTAATCCGGCTCCTAAGGCGGGGATTGCCACTAGCGCAGAGGGAATGTCCACCTGAAGGCTGTTCCAGGATGGCGCGAGAACAGGAAAGGCCTTGTTCACAAAGGCCCACATGATTTCGGTCCGTTTGATGAGAAAAGACAAGTTCCTTTCCGACGAATGATCGGATGAAGGACGATGTTGGTCCCTGGCCTGTTGGGTTGCATGATGCCGCGTGGAGAGGGGAATGTGATGCCCGTGGGGATCGGATTCTTCCAACGCTTGTACAAGCAGGATCTTGGAAATTTCTTCCGCATGCATAGGAGTTAGGGAACGGTGATCCGGCATTGATTTCCCACGAGTGAGGGGGATCTCATGGTAATGGAGAAATGTGATGGAAACAAATGGGAAGGGCCTATTAGACTAATCAGGTATTCAAGAGAAGTCTGTTGCCGGTGTTGTGGAGTGAGGAAAAGTCTTATCCCGACGAGATGGGTCCAGAACTTTTGGCTGCTTTAACTAAAGAGGATTCGGAATCTAACAAAACGCTGAGCCAATGTGTAGATGGACTGCTTTCTAAAGCAATCTTTACCACCATGGTTATCGGAACCGATAGGAGCATACCGGCTGGACCCCAAACCCAACCCCAGAATACCAAAGAAAGAAATACGACCAACGTGGAGAGGCCGAGCGTGCGCCCCATGAGTTTAGGCTCAATGACATTACCGAAAAGCATATTGACCACGACGTACCCCGCCGCGACTAACAGGGCGCGTCCGATACCAAATTGAATAAATCCCAATAAAGTAGGGGGAACCGCAGCAATGATGGATCCTAGGTTTGGAATGTAATTTAACAAAAACGCAACAAGCCCCCAAACAACAGGAAAATCGACACCCAAGGCCCATACCCAGATGGCTACCAACACTCCGGTCCCCAAGCTCATTATGGTTTTAATAGCAAGATACTCTTTTATGGCGTTTGCGACCTTGTGATATGGCGCAAACGGATGGTTCTGATCCCCGAAGGCTGCGCGCATTTTTTGTTGCCAACTTGAAGCTTCTAGCAAAATAAAAACAACGGTTAGAAAAATCAGAAAAGAATTAGTGAGAACAATGCCCAATCCCGAAAGCAATTGGGCCACAAGTTTCATGGAGGTTCCGGGGTCAATGGATTTGAGCAGCCCGTCTTCGTTCAATTGAAATCCCAGCCCTTGAATCCCTTGGTGGATGGGGGCCATTTTCTGGGTGAGCAAGACTTGATAGCGAGGGATTGCGTCGGAAAAATCGTCCAGCGAAGTTCCAATTATCAAGACAAAGCCAATACCAACACTGAGAACCCCCATGACGACCAGGAACACCGCCAGAGGAGCGGAAAGGTTTTTTTGTCGAAGCCAAAAGACCGGAGAGGTGCTAATAATGGCCAGGAAGGCTGCGAAGAGTAACGGAACCAAAATTGGTTCCGCTGCTCGCATGCCAGCCACAACAATGACAAATGCGGCCACTGCCAGCAGTAACCGGCCGGCTGGGGATTGGGAAGAGAATGTCTGCATAAGGTTTTTTGGTAAAAGTGGGTTTCTTGTGAAGAGCGCTTTGATTTATAGAACAACCTGTGCCCTTTTTATCAGTATGATATCCGTTTTTTCTTTTTCTGTCCTTAGACGAAGGCGGCTAAAAGTTTCTTTGGACGTGAGAAAGCGAGGAAGGCGCAGTTCTGGGAATGTTGATGCAAGTGGATTTTTTTAAATGGAGCTTCGTTTTGCGTTGGCAGAAGTTTTGGAACTCTATTCTTGAATAGCGTTCAGACGTTGTTGTAAATACCCATTTCTGATGGCGCCATATAAATCCAGTGTTCCTTCCTCCACCCCTTGAAATTTTTCAAGATTTAATGCCCGCAAATTTACCGCTTCTCCGCCTGTAAGTCCCAGTCGAATGGTTCTTATGTTTGATCGGTCCTGAACCAACTGGGGTATGCTATTAGTTTTTATAAAGGGGAGAATAAACCAATTAAATGGGTCAAGAAAGCCATCTCCGATAAACCCCACTCCATCTCTTAAAGTGAAAGGTCCAAAAAAAGGAACCATCAGGAAGGGCCCTGGCCCTACCCCATAGGTTCCCAAAGTTTGTCCCAGATCTTCTGGGGGAGTTTTCAGGTCAAACATAATTCCTGCCGGATCGAACAAACCTCCGACTCCAAGCGTGCTATTGATGAGAAACCGGCTCATTTCAATGCCGGCACCCTCAAACTTGGCTTGCAAAAGATTATTCAGCAATCTTGGGAAAAATCGAATATTTTGAAAAACGTTTGAAAAACTTTGTTGGACATCGGGAGGAATAAAAAAATTATACACTTTCGCAACGGGCTTAACTGCATATTTATCCAGCCGGTAATTAAATTCAAAGACGACCGAATTAACAGGTTCTAACGGGTCGTATTCTTCAATTGGTGCACTAGTAGGAGAATCATCAAACGGATCAAAGAGTTCATCGTCAAACTCGGTACCCTCGTTCAGCGAAACTTCAGCAGACTCCACTAGGGTGGGCTCTGCCCCCTTCTCCAGATCTTCCAGCGTATGAGTCGATTGATCTTTCCCTGCACATCCTCCGAGCCCAAGGGCAAGACCAAGAATCACCATGATCCATAACGAGGCGCCCTTGCTTAGGCAAGAAGAGAGTTTTGCCTGACGTTTTACAGAGAGCCTGTTCATTGTTCTGGGAGCGGGGAGAATGGCGTGTCTCATGTTCAGGTATCTTTCCTGGGAAGTAACGTGGAAGAGCTTGCTAAAAAATGGAAAGGACTGTACCAAAATCATGCCCTTAATCCAAGAAGGGCCTCACTAGTAAAATCGCCTTTTCCTTTTTGTCTTCCAGATCCGAGTTCGTACCCTTAATGGTGGGGTTTATGCGTTGTCAGTTTCGCTGACAGATCGTTACAAAAAAAACGAAAGGAAACCACATGTTAAACAGGATATGGCCTCATTGTTGATGATTGTTTACATCTGCCGTTAATAGATTCGACGATTTCCCTTTGCTTGATCCAACGATCCCTGTTCTCCCGATCACTAGTACGCAACAGTTTGTCGTAACAGAAAGCAATCTTCCAAATTTGCGAAAAAAGGAGGGCTGGCATTTCCTTTGCTCATCTGCATGGGACGAGAGCACGAAAATTCAGCTGATATCAGTGCTGCGTTCTCATCCAGGGAAAGTAAGGGACATTTCGACCATAAACAGAAGGGAGACAGGAATGAGGCCAGCGGTTTCATCACAAAAATCTTCGTGGAATGGACCAATTAAAAAAGGGAAAAGATCACATGGCCCGGCCGCGCTGTCACCAAAAAATTCTCAGGTTGGAGAAAGGGTCGCAGGAATGCCAGATAGGCAGCTTCCCCTCTATTTGAAGGAAATTGGACAGGTCCTGCTGTTGGACCGTGCTGGCGAAGTGAACCTGTGTAAAAAAATTGAGGAAGCCAACGAACAGATGTTGGAAGCGTTGTTCGTCTTCCCGATGTCATTGGACTTCTTGAAAGAACAACGGCTGCGGCTCAGTCATGAAGAAATCTTAGCCAAACATATTGTTCAAAAGGAGAAAGAAGTGTTGTTGGACGAGGAAGTTGAAGTTGAACCGACCGAACTTCAGAGTGAACAAGAGGATGAAGAATTTCGGCAACGGGTCATTCAGCAGCTTGATCACCTCTGCCAATGTGTTCAATCTCTAATTGATTCAGACTCTGCCTATTCCAAAGGCAAGAGCAAACTTGCCAGTGAGAAAAGAAAATCTTCAGACAAAAAAGGATTATTGAAGAGTTTGGAGACGGTGAATTGGCATCCTAGGTTTTTTATCCAAATAGAAAGCCGCGTCCAGGCTTTAGGAGGTCAACTTGAAGAAGTCTTGGAGCGACTAGGTGTTTCTCAGGAAGATGTTCGCCAAATTGGTCTTCACAAAAAAGGCATGAACAGCCAAGCCTTGGCCACTGTGGTCAACAACCCTGAACAAAAAGATCTGGTTCAACCACGTGGTCTTCATGAAGCCATAGAACATTTGAGGTATTTGGAAGACCATTTACTGCACATGTCTTTTGCGAACTTTCTGATAAGAATTCGACAATTAGAACGAGCAAAAGTACGTGTGCATTTCGCCAAGCAAGCTATGCTGGAGGCCAATTTACGATTAGTGGTCAGTGTGGCTAAACGATATATCAACCGGGGGCTGGATCTGTTGGATCTCATACAGGAAGGCAATATCGGTCTGATGCGGGCCGTTGACCGCTTCGAATATCAGCGAGGATATAAATTCAGTACCTATGCCACTTGGTGGATTCGACAGGGGATTACTCGGGCCTTGGCGGACCAATCTCGAACGGTTCGAGTCCCGGTTCATGTGTGCGATGCCATGACGCGAGTGCGACGCTCATGGGATCGGCTTGCAGTCCAGTTAGGCCGAGAACCAAAACTGGAAGAGTTGGGGAATGTTCTCGACCTTCCTACAGAAAAACTTTCTTCGCTCCTAAATACGACCAAGGGAGCACTTTCTCTTGAGACACCGGTGGGAGACGACGAGAATGCGCATTTGTCCGATGTGTTGGAAGACCCTTCCGCCGTGTCCCCGTTTTATTCCGCCGAGCGAATGGATCTGCAAGAAAAAGTCACGTCGTTGTTACAAACGCTTACGCCACGAGAAGCCCATATCATTCGACGGCGTTTTGGGATCGGAGAGCTTGAAGATGCTACGCTCGAAGAAATTGGCCATGAATTTTCGGTCACGCGGGAACGGATTCGACAAATTGAGGAACGAGCTTTATCAAAGTTACGTGAACCTCATCGCAATCAAACATTGCGCACGTATTTTCAACTTTCAGGTTCATCTTAAACTGAGCAGGTGAAGACGGTCGTCAGGGAAGAGTGCAGAATGGTGAGGAGTGAGACAGTAAAAAGTAAAAAGGAAAATATTTCTGCGAGGAGATTTTCCCTTACGCCTTACTTTTCACTATTTACACCTGTCTCTTAGAGAAAAAGGTCGTCGTTCGAAGATGGAGATAAGGAATCTTGACGGGTTGTTCCCTGCTGTAACCCCTGGCTCTCTTGGAAATTGGTGGTGGATATTTTGGCATTGAGAAACGTGGCACCGTTAAGATTGGCCCGTTGAAAATCGGCCTCACTCAAATCAGCTTCTCGAAAATCGGCGTATGAACAATCCGTCGACGAAAAATCCGTCCCTTGTGCCTGTGCGCGAACGAAGGTGGCTCCACGCAACGTCGTGAGTTGAAAAAGCGTGCCCCTTAATTCGGCTTGTTGAAAATCGGCCCAAATGAGATCGGCTTGAGAAAAATTTGCCCAAGCGAGTTGGCTACGGTGAAATCGGGCACTCCGCAAATTAGCGCCGTAAAAATTCGCACCGCGCAGGTCAGCGCCTTCAAAATCCGCTCCTGGTAAATAGGCTTCTTGAAAATTGGCATTACGCAAGTCCTGATAGCGGAAATCCGCGCCACGCCGGTCAACCTGAAAAAAATCTTGAGGAGGAAGGGAGGATTCACCAGTCTGTTTGTTGTCAGGTTGTGGGGGGCGCGTGATCCCGGTAGGTTGTGTGCGTTTCCAAGTTCTGTGGGAATCGAGAAGAAACGCCCGATCCTCCTCAAAGTCCGCCTTATCGGAACCTGGTTGGGGTACACTGTCCTCATGTTCTGACATCGATCAACTCCGAGATGCGAATAACAGAGGATGGCATAATAACCAGAAGAAAGAGTTGCTGGTGTGAAACTTCAGGAAACCATAGCGAAAATGAATAAGTGGGTCCACCCCATAATGCAGCTGTTCAGTCCAAGGTGGGTTGAGTTTATAAACATGGATGTATGCTATAAACAGCGGATCTATAAGTGTACTCTCTCAACTTAGTGTGGTGTGAAGTGGAATTGATGACTATTGTTTTTGGGGTCATTGTTCTTCTATTGGCATATGCCCTGTGGGTTTGGTGGAAAGATGGAAAATCCTTCGAGCCCTCCTGTGACAGGATTCGTCACCGTCTTCGATCAGCCTTGAGGGTCATAAGTCGAGACGAGATGAGAGTGATGCAGGAACATCTTCAGCACTTGAAGCAGCAGTCGGAGACCAGATTGACCAGTTTGGAGGGGGCAGTCAAATTTTCCACCCAACTGCAATATGTTTCGAAAGAGATCGATCGCCGGTTGACTCAACTGGAAGTGCCTGAAGGTGCTAAAAAGTATTCAGAAACCCCTGGCTTTCAGCGGCCTCGATCCATTGTCCGTTTCGGTCTTCGCTTAACACTTAGCGATGCTCTTTGGGCCCATCTGGGAATCAGCAGGGCAGAGGATATAGAGGATTCCCTAATCGATTCCGTGCTCCAAGGCCCCTTTTGTCCTGTGTGTTTGAAACGGTGGGTCGGACGGGATCGGTCCAAGAATCCAAGGGAGGTTCCTGCGCAATGTCGACATTGTGGCGTCTCTTGGGATCGTCAGGGAGCAATAGACTTGCCAATTTCCTTAGTCGAGTTGAAGCGGAAGGTCTATGGCAAACTGGATGAAGAATATCGAGCTGAAGGAACCGTTCGGCCGTACAATTATTAACGAACCATCATCTTGCGTAGGGCATAGTTATTTGAAGAGGCGGTAGAAATTCAAGCCAATTCCTACGATGGGAATTGCCGCCGATCTTGTTTGAATATAGCGGGGATGCTATAAACGACTACCATGTCGTCGTGCCCTTCCTGCTCACAAGATAATCCCAATGATGCAAATTTTTGTTCCCAATGCGGGCAAGCTCTTGTTAAAAATTCCCCGGAACTAGACCCAAGCTCAGACCCAGCCCCTTCCCAATCTCAGTCAACTCCGACGTCGCTTCAATTATGGGAAACCTTTATTGGGCCGAGTAAATCGCTTCAGTTCTCATTGAAAACGTGGTGGACGTGGCGTCCGGCCTTTTTGTATTACAAGGAAAAATTTTCCAAACTTGAAACTCTGGAGGGTCCACGCTTTGCTTTAAGTTGGAACTGGCCCGCGGCCTTCTTTGATTCCTTCCTGTGGTTTCTCTACCGAAAGATGTATATGTTTGCGCTGCTCTATGCTGTGGCTCCGGCTCTGGCGATTTTTATCACTGGGGATATGACGGTAGGGATTGTCTCTAGGATTTTAGCCGGGGGGAGTGCCAACTACCTCTATTTTTGGCATGTCAAAGACAAGTTGCAGCGAATCATGTCGATTCCCAATATGGATGACACGGCCCGTGCGGATCTGGTTCGAGAGGAAGGGGGAGTGCAAACGTATGTGTTGTGGCTCGGCGCGGCATTGCATGTCTTTATGATAGGTCTTTTGGTCTCGGCGATCTCTCAGGGGCCTCTTGAGGGAGATCTTCTTGAGGGTGTAGAAGAACGGCCCACGCCTAAATTTTTTTAAAGGCGATTAAGGATTCTTTAGTTTGACGATGGAATGGGTTGTGCGGACGTGGCGGTTTGCCAATTGAACCAGGCTTGAAACCATTCATAGTCGGATTTGTAGGCCGTGTGCCTAGCGTCCCCGTGTTCGCCCTTTTCCTTTAAGCGCGTATAGGTTCGTGGCCAGTTTTTCGTCCACCACGATTTCAGTGATTCCGGAGTTGAAAGTTGTTCGTCCGCTTGAAAGATATTAGCGGCGGCAACTAATTCGATAATCAATTTCCATGTTCGGTCTTTTCCCAAACCCAGATTTCGGAAATGTTCTTGCAATAAAAAGACCACCCATAATTCTGCGCTATGTTTTTTATTATGTTTAAACGGTTGGGTTTGGCGAAGAGGGATCGGGTCAAAGTTTTTCACTAAAGAGGTATAGTCTGGCCCACCATAGCTGCCGACCACTTCCGCAATGCCTTCCACCATATTTGCCAGTTCCACCTCGACGTGTGGACCACTTGAGGATTGGGAGGAAGGCGAGGGATCGAGTGGATTAGGGGTGGTCAGCATATCAATCACGGGTTTGAGTTCCCGAAGGCGAGCCACCGCCGCCTTTAAAATGCGTTCCGATTCCAACCAATAATCGGAATCGTGCTTTGCCGTCCGTTCTTTCCCTTCGGGTGGAAGGACTGGAGGAATCCAATGTCGAATCAGAGTAAAAAGAATATAGTCCAGGTCACCGCCTTCCTGCGCGGCGCGATCCAAGGCCCGGTCTGGGCCGAGGCCTTGCTGGAACAATTGTTCAATGCGGTCGGCGACGTGATGGCGCTGGGCCAAAGACGTCCACCAGTCGGCGAATTGTTGCCATTTGATGGAATCGGAAGTCATGATGCGTGGATCAAGTCAGAGGCCTGTGGCCATGGTACGATTCGTTGAATGGCAAAGCAAGTATGCCTATTGTAGGTGTTTAAAAAAATGAGGGGTTAAAGATATTCAGAAGGGGGAAGAATGAAGGAGGAAAAGCGATGCCGCAATTGGTGTTGATCCGTCATGGGGAATCTCAATGGAATCTGGAAAATCGATTTACTGGGTGGGTGGATGTCCCCCTCACGCCGAAAGGCGAGGATGAAGCTCGTGCTGCCGGACAAAAGCTCAAGACGTTTCAGTTTGATTGCGCGTTTACCTCTGCGCTGATACGTGCGCAGAACACATTGCGGATCGTGTTGGAAGAAATTAGTCAAACCGGCATTCCTATTAAAGAAGATAAAGCTTTGAATGAGCGGATGTATGGCGAGCTCCAAGGGTTGGATAAAGCGGAAACCGCCAAAAAATTTGGGGATGAACAAGTCAAAATTTGGCGCCGGAGTTTTGATGTGCCGCCCCCGGGTGGAGAAAGTCTCAAAGACACTGCGGAGCGGGTGCTTCCCTATTACGAGAGCCAGATTCGCCCGGAACTATTAGGCAAGAAAACCGTCCTCGTTGTGGCTCATGGGAACAGCTTACGCTCGTTGGTCATGCATTTAGAGGACTTATCTCGAGAAGCCGTGCTGGAGCTGAATATTCCGACCGGCGCCCCGTTGTTCTATGATATGGATGACAACGGCGCAGTTACCTCACATCGATATTTATAAAGCTGGAAGTTAGCCATGGGTGTCATCGTATTGTTTTTTATTGCAGGGTTGTGGATGGCCGATGGTATTGCGCTGATCGTGGCACCAGAACGCATGATTGCGACATTGCGCCAATCGCTCATTGTCGCTCCCGGGTTTTTGAAATGGGGCGGGCTAGCTGGATTATTGGGATTGGTTTTGCTGGTGGCTACGCAAGGGGTGGCCTATCAGCCGCTATGGGTCGTTGTGGGCGTGAGTATGGTAGCAAAGGGGATCTTTTTATATGCAGGTTCGGATCTTTGGCGGTTACGCATTGTGAAATGGTGTTTAGAGCGTGAGCCAGTCGACTATCGCCTTTGGGGCTTGGGATTATGTACCCTTTCAATTCTTCTCTTAGATGCCATGAACTGGGGGCGCGACTGGTAAAAAAGGGAACCGTAAGAAGAGAAAAGTTACACATATTTCGATAGGCGTGAAAGGTAAAGTGAGAGAGAATTGAATGAACGCTCCCTAGCTTATTACGAGCATCATGAGTTCAGCATGAATTCCACAGACAGAGCAAAATTTGATGAAGTGTGGCAGGTGCATCAAGACGCAGATTGGCCGGTGGATCTGGGAGGTGACGAAGGGCAATTAATGACCTTAGATACCGTAATAGGTGGATGTCTGACCTATTTCTGTGAAGAACAAAATTTAGATGAACAACGGGTAGAAATTTTGCGTGATTGTCTTGCAGAACTCGAGGGAGTTGTGGAAGATATATCTGAAACCCCCTCCGAATATTTCCGCCGACTGCAATTTCTAGGAACAACCCTTCTTCAAGATTATTCCTAAAAACTAATTCAATGTGAGTTATTTCACTCGCCAATGAACCAATCAGGACTAAATAAATGATGAAACAAATGGGTCTAGCTTGGAGGAAGGGTGTTGTACCCTGTCCCATAAACCCATCGGAATGACGCTTTCACTATTGGATTTTTGATCAGGAAAATTGGGAAGTCCCCAGTTTTTTCACCACACACAAGGAGGTTCTACATGGCGAGCAGCACAAGTCGGTTTGAAGTCTTTGCAGGGAAGAATGGCAAATTCTATTTTCGTCTCAAAGTACAAAGTGGGGAGATTATTCTTTCAAGCCAAGGGTATGCGCTACGATCTTCAGCCAGACGGGCAATTCAGTCGGTTCGGGACCATGCCTCGGATGCCGCCTGTTATGTCGCGAAAAAGAACAAAGCTGGTAAATCGTATTTTAACCTGGTCGCACGTAACTCCAAAGTCATTGGCACGAGCCAATCCTATGCTTCCCCACAAGGGATGAAAAAGGGGATCGAAGCGGTGAAAAAGGCTGCCGCCAAGGCCGGTATTGTATAAGTGAATTGAGATAGCGGGGAGCTTTACATCCCACAAAGAGGCCAAAGCAGGAGAGTTGTCGAGATACAACTAGAGGGCCAATCCGTCCAATTTCTCATTATGGAAGCCTGGTTTGACGCTGGAAAAAATGCTGTGGTACCGTGATTTGCTGTCTTTTCATGTAAATCTTCTGATTATAAGGTATTGGGAATGAACCAACAAAAAGACCTGAAAGAGATTCTAAATACCCTCCAGTATTCTGACGATGCCAAGGTGGTGGAGCAGATTTCTGCCCACACCAAAAGAGTGATCGCTCGAATGAA
>Ga0265303_10001948_pt1 | contig 12805 bp, 9 predicted proteins | sample Helome_2_FD_192494 | JGI IMG/M metagenome (GOLD analysis project Ga0265303, IMG submission 192494) | Marine sediment microbial communities from subtidal zone of North Sea - Hel_20160317 (Illumina Assembly) | ecosystem: Environmental > Aquatic > Marine > Subtidal zone > Sediment ...
ATGCCAGCGTCGAATTACACTTAATAATGCCACGTCTATCACTCCTACAATGCTCCTGCCAGACCTCGGCAGGACAGGATGTCACGTGGGTCAAAATTCGATGCAAATATACCCCTCTAGTGGGTCAGTTTTGGATGCAATTCAACAGTCCTGTCTGATAATGGACACACTCGTAAAAGCCCTCACTCGACGCGATTACGAACTTACCATCGAAAAGGCAGACCCAACTAAAACAAAGGTTCTGGTGGATGGAGAAAAAATCGAGATTGGCATTGATGAGAAAATACGTGCGGTAAAACATGTTCTCACAACAAAAGAAAAATCCAGGTACGGTGGGTACATCGGTTGGGTACCTAGATTTGATCATGAACCGACGGGCGAACTAGTACTCAGGATCAGAAATGCTAATTACCTGGGAATTCGACAGAGCTGGGGAGATGGAAGAGTCCAAAAGCTGGAGAACTGTCTTGGGAAATTTATCGTTGGATTGCATCATGCAGCACGAGCTATCAAGGAGCACCGTGAAGAGCGTGAGCGCCAGGAAAGGGAATGGGAAGAACGGAGTCGCCTATGGAAGGAGCAACAGCGTCTGGAAGATCTGGAAAACCAAAGAATCGAGAAGTTATCGAAAGACGTGGGAAACTGGCAGACTGCAAGGAATATCAGGCAGTATCTTACTGAGCTCACAAATCTGGTGGATCAGGTAGAAGGACTCGATGAGTGGATCAAATGGGCTAATCTTTATGCCTCAAGGCTTGATCCCACAAGCCACCCAGGAAACTTGGTGTTCAAGGAAAACCAAAAGAATTGGGATTATTGAGATGCCGTATACAGGGTGACTGGAATTACTGGGGTACGGTCAGCTTCGGCGGACCTTGTAAAGTGATATTCATTCTAGCTGCAACAGCTTTGCGATCCCGCCAGCTATAGCTTGGGAATTTTTTATGTTTCCAAGTAATGTTTTGAGATCACCTGTCCCAAAGTAATCAATCATGCGCTTTGAAAGAGTTTCGTCTTTGGCAAGGATTTGTGAAGCATTTCTCGAAATCCACCAGGCAAAAAGAGGCGAGAATAGTTCAAGCCTTCCATCGCCCCCCTTTTGTAAAATCCCTAGCTCTGTAAGCTCTCGTATCTCCATTTCATCAGGATGAAACTTTTTGTCATTGGCATTGGGGCGATCATAAGAATTAACTTGCTCTAGGCCGCAAGATAGCACGGATGAAGCGTAAGTCTTCCAATAATTATCTTTTCTCAAAACAAAATCAAATAGATCTTTATAATAGGACTCCGACTGCTGATACACGTTCTCTAACATCGTTCGATAATTCTGGCTTTCGGAGTCACAGAATCGATGGCTTTCGTATGCTAAGCAATCAATTAGAAATGGATGTGCACCTGCATATTTAATGGCAAAATCTGCATTGATTGGATTGTCGGGAGGAGCAATTTTGTTGAAGTAGGCTGACGCTTCTACCTTATTTAGAGAAGGCATATATTTGATATGTCCCCTTCCAATTCTTGTAGAAATAGAAAATTCGTTGTGCATTTCGTGAAAAAAATCGGGTGGCGTTGCATATACTACTACGAATAATATATTACCTTCCCCAGATTCATGTAGCTTACTCTCAATCAGCCTGAGGCTGGCATTCCATTCATGGTAGATTCCTTTTTTGGATAATCCCGCATCCATTTCATCTAATATAATTACTAACGGCTTAGACAGTTTACTCGCAAATTTGATCAGTTCATCAACTGCGACTTCATTAGCTCCAACAAAATCATCCAGCCTAGTATCGCCAGAGGAATTAACTCGAGAGTCAGTTATTCTCGATACGGAATTGCAAATACGTGGCGATCGCAAATGAAGTAAATCGATATACCTAGTTTCAAATTTTCCTGATTTTCTTAGATTGTCTATAAGATGATGACATACAGCCGTCTTCCCCATCCTATTGGGACCTATGAGATCAATGTCACGACCTTGAAAAATAAGATTTGCTAGCTCGTCGTCGAGATCACTTCGTGAGATATAATTCTCATGTGAAACAGGTTTTCCAAGTAGCATATTCAATATTCTGCTCTATCTAGCATTTAACATTAAGCCCAAAACGCTTAGCGCCTTTTTAAAATTATGGGCGTTCACACTAGTCTAACTATATTACATAAATCTGATGCCGATAACATTTTGAATATTATAGTCTCAGTTTTATAGAGCTCTTACTTTTCCAATTAGATTTGCAAGGCGTTAAAAAATTTTCTCGAATTCTAGAGGTTGGCTTCTAGATTGGTTATTGCCACAGGCGTGTTAATCGGCCCGCGCTCGGCTACACCGATAAAGGCGGCAACTGATGTTGTCACTCCCTCGATCGGTTTGGCACCGCTGGATAAATCTTCTACATAGACGCCCGGTGTCCGATATGTCGGCATCATTCTCTCCTCTAGATGAACTGTTAATAATTATTAAAAAATAACGGTTCTGCTTTACTATCCCTTTCCGGCCCCATCAGCTGCTGCGCATACTTGTTGACCGGGTCGCGGAGAAAAACGTTGATCATTTTCTACTGTCGAGCGGCGCCACGCTTCTTTAAGTTGACTTTGCGGGAATAGCGTTCGAGCAGGTCATGGAACGGTTTGTTTGGCACCTTTCGGATGAACCTTCCCGTAATCGGGTTTCTTCTTGGGCCGCCCAGGAAAGTACATCCGTGTTCGTCCTGGCATTTGCATCTCCTTTGCGGTACCACCTTTAAAACTTTGTCGATGATACCTCAATTGATCGACTGGTTAAGCTGCACTCCGCCCCGTTTTTCCCCTATGCTTCTTCACTCAATCTACCTCTTTCCAATCTTGTCCCGAATCGCTAATCCCAGTTTCAAAGTAGCTTTCACTTTCCCGGATCGAATTCTGAAAAGTATGAAAAACACCATTACGATCAAAACGAGAATTGTGGGTCGATCGACGACGGCTACCTTAATAAATGGGTCGAATATTTCTGGCGTGAAATACCTGATGATATCGCCATTGAATAGTGCACCACGCTCAAACCCCAGACTCCAGAATTTGCTGTCAAAAAAGGAAGAAACCTTTTCTACAGTTTCATCGCTAAGATTCCAAAGCCAGATTGCAGCGACAACTACGGCAAAACTAAAGTCGGCGAAAGCACGGTAAAGTCTGCGCCGACTCCGAACCACAGCTTCTACTTCTACTCTGTCCTGTTTCCAGTTACCGGCCTGACCTTCTGCTTTGACCATGGTTGCAGTGTCAACGACATGCGGATCGACCGGATCTGCCGAATCGAGACCGAAGGCAACGGGATGGGTTGTGTTTTTGCCGGGTATCGATGTATCGACAATTTCGAATTCGGTGGGCAGCAGACCTGGTGCATAGCCATCCGTATCCTGTTGCATCCGGTCGATTACGCTTTGGTGGATTTTGATCGGTCCCTTTAATTTGCTCAGTGCACTATTCTTGCTATCGGCGCACAGGGATTCAATATCCCTGGGGGCGTAGCGAAAGTAGATCGCCAATCCATCACGCGAATTATGCAGTTTGCCATGGACATTTGCCTTGTCTTTGGCCGCATCCAGTGCACCTTTGAAAAAATCGAGCCCGTGATGCTCGGCGCGTTCCATCATCCAGACCATGGTTTCATAGGCAAGCCCAGTCTGATTGTAGCTTCCACCAACATCGGAATGCATTCCCGCAAACCATACCTGAGTAATATTGCCTTTTAATCCAGGTTCTTTTTCATTCCAGACCCGTGGCAAAAAACTTTTTCTTTCATCATCGATCGCAATGGCGTGATAAACATGGTCGACTATTTTATTAGGGGTGTATTTGTAAAATCTATGCGCAAAAGGGCCGAAATCGAAAACCCGGTCGCAGGCGCGAGCGGGCCAGACAAGGAGCGGGCGTTCCAGCAAATCATCCACAACTGAGTCACCGGTGCGTTGATATGGAAAACCGAGTGCGGAAACGGTATCCCAGATACCCATGAATTTGATGCGAACCTCATCATTCACATGTTCCAATTTTCGAAATGCCGGCCCATTATTGCCTTGGTAATGCCTGAACGCGTCATCTACCAGATCGGAAAACTTGTTAGGGTCGAACCGCGCGTCTGTCATGCATTCCGTATGATTGCGATCCACCAGCCCACATTCCTGAAGCATGTCTCCAAATGCGCGGACGGTTGCTGCGCCCCGACTGAAACCAAACAGGTAAATGATATCGCCGGGATCATAATTTCTGGCAAGAAACGCATACAGTTGCCGGACGTTTTTACCGAAACCAAAACCCAACGCTCCGGATATGCCACGAATATATTTGTTAGTGCTGGTACCAACGCCGTTGTCGTAATAGGTGATCTGGTTCCGTTCTCTTTTTGGCTGGTGAATATCAACGGCATGGTACATTCGGTAGACGTTGGTATCCGGAGTTTCTCCTCCTCTGTTACCGGTGCCATCAGCACATAAAATAATATTTTTGCTCATTGTTTTCTCCCTTGGTTTTTTTCAGGTTTGGTCCGGCACTGTTTAAAACCAGGTATAAAAGTTATTCTCGATTCGATATGACATGAGAATCGGCCAACATGTATACTCCTTTTCTGTAAGTCGTCAAACCAATCTGGACAGATGGCAGCCTGATTCAAGAGACCGTTCAGCCCATCAGGTTTAAGCTACTCCGGTTATCGTAATTCATCATTCGCCACAGCTCGCATACCCTTTTGAATCGACACTAATAGAAGGATTGCCTGGGTTGGCGATCGTATTTTTCATCCGCATCAAAGCCGCCAGGAAAGCATCGTGCTCTAGTCGGGGCACGGGTGAAAAGTTTTTAGATTCCCTCACGACTATACTCCTGTATCACAATGTACAGGAAGTATTAACGTCCCCACCGGACTTGTATGTGATATTCCCCACATACCAATAAGACCGTGCCTTTCAACAATTTAGGGGACAAATCCTTTGCCTTCGCCGACGAATATATTAACTGATAACAAATTGCAATCAGATAACGTTCGGGAGCACGTCAGGACAGCTGGTACATCGATGTACTCCTTTCCAAACTTCAATCCTTTATACATGATTCTTCGACTAAGTAACGACCGCGAATGAGGCGCACTCTCTAGTCGCCCGAATTTTCAGGGCCGTACACTCTATTCACGAAATGACCGTTAACCAGCAGTTTCCCAGTAGCATTACTAGGTTGTGGAATTGCAATCTTGATTTGTGTATATTGAGTTCTCAATTCTGAAGTTTCTCTTGATTTGAAAAGGATTGTTTCATCTTATACGGACGAGGATCGGATATGTATTGGCTCCTGATCCTATGACTTAAGAAGGGGAAATAATGCCAAAAACGTTAAAAAAGCTATTGGCTGATCAGGATGTTGTCAAGCTTCAGCACTTATTGTCAGCCCAGGGGTATTTTGTCGACAGAATACCCGAACACGGGGTCTTCGAGACGGTCACCCACGAAAACGTGGTGTTGTTCCAGACCCAGCATATCGATAAACAGGGTAGGCAGTTAAAAGCAGATGGCGTCGTCGGTGACAATACCTGGTGGGCGCTATCGCATCCTAGCGGGGACTCGCAGCGGAATCACATCCAAGCCTTTATCCCCGAAGGTTTGACCACAATCAGAAATCAGCTACTCGAAACACTGTATCTAGAGCATGAAAAACCGGTATTCGAAGTGCCGGATGGCTCGAATCGTAGCGGCGATATCGATGGATACTGGGGAAATACCGGGATAAAAGGCTATCCCTGGTGTTGTGCTTTCGTTTCCTGGGCTTTATTTACCGTATTGAATGATTATCCCATTTCGGGAAAGCATCATGTTGGCGTCCAGAAAATGTGGAATGAGGCGCGCAGTGCAGGTATGCAAACCCTGGTACCTAAACCCGGGGACATTTTCATTCAAATCAAGTCCGGAGGGAAAGGGCATACCGGATTCGTAGCCGGCATTTCGGAAAATGGCGCCTCGATTTACACTGTTGAGGGAAACTGCGGCAATCGGTTGAAAATCGGAATTCGCGACAAGGAATCAATTAACTTTTATATCGATTGTCTTGACGATGGACAATCGGAAGATTTTTCGCGTCAAGATTTTAACGTAGATAAGGTCGGTAATTTGGGTACAAGATAACGGCAAGGCATTGAAGTCGCTGATTTTTCATGAATCGAAGATTGCATTTATACGGGAATAGGGAGAAACCATGAAAAATATAATCATTTCATTTGATGGTACCGGAAACGAGGCTTCCGACGCCGAACAGGGGCGCCAGTTTTTTGGCTTGGGCGAACTGGAAGACAACAGCATTTCCAATGTACTGAAGCTGCACTTGATGTTTGGTGGCGATTTGCGAGACAACAACCAATTTGCTGATCAGATTTGTTTTTATTACTCGGGGGTTGGTACCTATGGGAAAAAGATCAAGCGCGCGTTTAACAGCATGCTGGGTTTGCAAAATTTGGATGTCGAAAGAATTCAAAAAAATGCGAGTGACGACTTAAAGGAAAATTATCAGGCTGGGGACCAGATATTTATTTTTGGTTTCAGCCGCGGCGCCGCCATTGCAAGGCAGTTTGCATCTCGCCATGTCCCGGCAATAGTGACTGACCAGGCGCAACCAATCAGGTTTTTGGGTGTATTCGATACGGTCGCGTCCATCGGTATTCCAAATCTCGACGATGAAGAGTTGCCGATCTCCGACGTAGTTTTCGAAGATCGGTATATTTCGCCAGCGATTAAAAACGCGTTGCATCTGTTAGCACTTGACGAAAAGCGTAATGCATTTTTGCCAACCTTGATGAATAAAGAGCAACGGGTAAAAGAAGTCTGGTTTTCCGGTTCGCATAGCGATATTGGGGGAGGCTACAGGAAAGACGGTTTATCGGATATTAGCCTACAGTACATGCTGGAATACATCAGGGAACTATGTTGCGGGTTGCATATTTTTAATCCGAACCAAATTGAATACAAGTCACTGCTGCCCGAGGGGGAAAAGTTTAAAATCGATTACACCGATGTCATGATGAACCCAAACCCCTTTGCCGAATGCCACCAACAAAAAAGACCATTCTTCACTTCGAAACTGACTCTCGGAGATCGTCCCCTGATGGTTATGGAGAATGACGAGCCTTGCTCCGATATCCCGCTCGTCTATCACACCGTGGCGAAGAGAATACAGAAAGACCAGGACTATAAGCCTCAATCTCTGGTGTATGAGGAGCATATGATCGTCATGCCCAATGGCGAAGAGCGGAAAGCCGACGGACTGCAGGAACACATCAGAATAGGCAGGCCCGCGCTGAAAATTTTACAGGCCGATGAGGAGTGGAGAGTCAGGGTTTATGCCAATCTACAATACAACCCGAGTGGCGTTCTACTCAAGCCGGGACAGAAATACAGCTTTACGATTGACCGAAAATCGACCTGGTATGACTCCGATATTGTAGCTGGCGTCGATGGCTGGGACATCGATGATAAAAATATCGATCTGGGCTGGTTTACAGAAATTGCGATAGCGAGAAAAGAAGATGAACGCAGGCTGCCCGAAGCAAACTGGTTTGAACTGTGTGGCGCGGTGGGCGAACGCGAGGATGAATTGTTTCAAATTTTGAATTTTCTGGAAGACGATGGAGCAATACTGGAGGTTAAAACAACGGGTGAGTTTTGCCCATTCGCCAATGATTTAATGGATCGTTATCATAATAATCTGGGATATATCGATCTTGATATCAAGCGTATCCCCTGAATTGTGGTCGATAGATATCAGAATTCTGGACGCGGAAATTAACCATCTGGCTCAGAGGGGGTTTTCATCCTCGCCTTGATCGCATTTAATCTGGGTTCAGTGGCCTACCCGGATTCTGCGGCTACCGCCAAAAATGAAAAGTGCGAAAGATATTTTATACTACCGTTTGCAACGCTAAAGCCAGCAGAACTTGTCGTTATTAAAATTCAGTAGATTGCTGCGCTTTCAGAATAGTAAGTGGACATAACATAATCCAATCGATTCGGAGGTAGCACTGCTAGAACTATTGGCCTCGTTGCCTGAGCAAACACTGTACAGACTAAATTAGATACCAGGTGCTTTGATAAATGAACTATGAATCACCCCGGGTTTTCCGGAGTCTCTTTTGTGTGGGGCATGCCGGCTAGGTTGACATCTTCTGATCTTCTCCACGAAATTAATACTGACCTAAAGGAGATTATAATTTTTTGAATTATCATCATCGAAATCCTCAACAGGAGTACTACGGTGAATGATGAAAAAGTTACGATCAAGAGAAAGAATTATTTGGGAAGGTCTGGTTATCAGCGATTTCAAAACTGGCTGATGAGTATGGACTGTCTGATGTAAGCCTTGCCAAAATATACAAACAGCTGGAAATTCCCCGCCCAGCAAGAGGTTACTGGTAAAAACCCCAAGTAGGAAAGGCGCCTCCCAGACCCGATTTAATGCCTTTGAGTCCAAAGGGTGTGGATGAGGTAATCATCGAGACCCATCGCAAGACACTTACCTCGGGTAATGTGACGATTAAGTCGGAGCAAATTTCCTGTCCGGAAAGACTCAGTGACCCTCATCCCCTAACCGTTAAAATACTTAAAGCGTTAAAAACCGCTAGGATTGGAGAAAGGGGAGTCCTTGTACCCCGCAATAAGATTTATCTCGATATCAGGGTGACAAAATCCTATGTCGAGTGAGCCTGCCTGGTTATGGATACCCGTGTAAAAGTGCTTGAAGAAAGGAATTACGATCTAAGTATCGAAAAAAAACAACCCCGCTAAAACTCTTATTAATATCGAGGGCGAGAATATTGAATTTGGAATCGATGAAAAGATTAAGGCCGTTGATCTGTAATAACACCAAAAGAACGGACTAAATATGGTGGCTACATTGGATGGACCCCTCGTTACGATCATGTGCCAACGGATCAATCGATATTGAAAATTAGAAATGCCACGTATCTAGGTGTTAGGCAAACCTGGGGAGATGGCAAAGTTCAGAAAATAGAGTACTGTCTAGGGAAATTCATTGTTGGATTGCATCATGCTGCTTGGGCCATAAAGGAACACCGCCAAGAGTGTGAACACCGGGAGCGAGAATGGGAGAAACAAAGACGCTTATGGGAGGAGCAACAGCGTCTAGAAAAAACTTGATCTGACACCCGAGACAAGTAAACAATTACATTCCCTTGTCGCTCAATTCAAAAAATGCGGTGGCCACATAGTACTATTTACAGACAGTTCTGGAACGGGCAAAATGATCGCAGCGGAAATCCTCGGTAGAGAATGCGGCATGCATGTTTACAGAGTTGATCTCGCTGCCATTATATCCAAGTACATCGGGAAAACAGAAAAGAACCTGACAAAGGTTTTTGATTCGACCAGAAATAAAGACACAGTCTTGATATTCGACGAAGCAGAAAGTTTGTTCAGAAAATGAACAAATGTTAGTTCTAAAAACGACCGATATGCCAATCTTGATACTAACCTTCTATTGCAACGAATCGAGCCTCATCTAGGATTAGTGATTTTGACCACCAATAAAGCAGATCAGATTGATGATGCCTTAAGGAGTCGTGTTTCCTGGTCGATAGAAACCGGGCTATCCGATTTGAATCCTGGCGATACGGTCGGCGTTGATGGGTTGGGTGGTGCGTTTTCAGATCAGTATTATGTTGACGGAGTGCAACACAAAATCAGTGGGACTGATTATCAGGAAACATTCGTTGTAGAAAAAGATGATACCGGGGATAAGTAGATATTTGGCAATTTACTGCTCTTCTTCCTTTGGCTGTCCTGGGAAGGCTTCGAGATGGCTTTCGTACGACTTGCTGATACATTACCTATTACTTATTATCGGTAGATATGTGTTAATCAACTGGAACAAATAGTCTAGGTCTCGAGTTACATGGATCATCAACAGTAGCGACCATTTTCGTCGGAGGTGTAGGAGATGGACCCAATATCTGTCATTGTAGCCGCTCTGGTAGCTGGGGCTTCTTCTGCGGCAAAGGAAACTGCCGGTGCAGTGATCAAGGATGCATATGCCGGATTTAAGAAGCTCATCGAATCAAGATTCTCGCGAAATGCAGCGGCAATCGGGGTGCTAGAGGCGCATGAAACTGACCCCGAGACCTGGGATAAGCCATTACGGAAATCGCTTGCCGAGGTTGACCCAGAAAATGACAATGATTTACTCGAGACAGCGAAGTCACTCCTTAAGCTGGTCGATCCGGAAGGAACGTCCAGTGGTAAATACAGTATCAATGTCACCGGCAACGTGCAGGGCCTGGTGCAGGGTGATCACAACGAGGTCACAATGAATTTCGGAAACACTGACGAGTCGAAGAAATAAGTGTTTGTATGCCAAGAAATTCTCAAAATTCAGGGAACGACGCGGACGATAAAAAAGTAATCAGGGTAGAGGGTCAGGTACAGGGACTGGTGATCGGCGACCACAATACTGTCATCCAGCATTTCAATGTAAAACAGGACGAGTTTCCGACGCCCAGAGAGTCACCCCGACTCGCTTCTTATGTCTTTGGTCGTAATGAGCTCGTCAAGGAGATACGCAAAGAACTCCAAGCGGGCTCCGGTAATCACGTGACTGTATTATGTGGTATGGGAGGCATGGGTAAATCAACGCTGGCGTCTCATGTCTCGACACTACCAGATACCGAGGCTTTGTTTTCCGACGGTTGCTTTTGGGTCGACTTGCAAAATGGCGATATTATGGAGGCGCTCTCACGTATGGCGCAGGCCTTCGGTCAGAATGTTGACTCTTTTGAAAACGTCGGCTCTAGAAGTCGTGCGATTCGATCTATTCTTCAGGACAAACGCGTATTGATCGTGCTCGATAATGCCTGGGATGAACCTAGCGTCACCCCTTTTCTTTCTCAGGGCCCGGATGTGGCGGTACTCGTGACTACTAGGGACGAAGGTCTGGCTTATATGCTTACCGACCGTGTCATCAAGGTTGATCGGCTCAAGACGAAGGATGCCGTTCACATGCTTGTGCAGATGATCGGTAAAACGGACGGAGAAAGCGAGGACAAGGAGCTGATTAGTCTTGTCGAGAACTTAGGCTGTTTGCCCTTAGCTTTGGAACTGGTTGGAAAGCAGGCCCGTAAAGAGGTCAGGCGACCTGGCTTTAGCTGGGCTCGACTAAAGGGTGGGCTGGAGGAGGGAGAAAAGCGGCTTGGTCTTGGGCGAGGCGAAAATACGGTTCGAAATGCATTCGAACAAACATGGCAACGTGCTCTGGATGCAAGCGGCCATCGTCATTTTTCCTTTTTGGGCATATTTCCGCATAACGATATGCTAACCGGTGAGATTGCCAGTGCTTGGGGCTCAGACGAGGGCGCGCTTGAAGGACTGAGTGAATTAATCGACCTCTCGGTGCTACATCAAATTGATGAAGTCACGGTTCGCCTCCATCCACTGTTAAAGGATTTTGCTGCCGAGAAACTACGTGATATCGATCAAGCGCAGCAAATTGCCGCTCACCAGCGCGTTTTCGAATTTCACTTCGAACGTGCTCCAGAGAAGCCGATCAAAACTCGTGATATCCAGCCGGTACTCGCTGCTCATCACCATGCATGGAAGGCGGCCGATCGCGAACGCGCGAAACGAGTTTTTCCTTGGTTTACGAAATCTGATAGCGCCACAGCAACGAGCACTGCGGTGCCTGGTTTTTTGATCGACCATGGCTACAGGATAACCTTGGTGCACCATTATGAAATGGAGCTAGATCTTGCGAAAAATGGGAACGTAACAGCTCACGCGTGGGCTGAATATCGTCTCGGTGATGCACTGGCAAGTATTGGAGATCTTGAGTCGGCATTAACGCATCTGAAAGAGGCGCTAGCCATGTCGGAAAATAGCGACCTAAGCGAAGACGCGAAAATCATGGATCGGGCTAAATTTAGTTATCGCGCAGGCCAGGTTAGTGTTGAGGTGGGAGATTATCACGGGGCTATTTCAGCATATAACACGGCGCTGGAGATGGACCGAAAGATGGGGCAAACCGGGAACGAACTAATCACCATGTTGCAAATCGCAGATTTGCATCTTATGAGAAACGAACTCGATGATTATGATACCGCTATCGAAACGATCAGGGCAACGCGAGAGCTTGCCAGATCAGAACATCGTCCTGAAGAAGAAGTCATGGCGCTGACGCGTCTAGCAGACCTTACCGCGCAATATGATTCAGCAACCTGTGTTCAACATATCAAGGAAGCATTGGCGCTGGATAATTCAGAGAAAAAAAATCTTTTAGACTCCAATACGAGCTTTCCCACGTCCGCATTTAGTGGAAGGCAAGGGGCCAAGTACGCTTCGGCATTGGGAAAAATTGCCGCGGGACTGGCATTCAATGGCGACCTATCGATGGTTCAAGCCACCCTCACTGCATACTCGCTCGCCATCAAATACGCCGGCGATGCAAACAGCTGGTACGAACAAAGTATGGCACTCTATTGGCTGGGAAATTTCTTCGAAAATTTGTTTCTTGTCGATGGATACGAAGCAGAACGCTCAGCTGCTTGGGCGTGTTATTCAATAGCAGAAAAAACCATCCAAGGCATGGAGTTACAGCCTGGTATTAATCCACGGGAAAGAATAGAAACCCGAATATTGCCGCAGATGGATAATGAGGAAAAACAGCGTTTGGCAACTTCGATCCAATCGGAGCCCCTGGCTATTGTCAAAGAAACAGTCGATCGACTGGTGGACATCCCGCTCTGGGACAGCGAGATCAAGACTTTGGTGTAATAATAGTTTGGGGGGGG
>Ga0265303_10001949_pt1 | contig 12792 bp, 10 predicted proteins | sample Helome_2_FD_192494 | JGI IMG/M metagenome (GOLD analysis project Ga0265303, IMG submission 192494) | Marine sediment microbial communities from subtidal zone of North Sea - Hel_20160317 (Illumina Assembly) | ecosystem: Environmental > Aquatic > Marine > Subtidal zone > Sediment ...
CGCCACGAAAATAGAAATGACCGCCAAAATAACAATCAGTATGACGAAGGCTCCGATGATCTCGTTAACATACCTAAATTTGAAACGCTCGGCCATTATTTATCCTCCTCGACCACTCTCATCCGCGAGCCGAACATGGTGCACTTCAGGGCCGCATGAATTCCTGGGTCACTCCAGACAAGATCTTCGTTGGTGGTCCATATAATTGCACTCCCCTGATCGCGAGCCCTTCGAACCGCATTGATCAGCGGCGGCAAAATGCCGGGTAACAAATTCCGCGTCGGCCGCTCCAGGATAATGAGGGTCGGATGGCCCAGGAAAGCTCGTATAAATGCGGCCCGATTCAGATCTTCGCGACGCGCTCTGGAAACCGATGTATAGGGCAAACCCGGAAGACCAAATAATCTTGCCAGCCCGATGGCTTCTTCTTCGATATCCGCATCAGTTCGTGTTGAATGATGCCGTTGCGCCAGGGTTATATTCTGACTAACATCAAGAAAATTAATCCATCCCTGATTTTCAAATACGCGGCCAACTTTTCCCCGCTGGGCGGCCGCATCATCGGCTGCCATCGCTTGCCAGTCCTCGCCCAGAAACTCGACAGCACCATCAACGGGTTCTAAAATGCCGGCCGCCAGATCCGCTAATGGCAACCTGAAGCGCCCCCGTTCCAATCTGACGAGAAGCAATTCGCCTTGCGAGAGCGTAAAACTGACATCCCACAGGGGTGTGTCAAAGTATGGTGCCGGTTCGGTTGACACCCCCGCAAAGGACAGAACCGTGCTGTTATGACCGCCGGTCTCGCCTTGCAATTCCAGATTGGTTTTTAAAATGGCCACTGTTTTATTTCTATCCCTGAGATTGCATATGCATATCAGCTCACTCAAATCATAAACGAATGACGCCATGTCTGACAGACGCGCACCATCGCATTGCCTCGCCTATACATACGTTAGAAGCGTTACCAGAGCAGAAATACCAAATAGCGCTCTGACAGAACGGGACAGTGCGCGCTTGGTTGCATCCGAAACTTCAGCAAAAGAGGCTTCAACGCGCAGACCTTCCGCACAACATATCGTGCCTGTAAATAGAGCCGGAATGATACTCTTCGCCAAAAAATTGATTACATCCACCGGGTTTAGCGAAAAGAGGATGCTGTGCACAAAGGTACCCGGATCCGCAATGGCGGGACTCAGCAGCAGGCTGAAAAGATACCCGCTGGTAAAAGAAACAACTACGAAAAGTATGGATAGGCAGAAAACCGATGTGGTCAGGCTTAATACACGTGGCATCACCAGGTAAATAAATGGATCGAGGCCCTGGGTGTCCAAGGCACGCACTTCGCCCGCTACCCTCATATTGCCCAATTCCGTGGTCAGGGCGGTTCCGCTGCGGCCAATGACAAGAAAGTTTGTCAGAATCGGAACCGCCTCACGGATCAACACCGTCACAAACAAAGCGCCCAGGGACTTGGATTGGCCGATAACCTGCAACCAAACCAGGGCCTGAGCAACAACGGATATTCCCACCGCACTGGCGACATAAAAAACAAATCCGGTGGAGCCCACGCCGATTGAAAGAATCTGGCGGTAAAACTCGGTACGAACCGCCCGGGTCCAATAACGTGGTTTGACACTTAAGATCAGCGCCTGGCAGGTCATCCCCGACAGGTAACGAATCTCGTGCCATCCGTCCAGCGCGAAATTGCCAACTTGAGCAAGCGTATTCATACGGCACTCCGTGATGCGTTTTTCCCTTCAGGCTTAACATATCTGAAGCGTTGCTTTTTTGCGTTCAGCCAGAGGGTAAGCACGATTCCAAACTGCAGAAACATTGCTTGAATCGGCCGTCAAAAGGATGCATGTTCTGCGGGTGGTTGTTTCGACACGATCGTCTGCCGGCTATTTCCGGCCCACGAGCAAATAGGTCCGGATGTTCCCCTTTCCCTGGACATAGAATTCGCCGCGCTCTTCAAACACAAAATTTTCCTGCAAGCATCCGTAGGTTTCTGAGGTGACCTGAATGGACCCCGTCAGGCCGTACGCTTCCATCTGGGCAGCGGTGCTGACCGTATCCCCCCAAAGGTCGTAGGCCAATTTTGCGGTTCCGATTACCCCTGCCACCACGGGCCCACTGTCAATGCCAACGCGCAATTGCAGTGGTGCACCCAGCCCGGCATCAAAACGGACAATTTCCTCCTGCATGGCAAAAGCCAACTCCGCGACGGCCTCTGCGTGATCCGGACGCTGTGCGGGAACCCCTGCGGCCGCCATGTAAATATCGCCGAGGGTCTTAATTTTTTCCAGGCCGAATTGTTGGGCCAGCCGGTCAAACGCTGAAAACACCTGCCCCAGTAAATCGACCACCTCCACCGGCGTTTTTTGAGCAACGAGACTGGAAAAATCATTGATACCGGCAAACAGGATGGATGCCTCCGTAAAACTGTCGGCAATGGGACTCGAATCCAGTTTTAGGCGGTCGGCGATAAACTTGGGAAAGATACTGAGGAGCAATCGTTCGGACTTTTCCTTTTCAACAAGAAGCTCCTGGGTTTTCTCACTGATGGTTTGCTCCAGGTTGATAATTCGCTGCCCGGCACGCACCCGGGCGAGCAACTCGCCCCTATCATAAGGTTTGGTGACGTAATCATCCGCCCCGGCATCCAGTGCCCGGACGAGATCGGCTTTCTCCTCCTTTGAGGTCACCAGGATGATGTAGACATATCCCGGCTTCTCTTTGGCTCTAATTTTTTCACAAAGCTCTAAGCCTTTCATGCGGGGCATGATCCAGTCCGTGATGACCAGGCGGAAATCTTCTCTTTGAAAGGTCTCCCAGGCCATGCGTCCATCATCGGCGACGACGATCTCATAATTTTCTTTCTCCAAAATCCTGGCGAGAAGTTTCTGAGAATCTTTATCATCTTCGGCAATCAGAATACGCATACCATTATCCCTTCAAGCTTCAGGTCCTATCTCAAGCAAAATTTATATTAACCTGCCATAAAGCCTATCTGGATTCAAAAACGATTTCGATCCGTTCCAGGTAGTCTGAAAGTTCGTTTAAGGACGCCTTTATTTTTTGGGGGTTTTTATCCCCGGCGGCCTGCTCAATTGAACGGCCGATGTCCGTAATGGCATCGAACCCGTAACCCCCGCCAACGCCTTTCATGGTGTGCCCGAGTTTGGCGATAGCGGCATAATCATCGCGAGTCAAGGCATCAAAAATGGATTTGATATCCTGGTTTCTGTTTTCAAGGAATCCGGGAATGAGGTCTTCCAGATCAGAATCAACCGTGATGATGATTTTTTCACTATGAGATGGATCGTAGGTTGCGGTCATGTTTTCTCCTTATCCGGGGCCGCGCGACGCGTCTTGGATTTGTTCTGGCTGAATTCAGCAAGCGCTTCCAATAATACGGCCTTCTTGATCGGCTTGGTCAGATGCGCATTACAGCCGGCATCCAGACTCTTTTGGGTATCTTCTTTTAACGCATAAGCCGTCAGGGCCACAATAGCGGTCTTGGTTTTGCCCTTTTGTTTTTCCAGCTGCCGGATCTCCCGGGTGGCAGTGTAACCATCCTTTACCGGCATCTGCATATCCATCAAAACAAGATCGTATGCACCGGCCACAAATTTTTCTATGGCAATGGCGCCGTTTTCGGCGACGTCGACCGTGTGGGGCGTTTTCTTGAGGTATGACGTTATTAATAGCCGATTGTCTTCAGAGTCATCGACCAGCAGAATATGTAAGGGATGCTCTTCGACTGCGGGTAACACACGCTTGGCTTTCGGCTTTTTGGGAGCAGTCTTGGTTTTGGGCATCGAAGCGATAATGGCATTTTTTAAATCGTTACGCTTGATGGGTTTAACCAGATAGCCCGATATCCCATGCGTGCTGGCTTTGGAAATATCCCCCGCGCGGTTGTCGGAAGTCAGCATCATAACGGTCATGCCGCACAGGGAGGCATCCAGGTGAATATGATCCGCCACCTCGAATCCGTCCATACCGGGCATCCGGCAATCCAGCAATACCAGGTCAAACGGGGCTGTCGCCTTGCGGGCGTGTCGTAACGCGTCCAGTCCGGCCTGGCCGTTCTCTGTCTCAGTCACCTCCATCCCCCATTGCGAAAGCGTCTCCCTCAGCACCAGACGGTTGGTGGCATTATCGTCAATCACCAGCGTCTTGAGCCCCTTCATTTCGATTGCCGGCGCTTCGGCATCATCCTCGGGTTTGGCCTGCACATCAAATCTGACCGTGAAATAAAAGCTGCTGCCCTGCCCCGGAATGCTTTCAACCCAGATTCGCCCCCTCATGGCGTCGACAATTTGCCGGGAGATATTCAATCCCAGGCCGGTCCCCCCATACTGCCGGGTGGTAGATGCATCCACCTGGGTGAACTGTTCAAATATCTTTTCGGTTTTATCGGGCGGGATACCGATTCCGGTATCGGTCACTGCAAAAATCAAGTCGACCCCCTGGTCAGGCGCATGCTCCGATTCCGGTTTAACTTCAATGGCGACTTCGCCCTTTTCAGTGAATTTGATGGCATTGCCAACCAAATTCACCAGGATCTGACGCAAGCGCAGTGGATCGCCCACCAGCTTAACAGGCGTTTCGGCAATGACGCGGCAGGTCAATTCAAGTCCTTTTTTATGGGCTCGCAGAGCCAGAATTTCGCAGGTCTTTTCGATAATCGCGCCCAGATCAAAGTCTATTTTTTCCAGCTCAAAATGGCCGGCTTCAAGCTTGCTGATATCCAGAATATCATTTATGAGGGTTAGAAGGTTTTCACCGGCGGACTGGAAAATTTGAACATATTGGCGTTGCTCGGGCTCAAGGGGTGTTTCACCGAGCAGTTCGGCCATGCCGATGATGGCATTCATCGGTGTGCGGATTTCATGGCTCATGCTGGCCAAAAACTCGCTTTTGGCCTCGTTGGCGGCTTCGGCCTGATCCTTGGCAACCATCAGGTCCGCCTCACCCTGGATGCGATTGATTCCCAGCGCGATTTGGGTGGCCACCGTCCCCAAGGTATCAAGAGTTGATGCCAACAACGTGTTGCGGGCGAACATGGCCATAACTCCCAGCAGCTTTTCCTGAACGATCAGCGGATATCCCGCAAAGGCAACCATGCCTTCCCGCTGGGCCCATGCCTTATCACTGACCCGTGGATCGTTTTGTACGTCGTTTGTCAGGTGCGGAAGGCGCTCCCGGGCAATCAGCCCGATTTTAAACTTTCCCACCGGTATGCGGCCATGCGCGCCGTCGATATGGGTATAGAGGCCGGCACTGGCCTGCAGCTCAAGGACCTGGTCCTCAGCGTTCAGGGTCCAAATTCGCGCAAATGCGGTGTCCAGATGGTTAACAATGGCTTCGGCGCAGCGCCATAACATGGATTGAAGTTCATTGTGCTCGGTAATGGCTTTTCCCACATCTGCTCCCAAAGCCATGAGCTTCGATCGTTCTTTGATCTGGATTTCAGCCTGCTTACGGTCCGAAATGTCGCGAATAATTCCTGTGAACAGGCGCTTCTGACCCAGATGCACTTCGCTGACCGCCAGATCCATGGGAAATGTCGTTCCGTCTTTGCGCCGTCCGACGACTTCCCGTCCAATGCCGATGATCTTGGCGATCCCGGTTTGCAGATAATTGTGAAGGTATTCATCATGATGGCTGTGGAAGGGCTCGGGCTGCAGCGTATTGACATTGCGACCGACAATTTCGTTTGCCGGATAACCGAAGATGCTCTCCGCGGCCGGGTTAATCGACTGAACGATGCCCTTTTCATTGATGGTGATGATTCCGTCGACCGCCGTTTCCACAATGGCACGATGGCGTGCCTCACTCTGTGTTAGTGCTGCCGCTGTCTGCTGACGCCCGCTGATTTCTTTTTCCAGGCTGGTGTTGACATCAGATAATTCGGCCGTGCGATCGACCACCAAGCGTTCGATCATTGCCGTGCGGGCCGCCATCACCAAGAGAATTGTCCCTAACAAGCCAGAAAACAGAAAGCCGCCCGTTATTACGATCTGTGCTTCCCAGGGCTGATGCGCTGCGAGATAGGCTGCCGTCGGTGTGAATTGGACCGTCCAGCGACGACTGGCGAACTCGAGGTTGGAACCCGCAAGAATTCTGGCAAAAGGCCCACGACGGGTGTTTTCCATCGTCAGATGCGGCGCTTCATTTAGCTGCGGGCGATCTGTAAATAACAAATGATGGCCGACCGGCGCTGTCCGATCATAGATCGTACACTCAATATCCTGGCGATCGAAAGGCTTTAGAGCTGCGGTTACCATGTCGCCGATCCGCAAGACCCCCAAAGCAAAGCCTTGTAAATGTTCGCGGCGTGCTTGCGAGTCTTCTGGGGGCATCGCTTTAGCGTAAATCGGCAAAAAGATAAGAATGCCGAACTGACGCCCGGTCTCCTGCACCAGCCTGATTCTTGAGCTGGCAATCGGTTGCCCGGTATCGCGCGCCCGGTTCATTGCAGAGCGGCGGGCGGGATTTGAGGCCAGATCGAATCCCAAGGCTTTCTCGTTACCCTTAAAAGGCTCTAAATAATAGACCGGAAAATACTCCGCCCGCGGCAAGGCCGGCATGAGTTGCCCCCGCGAATCCACTTCTTTGATTTGAAAGTCAGCATATCCATCTTGCCGCGCCCTGGCCTCATAGACCGCCCGTTCCGTTCCTGGCACGCGGGGAACCCATTCCAAAGCCTGGATGCCCGAGTGGTGCGCTAATGGGCGCGCAACGAATTTGGCAAACTCATCGCGCTCCACCTCCTGACTCGACCGAAACAGCCCATCAATGGAATAGAGAACTTCGGAATAGGAATTGAGGATCTTCACCAGGGCCAGGGATAGGTGGTCTGTTCGACGCTCGAATACCAGCTGGGCCCGCTTTAACTCCCCGGCACGCACATTGAAGAATAATATTACGGTCAACAGGCCGGCAAGGCAAATCGTCACGGTCACCGAGAGCCATGTGCGGCGCTTTGATTGACGCAGCTCCATACCCCAGACCAACACCAGAGGAAGCAAAAGGAACACCCCGATGGTATCTCCCAGCCACCAGGTCCACCAGTTCAAAAAGTATTGGTTCCCCTGGATGATGCCTATCAACAATAAGCAGGACACGCCGATAGTCGCACCCACCAGGCAGCTAACAGGTCCCCCCAGCGCCAACATTTTGAAGATATTATTTAACCGATCGAGCGGGTTGGGGTATCCGATGAATCGCTTTATCAGAAAGGCGCCCGCCACGGCTTGCAACGTAGCCCCTGCTGCGATAATAACTGGCAGTGAAAAGGAACTAAAGACGGTGGCGGAAGTGGTGGCATCAAGAGAGGCCCAGATATTGACCAAAATTGAACCGATGAAGATGCCCGGCCACACGGCCCAACCGCACAACAGGATGCCGGCCAAAGCGATGCCCGCTGCAGGCCAAACAGATGGTACGTAGCCCGGTGGAAGGGCCAGCGGCAGCGCAAGTTTGCCCGCCATTAGATATGCGCCAGCCAGAATTAAAATCTGAATCGACCGACTAAGTAATGATGAGGCTGGGCGTGTTTTCACAATAGGCCTCTTTGCATTTCTGTTTCACGGTTGTGATCTTACTTATACAATTCAAAATAAGGGTCAGCAGATAAAGTTCTTAGCGTTCTGTCAATGAGTTTCAACATAATTGTGCCGGCCCTGCAATGGATGCCTTGAGATTGTGCGGGAGGCTCAGAGTGGGTATCGGCGAGTGAAAAAACGACTTAAGCCTTGTGACGGAAAACCAGATCTAAACAAATAAGTACTTCCCAGAATCACCTCGTAGCATCAGGCCACTGCTGATAAGTATATAGCAATGGCCCTTTTACCTGTCAACCTGCTATTATCGTTCGAAAACGACGCACGACAGCGCCTCAAAATAAGATCGATACCACTTCGCTTTCGCAATTCAGTGATAAATTCGATCAAACTTTAAGGACTGAAAAAAAATAATTCTAAATTTTACGAGCCTTCATGAATTTCCCCCCGATGGCCATATAGATTTCCAGGGTTACGGATAAGGAGTTCTTTGACTTTGAAAAAGGAGCATTATTCTTGCCAGGTGATTTTATAAAACAAATTATTGCTTAAGTATCTGTAATTTTTTTATAAAACCACATAACTGAAAATTTCTTGTTCAACCAATTATGAAACCAGATTGCGGGATTTCACCTATAGCGGCGGATATGCCCCGGTTGGCAAAAAATAAATGGCGTATATCTCAAATAGTATTGAATTTGTTGGATGGGGAGGATAGCATCCGGATAATAAGTTAGGTTATTGAGCCAAAAAGGAGCGAATATGAACCCGATACCTGTTGCGTTGAAAGAATTGGATTGCGTGGAAGTCTTGACCTTGATGGACAACTTTGTGGACGTCCTTCTGGAGGATACCGAAATCGTCACCCGGCCCCCTAAAGCAACAGGGGCAGAAATCCCCACCGATACTCTGCTGGCGGAGCACGGTCTTTGCCTGCTGGTCAAAGTACAGCACGGCGCGGACAGGCACACCATCCTCTTTGACACCGGCTATAACAGCATCGGTGTTCTGCACAATATGGACAAGCTGGCCGTTGACCCGGACGCGTTGGAGGCGATTATTCTGAGCCACGCCCACATGGACCATACCGGCTCACTGCATCCCATTCTTGAGAAAGTATCACATCCGATACCGCTGGTGGTTCATCCGGATGCCTTTTTTTATCCCCGGTTTTTAAAAGGAAAGGATGGCTCGCTAAGAAGATTTCCGCGAACCCTGGTGCGTAAGGATTTGGAACGCAGAAATGTAGAGATTCTGGAGAGCAAAACGCCAATCCCTATCCTGGATGAGACGATTTTAGTGACCGGTGAAGTAGAGCGGACAACCGCATTTGAAAAGGGAATGCTCAATGCCCTTATGGAAAAGGCCGGAAATCTGGAGCCGGATCCGATTAAGGATGACCAGGCACTGGTGATGCATTTAAAAGACAGGGGCCTGGTGGTGATTTCGGGCTGCAGCCATACGGGGATTGTCAATACGGTTCGCTATGCGAAAAAGCTTACGGGGGTTGAGAAGGTACATGCCGTTTTGGGCGGCTTTCATCTATCGGGGGCCTTTTTTGAGAAGATATTGGATCAAACCATCAGGGAATTAAAAGCCCTGTCACCAGCGGTGCTCGTTCCGATGCACTGCTCCGGCCGCAAAGCCATGGAGCAATTTTCCCGGGAATTTCCATCCGCATTTGAGCTCAACAGCGTGGGATCTAAAATCACCCTGAACTGAAGGCGCAGTGCGAATTGAGCGCATCTATCAGGAAGAAATGGCCGTCCCCCAGTAATTGAAGCACGCGGGTTTCCAGCCCGGTATATACATCGTATCCATTGCCCGAATCTTGAAGCCGGCCTGTTTTAATAGAGAGGGAATCGGAAGGTTCAGATTGCAACCGCCGCTCAGCCTTTTCCAGATCGGATTCAGGCGATTCTGCCAGCGCTGCACGGCCTTGTCGGGCGCGCTACCGTGTTCACAAAATAAAAGCTGGCCGCTCCGCTTGAGCACCCGACGCATCTCTCCGAGGGCCGGCAGAATTTCGGGAATCGAGCAGAGCGTATAGGTAACCAGCACGGTATCAGCACTGCCGTCGTCCAACGGTATTTCTTCAGCAGTTGCCTCGACAAATTCCACATCAAATTCGGCTTGCACCCCGGCCTGCTGCGCCAGCGCCCACGATTCCTTCGACGGATCCAGGCCCCACACATGCTGCACTTTGCCCGCAGTGTAAAAAGGCAAATTAAGCCCGGAACCAATCCCAACTTCCAGAACACGCCCGGTGGCCAAAGGCACGATTTTTTCACGCTGGCGCCTGACTGGCTTTGCGCTGCAGAGAAAGTGCGTGGCTCTGGGTAGAATATATTTTTCGTAAAGTCCCATCCGAATAGCCAAGTCTATCCTGTTTCAACTTTATTTTTAAATGATAATGCGTAAGTCACCTGCCGGCAATACTTAAATGTCTTATGCGCCGGACGGTTTGCCGTCAGACCGAGGTTGTTTTTGACATTTAAAGATTGATTCTTACCCTCTAGTTTATAAGCACCCCTGAAAAAAATTAAACACACGAGGCTCTCAATCAGAGCCTTTTAAATATATGGAGAACAAGGCTATGCAAACACAAAATAAAAACAGGACTTTTTACAGGACTGTGAATATAGACGAATTGGACATCTTTTACCGTGAGGCCGGCTCCAGAGACGAAAAGACCATTTTGCTGCTGCACGGCTTTCCGACCTCATCCCACATGTTTCGTGATCTGATACAGACCCTGTCGGGACGCTTTCACCTGGTCGCTCCGGACTATCCCGGCTTCGGCAGCAGCTCGATGCCGGATCTTGAGACCTATGACTACACCTTCGACAATATCGCAGCGGTTATCGAGCGCTTCACGGAGAAGCTGGGTCTTGACCGCTACAGCCTCTATATGATGGATTATGGTGCCCCGGTGGGCTATCGCATTGCGGCAAAGCATCCTGAAAGGGTGGAGAGCCTGATTGTTCAAAACGGCAATGCATATGAAGAAGGGTTGCGGGAATTCTGGGATCTCATTAAATCGTACTGGCAGGATAAGTCAAAAGAAAATGCCGCTACCTTAAGAGACAGCCTGCTGACCATTGAGGCCACCAAATGGCAATATACCAATGGTGTCCGGAAACCGGAGGTTATCGCACCCGAAAACTGGTTCAACGATCAGTATCTGTTGGATCGCCCCGGCAACAAAGATATCCAGTTGCAGCTGTTTTATGATTACGGTTCGAATCCGCCGCTGTATCCAAAATGGCAGGCTTACTTTCGTGAATATCAACCGCCAACCCTGATTGTGTGGGGCAAAAATGACTACATCTTCCCCGAAGAAGGCGCACACCCGTACCGGCGTGATCTGAGTAACATTGAGTTTCACCTTCTCGATACCGGGCATTTTGCCCTGGAAGAAGACGGTGACAAAATAGCCGAACGCATCACCTGCTTTATGGCCAAAAATACGGACATGTTGACCCGGCACCCGGAAGTCTGGGATAAGTGTGCGGTTGCGGCCTAGCGCGATGCGGCAGGTTTTGATTAAAGCAGCTCTTTCGAGGCACGGTAGAAAGAGAGGCTGGCCAGCAGAACGCGCTGGCGGCCGAACTCCTCGGCGCCAACAAGTCCGGCGCGGTGGATGATCTGGACTAAATCACCTTCGATATGGTCACGGATGTGCTGTGCATGGTGGACGAGCTTTACGAGCGCAGCCCCGATGGCGGTCGCGGGTTTGCCAAAGTCCACGATGAAGAGCGTCCCGCCGGGTTTCAGGATGCGCCGCACCTCGTGCAGTGTCTCGACTTTGCGCTGATGGGTCAGGTGATGAAAAACCAGTGAGGAAAGTACGCGATCGAAGGCGGCATCCGGATAGGGAAGATCGTATGAGAACCCCTCATCGAAAACGACTTCATCATCCGCTGCTTCAGCCTTGCGACGTGCAATGGCAAGGGCCTTTGAATCGCCATCGAGTCCGTGCACCCTGGCATCCGGATGGCGGTTCTTTATCATCAGGGTGAGCATTCCCGTACCGCACCCCAGATCGAGAATATTGTGTTGTGGCTGGATTGCTGCGGCGGTGATCAGCCGCTGCTTAAAGGTGTCCTCACGGATAACCCACCGTAGAAAAGGATCGTAAAGGGGCAGCAGCCAGTCAAAACCGGCCGCGGAGATGTAATCCCTGGGCTTGTTTTCCATCGGATGAAAGCCCCCTGGTTTCAGGAGCCTGACAGGTTGTTGATTGCCCGGGCACTCGGGCATTCATTATTTTTTTACCCAGGCCTCCGCATCCGCTAAATTTGAAAATACCTTAAACTGTTGGGGTAGATCTTTGGCAATCCTGGTAAAAGCTACTGCCAGATCCGATTGCGTCCCGGATTCGACAACGATGGCGGTTTTGTTTATGCTGGCATCTGTGGGGTAGTTTTCTTTTATAATGTCTCTCAACCTGGGTAAATCATCCGGCGACATATTTTGCGGACCTTCACGGAATATCCAGATTCTGTTTTGCTCGGGAATCCCTTCCACATAGAACAGCCTGGCAACGCCCTGCTGTATCTCTCTGAGATCAGTCCCTTCTTTGGGTTCGACTAAAATATAATCTTCTTTTACGGTTATTTTGGGTGACATGCTCTGGATGACCTTGATTGAGTTTGCCTTCGTTATGACTCGGTGGTCGGAAAATTTGGTGCTGAACCCGAAAATATCACTGAGAGTCAAAGAAAGTCAAGAAAAGGCTCCGAAAAAACAGGGGGAGTCCGACTGGCAAGCCGGGCTAAAGGCAGACGGGCCAGCAACTTACAAAGGCGCTTCCGGCGCTATTTGCGCATGCTGTTTCACCCCAATGCCGTCGAGCAAAATGGCGCCCAGCACGATGATTCCACCGACGACCGTAGGCAGGCTCGGTATTTCGTGGACACCCAAAATGGGAAGGTAAACCCAGAGGATCCCGCCGACCACCTCCACCAGCGACAACAAAATCAGTTCCGCTGCCGGTAAAAATTTAGCGCTAACAGAAAATAATATCAAACCGAACCCAACAATAAAACCGTGCAACATGCTGAGATATACGTTGCGAAGCGGCATTGCAGGTGTTTCGTTCCGTAAAAATAGCACAAGCAAAGCGAACAGCACACACAGTAAACCTGCAAGCGCTATCGTGGCAAATTGCGGTGTCTCCCTGCGCCATCGCAGACTCACCGAAAAGACAGCAAAG
>Ga0265303_10001950_pt1 | contig 12787 bp, 10 predicted proteins | sample Helome_2_FD_192494 | JGI IMG/M metagenome (GOLD analysis project Ga0265303, IMG submission 192494) | Marine sediment microbial communities from subtidal zone of North Sea - Hel_20160317 (Illumina Assembly) | ecosystem: Environmental > Aquatic > Marine > Subtidal zone > Sediment ...
TCATTTACCGGAGCCATTGCCGACCGCATGGGCCATCTGGAAGGCCGGACGGCGAGCGAGACGATCTTCATGGACGAGATCGGCGAGCTCGAGCCGGAAGTGCAGGTGAAGCTGTTGAGGGTGCTGCAGTCACGGACGTTTCATCGCTTGGGGGACACCGAGCCCAGAAGCTTTGGAGGCAAAGTCGTCGCGGCGACAAACAGGGACCTCGCGCGCGACATGCAAGCGGGGCGTTTTCGCGAAGACCTCTACTATCGCCTCTGCTCGGACGTCATTCGGACCCCTTCGCTCAAAGAGCAGCTTGCGGGTGACCGTGACGAGCTTGCGCATCTGGTTGGCGTGTTGATTCAACGCACCCTCGGCGCCGCCGAGAGCGCGAGCTTCGAAGAGGTCATGTCTGGAATCGACCGGGGCGTCGGCTTCGACTACGCATGGCCCGGCAACATCCGGGAGCTCGAGCAGTGCGTCCGCAACCTCTTGATACACGGCCGCTACCTTCCGGCGACCGCGGCTCCTGCAAGCGGTGCCCTCGACGCCCTCCTCGACCAAATGCAAAACGCAAACGCCACCCTCGACCAGGTCATCCACACCTACACCAACTGGGTCTATCAGCGCGAAGGCAACTACACCCGAGCGGGCCAAATCCTCGGCGTCGACCGCCGCACCGTAGCCAAGCACACAGGGGACACTCTCCACCCCCATAAGCAACCGAAATAACAAGCTTTCTCCGGCAAAGATCGCAGCGACACCCGACGGCGAAGCCGCTCCGATACGTGAAAAGCATCGTGAGATGCCCCTGCGATCTTTCTCCCAAAAACCGCCCCATATCGGGTATTTAGAACCCCAGAGAGTGTCCCCTTCTGTTGCGACGGTGCGGATGTTTACGCCTGCGGGTTGGGTGATTGGAACGTTGCATGTTCCTGCGGGGATGGGCCTCTTGCCGTTTTTGAATGGAGATGAGGCATTCTTCCGGATGACGAACGTCAGCATGCCGGCGCAGCCCGAGACCATTCCGTTCCTGGCGGTGCAGCGCAAGGCGGTCTTGATCGTAGTGCCGGGAGAAGACGTCATGCTCGGCCTCGACGAAGACGATGGCCGCACGCGTCATGAAGTGGCTTGCATGTTTGCCGGCGGCTTGGTGATGGGAACGCTGTCTTTGCCTAAAGGCGTGCGGGTATCCGACGAGCTCATGGAGTCCGAGGAGTTTTTTGCGATCGACGATTGCACCGTGGGCATCGATGCATCGCCCGACCCGGTCATGGAGGCTGAGAAGCTGGTGTTCGTGCACGCAGCCGAGATCTTCGGAGTTGCGGAGCTCGACGGCGAATGATCGTCGTCGATCACATTTCGCCGCCCATTGAGCCGAGGGACTGCGTCTTGATCTGCGCGATCAGTCGTTCAAAGCCGATCGCATGACATCGAGAGACGGCTCGAAGCCGGTCCACATTTCGAAGGCGATCGCGCCCTGATGGAGCAGCATCCCGAGGCCATCAACGGTGGCTAAACCGCGCGCTTTCGCGCGTGCAAGCAGGGTCGTCTCGAGCGGCTTGTAAACCATGTCGACGACCGCGGCTCCCTCCGGCAGCGCTTCGATTGGGAGAGAATCGGCGAACGCCTGGGCCTCTGCGTTCGACTCGAGGGTCGCGCTCGTTGCCTGGACGAGCAAGCTGGCACCCCCGAAGTGGCGGCCGGCTTCGCCAAGTGGCGCCGCCTCCAAACCACAGCCGACCGCGTCTGCCAAGGATCGACACAGCGCTTCGCCTTGCTCGGGCCTCCGAGAGAGCACGCGGATTTCGGCCGCGCCCGCGTCAGCCAGGCCGACGACCGCGGCACGCGCTGCGCCGCCCGCGCCGAGCACGACCACGCGAGCCCCGCTGAGCTGTACGCCCGCTTCTTCGAGCGAACGTACGAACCCAAGGGCGTCCGTGTTGTGGCCGAGGTACCGCCCGCCGCGCCGCACGACGGTGTTGACCGCGCCGATCGACTGCGCGGCCGGCGCGACTTCGTCGATCAGCGACATGATCGCCACTTTGTGCGGCACGGTGACGTTGTAGCCATCGATGACCGCAGCGTGCTTAGCTCGAACCGCCTTGGCCAAACCCTCTGGCGCGACTTCGAATCGCTCGTACCGAAGCGCGATCCCAAGCGCGCGCGCGGCGGCTTCGTGCATCTGCGGCGACTTCGAATGTGCAACCGGCCAACCGAAAATGCCCAGGCGAATCGGATCAGTCATGGCTTTCGACCTTTGCGCCAAACTCTCCCTCAGACACTCGGACGCGCAGCCGGTCGCCTTGCTTCACTTCGGACTTGCTCCGGATGGCGCGACCGGTCGACTCATGAAGCGCGATCGCATAGCCGCGCTCGAGCACCCGCAGCGGAGAAAGTGCGTCGAGCTGCGCACAAAGCTCGGCGTGTGTCGCGCGCGCCTCCCGCACCAGCGGCCGCCCGCGACCCTGCAATCGAAACTCGAGAGACTGCAGACGGTCGCGGCGCTTCCGAACCGGCAGGCGGCCCGCATCCCTGAGCCTAGCGGTCACCGCGGCGAGCTCGCGCTGATCGCGCCGGAGCACCGAGCGCGGGTCCAAGCGCATTAGCCGCCGATGGAGCTCCGCAAGCCGGTCCTGCCTTTCGCGGAGATCGGACCGCTGCATCTGCTGCATCTGCTCGTGCAAGTCCCGGAGCTCTCGACGAATCGGGCTGATGACTCGCCGTGCGCCGTAGAGCGGGCGCAGTTGCCGCTCGAGCCGAAGGCGAAGACCGCCGATCCGATTGTCCAGAGCCTGGTTCAACCGCCGCTCCCACGATCGCAGGTCGCGGAGCAGCGCTTCTCGCTCGGGCACGACGATCTCGGCTGCATTGGAGGGCGTTGCGGCTCGTACGTCGGCAACCAGATCGGCGATCGTCATGTCGACCTCGTGACCGACACCGCTCACGACGGGCACGCGGCACGCTGCAATGGCGCGCGCCACTCCTTCGTCATTGAACGCCCAGAGGTCTTCCGCCGAACCGCCGCCGCGCGAGACGACCACCACGTCCAAATCCTCAACCCGTTGGATCAGCTCGAGCGCCGATACGATGCTGGCCGGCGCATCTTCGCCCTGCACCCGGCAGTCGGCGACGAGGATCTGCACGGGGCAGCGCTCGGAGGCCACTCGAATGATGTCCCGCAGGGCCGCCCCGGTTCGGCTCGTGACGACGCCAACTCGCCTAGGCAGCGCGGGCAGGGGGCGCTTGCGCTCCCGGTCGAGCAGGCCCTCCGCTTCGAGCTTCGCACGGAGCCTCCGAAACTGAGCCGCGAGGTCGCCCTCGCCGGCGAGCTGCGCCGAGCGAGCGATCAGCTGGAACTGACCGCGCGCCGTGTAAAGTGAAAGTGTCCCCCGAAAGCGAATACGGGCGCCATTTTCGAGCGGCGCCTTGGTCCGGCGGACGTCGGATTGAAACATCACCCCTCGCAGCTGCGCGGGGTCTTCCTCGTCGTTGAGCGTGAAATAGACGTGACCCTTCGCGCGCCGCACGTCGGAGAGCTCGCCCTCGATGAGCACCCTTCCCCAATTGTCCTCGAGCGTGAGGCGAACCGCACGGTTGACTTCGCTGACGCGGAAGACACGTTCATCGCCATCATGGCCTTGGCTCTGAACACGCTCGAAAAGCGGCATCTCCGACATGCGCCGAACCTAGCTGCAATCCATCCTACGAAAAAGGGGATGGTCCTCTTTTTGTGGAAGTGAGAGCGATGCGCGCGGTCGTCGTTGGGGTGGGGTCGAATCTTGGAGCGCGGGAGGCCGCGATCCGTGCGGCGCGGACCCTCCTGCACGCGCGCGACGAAATCCGAGTGACCGCCGTCTCGCCGATCTACGAAACCGAACCCCTCGGACCGCCACAGCCTCGCTATCTCAACGCCGCGTTTCGGATAGAAACGGAGCTTTCCCCGACAGAGCTCTTGTCGGTGCTGCTGCGGACCGAACGCCGCCTCGGCCGCCGTCGCGATGCAGACCAGCGATGGGGTCCAAGGAGCATCGACCTCGACCTCCTTTGGGACCAGCGCGGCCCGCACGAGTCGCCCGGCCTTCGCGTGCCTCATCGCGAGCTCCACAACCGTGACTTCGCGCTGGCACCACTGCTCGACGTCGCCCCGGAGCTCGTCGACGTGTTTGGCCGGTCGTTCGAGCAGCTGGGAGGCGCACCGCCTTTGTGGGCTCGAGATGCGCGGGTCGTCGTCAAGACCTCGCCGCGAGGCTTCGATGTCGATGTCGAAGCGGACTCCCTCGCTGATGCTTGCGCCCTGAGCATCGGTCACGGGGTCTGTGCGGGACGCCCCTGGTCCAGCCACCACCGGAGCGTCGAACCCGGCGTCGAAGAGTTCTCCGGCGCAGTCCGTGACGTTTTGCGGACGGGCTTCTCGATCCACCGGGCGACGATCAGTCACTGCTCGAAAACCCAGTGGGCCTTGGCATTTCATGGCGCCTGCATGGGAGACCCACGCCCGACCGATGTGCGCCTTTGGACTACCCCGGGAAGGAATCGCTCGATTTGCGTCCAGCTGGAAACTGTTTATTGACCGACCTCAGACGTCGTTTTCTCACCGAATCGTTTGTTGGTTCACGAATCGCTAGCTACTCTTAATCGGGGGTCCCAGACAAAAGAACATGGCAGACGCACGCAAGGACAAGCGCACGCTGCTTTCGTTGAAGATCCGCTACAAGAGCGCCACGCTCGAGGACTTCATCGAACGCTATAGCAGCGACATTTCGCGGGGGGGCGTATTCATCAAGGCCAAGAAGCCGTTGGCCGTGGGTACGCTTCTGAAGTTCGAGTTCATGCTACAGGACGAGTCGACCCTCATCCATGGGGTGGGCCGCGTGGTGTGGAGGCGCGAAGACGCCGACGCGAGCCCGCAGGACCCTGCCGGCATGGGAATCAAATTCATCAAGATGGATGCGGATTCCCGCGCCGTCGTGCAGAAAATCGCCGACGACCGGGCCCGCCCCGGTGTCTTCGATCAAGGCAAAGAGGGGAGCGGCCACCTTCAGGTTTCGGATTCCGAAGAGCCCACGAACGACGATCAGACCAAGGTTCGGCACGTCAGCGAATTTCTCGCATCCGCGCTCGAGGAGGGCGGGGCCGGTGACGCGGCACGACGTGAAGCGCAGGCCGGAGCCGTGCGGGCACGCCATCACGGCGACGACAGCCATTCTGGCGCGGCCTATGGCGCTTTTGCGGCGCACGGCGCGCCTGCTTCTCAGCCGGGACAATCCGCGTCTGAAGCGCAGGCGCGCGGCGCCATGTCCGCGTTTGGCGGCGCCGGTGGCAGCGCCGCTGCGCGCATCAGCCGCGCTGCGGCCCCGACGTTCGACGAGATCGACCCCGAAGACGGCTTTCTCGAGGACGAGGCCACCAAGGTCCACGAGTACCCGGCCGAGAGTTACCGTCCTGAAGCCTCCGCCACGGTGATCGCCAAGGACGCGACAGCGCTGCTCGATCCCGAGATGCAAAGAACGCCCAAAGTGCGCGCGGATGAGACGACGAGCGAATCGTTTGACGGCGGAGTTCAAGACCTGTTCGGCTCCGGGGAAGTTGGCTCGTTCGGCCCTGCGCCCGGGGAGGTCATCGACGCAAATTTCTTCGATTCCAACGATCGGCAACTGGTGCGTCCCGTCCCGGACGCGCCGGGAATTCCTTCTGAGGCCTTCAAGGTTCCGCAGGCGCCCGAGCCCGTGTGGACGACGAGACCAACCCCGCCGAAGCAGGCTCGACCCGGCTTTGTCTATTTGCTCATCGCGATGCTGGTCGTCGCCGGTGCATCGGTTGCCGCATGGCAGTTGGGGCTGGTCGATTCGATCGACTCGCTCGCGCTCTTCTCCAGCCTATCGACGGAGCCCGATCGCGCGTCGGCGCCTGTTGTCGCGCCTACGGTGGACGAGCCCGAAGAGGCTGCCGCGGAATCGACGCCTGCCGGGGAAGCCGCCGACACCCAAGGCTCTGAACCGCAGGGGGAAGGCCAAGGGACTACCGCAGCTTCGGGCGAGCTAGCAGCCGCCAACCCAGCGCCTGGCAAGGTCGCCGACACTGGCATCGTCAAGTTCGAGCTCACCTCCAAACCGCTTGGCGCATTCGTTACTGTCAATCGCAAACGCATGGGGCGCACGCCTATCGTGCTCGAGCACGAGGTGGGGACGAAGCTTTCGATCTACGCGAAGGTTCGGGGCTACCTGGGTCAGATGCAGCGAATCGAGGTCACAGCCGGCCAAGAGCCGGTGACGCTCCAGCTCGTGCCTCTCCCCTACGTGGTTCAGATCGACACCGAGCCCCCGGGCGCGATGGCGAGCGCCGTGGGTGGCGGGGTGGTCGTGACGCCGGGCGAGATGCAGTTCAACTCGATGCCGCGCTCCCGGAAGATCGTGTTCTCCATGAACGGCTACGAGACCGCGAGCAAATTCGTGACGCGCGCTTCGTTCACCGAAGAGACGCGCCGGATGTTTGCGACCGTCAACCTCACTCTTCAAGAAGAAGGGGCCGGGTCGAGGGCGAAAGCCGCTGCAGCCGCGCCTAGCGAAGCAAACGCCGAGCCGACGGCTGCGCCTGGCGACGAGGCTGCCGAACCAGAGGCTGCGCCTGCGCCAAGCGAGGTGAAGGCACGCGCCGAGGCAGCGCCAGTCGAAGAGCCCTCAGCGCCTAGCGAAACAGAGGCTGCCGACGCGCCTTAGGCCTGCGGTAGAGCAATCGAATCCAGAGCAGGCCGGCGAGAAAGCCACCGATGTGCGCGAACCAGGCGACGCCGCCGCCGCCTTCCGCAATCATGCCGAGCGACATGTAGCCCAGCACGAGCTGCAGCACGAACCAGAGCACGATGAAAATCGCAGCGGGCACTTCCATGAAATGAATGAAGATGAAGATCGGGATGAGCGTGACGACGCGCGCATGCGGGAAGAGCGTGAGGTATCCGGCCAGGGCGCCCGAGATCGCGCCCGATGCGCCGATCATGGGCACCATGCTGTTGGGGTCGACGAGAACATGCCCGAGGGCCGCGCCGAGCCCGCATAGGATGTAGAACAAGAGATAGCGAGCGCGCCCGAGCACGTCCTCCACGTTGTCGCCGAAGACGTGCAGAAAAAGCATGTTGCTCGCAAGATGCAGGATCCCGCCGTGCAGGAACATGCTCGAAAACGGCGTCACCCAGCTTCCAAGCGCGCCTCCCTCTATGCGCGGGGCGCCCCAATTGCCGTGCACGATGACGTCGGGGATCACGCCAAAGCGCATCACGACGGCTTCGGCCGCGCCGTCCTCCAGGCTCAGGCTGCCCATGAAGACCAGCATGTTCGCACCGATGATGGCCCAGGTAACGATGGGCGTGCGGCGGGTCTGGTTGATGTCGCGGATGGGGATGACCATCGGCCCGTCTATAGCGCGCCCGCAGGGCAGCCGCAGTGCCTCGTGCTAGAGCACGCACATGGATGCGGGGCATCTCCTGGGACCGAACGGACCGCTTGCCCGCGGTATTCCGAGCTACGAGCATCGCCCCGGGCAGATTCGAATGGCCCGCGCGGTTCAGGATGTCTTGCAACACGATGGCGTTTTGCTGCTGGAGGCGGGAACGGGCACGGGAAAAACCTGGGCCTATTTGATCCCCGCGGCCCTGAGCGGGCGCCGCGTGTTGGTGTCGACCGGCACCCGCGCGCTGCAGGACCAGATCATGAAAAAGGACCTGCCGGCCCTGAAAAGCCACCTGGGCATCGACATCAACGCGGCCTGCGTGAAAGGCCTGAGTAACTACCTGTGCAGACGGAGGTTTCAGGAGCTTTCGAGCAGCGCCGACGCGACGCAGCCCCGCTTCGCACGCACGCTACCCGCGCTTCGCAACTGGATAGAGAGTACCCAATCCGGTGATCGCGCCGACTTGGCGTCGATTGCAGAGGAAGACCCGATTTGGTCGCGCGTGGTGAGCGGATCGGACACGCGCATCGGTTCTCGCTGCGACTTCTACGAGGATTGCTTCGTCACCCGTGTTCGCCGACGCGCAGACGAGGCGCAGCTCGTGATCGTCAATCATCACTTGTTCTTCGCGGACCTGGCGCTTCGCGACACCGGCTTTGCCTCGGTCTTGCCCGACTACGACGCGGTCATTTTCGACGAGGCGCATCAGATCGAGGACACTGCAACGCTCTTCTTCGGCTCGCGTCTCTCGACCGCGATGCTCGACAAGTTGGTCCGTGACGCTAGAGCGGCGCTGCGCAGCGAGCGAGGCGAAAAGAAACAGGCGACGCGGCTGCTCGACGCGGTGCTCCAGCATTCCTCCAATTTTTTCAGCGCCCTCCCCGGCGGCGCGAACGGCGGCCGCGTGCCCTTGCCTCCAGAGGAGATTCCGGAAGGCGCCCTTTTCGCTTTGGACAACTCGCTCGCCGAGCTCGCCGCCTCCTGCCGGAACCTTCGGCCTCCGCGCGAGAACGCACTGCAAATCGCAAGGCGCGCGGACCAACTGCGCGATGCGCTCGGTTCTCTCGAAGCGCCCGGTCAGGTAAGCTGGGCGCAAGCGACCGGACGCAGCCCCGCCGTGGGCTCGAGCCCCATCGACGTGGGCCCACTCTTACGCGAGCGGCTGCATGAACGCGTCCCGTGCGTCGTGTTCACCAGTGCGACGCTCACCACCGGTGGAGACTTTGGTTTCGTCAAGCGCCGACTTGGCATCGATCGCGAGGTCAGCGAAGAGCTCGTCGAGTCGCCTTTCCGATACGAAGAGCAAGCGGCGCTCTATGCGCCCCAGCACCTCCCCGACCCACGCGCCTCGGATTTTCCCGAAGCCGCGGCCAAAGAGATCTTGGAGCTCATCCGAATGTCGGAAGGGGGGGCCTTCGTTCTTTCGACTTCGCTACGGATGATGCGGATTCTCGCCAAGCGAGTGGGAGAGCACCTCGACTACGAGTGGTTCGTCCAAGGCGACGCACCGAAGCAAACCTTGCTCGATCGGTTTCGCGACCAGGGCAACGCCGTCTTGTTCGCGACCGCGAGCTTCTGGGAGGGTGTCGACGTCCCCGGTTCGGCGCTGCGGCTCGTCATCATCGACAAGCTTCCGTTCGACGTTCCAAGCGATCCGGTGATTGCCGCGCGCTGCGAACGCCTTGACGAAGCCGGTGAATCTTCGTTCATGCGCTACCTCCTACCGGCGGCTGCGCTTTCGTTGAAACAGGGCTTTGGGCGTCTGATCCGCACCCGACGAGATCGTGGCGTGGTTGCGATTCTCGATTCGAGAATCCGCCGTAAAGGCTATGGAAAAGTGTTTCTTCGCAGCCTTCCGCCGGCGCGCGTCTGTGACGAGCTCGGCGAGGTTCGAGATCTCTTGATCTCCGCGAGCCAACACCCCAACATGTCGTCGGTGTCTGCGTCTTGAAGGAGGCCCCTTGACTCAAGCCGTCGCCCAGAAGCAAGGCTCTGCCGCCATCCCCGAAGCAGAGCACCGGATCGAGCCCACTTCGCAGTCCAAGCTCGACGAAGCGCTTGCCATCCTCGAGGATCACAAGAACGAATGGGTCGCGCTCGACATCGAGGAACGCATCGAGCTACTGGAGCACGTACGTGAACGAGCAGTCGAAGTTGCCGAGCGCTGGGTCGCCGCCTCGGTGGAAGCCAAGGGCATGACCTTTGGCGGAGCCGAAGAGGGTGAGGAGTGGCTGGTCGGCCCTTCGCCCGTCGTCAAGAACATCACTCTCCTGATTGGTTCACTCCGCGACATTCAGGACCACGGCGTTCCCCAGCTCCCAGCCAGCGCGTTTGTCCGCCCAGATGGCCAAGTGGTGGCTCCGGTGTTCCCAGCCGATGGATTCGATGGCCTGCTCTTTCAAGGCTTCACCGGCGAAGTCTGGATGCAGCCCGGGGTCCACCTCGAAGAACTGAGCGAGAACCAGGCGTCGTTCTACCGGGAGAAGTCACCCAAAGGGAAGCTGGCCCTGGTGCTCGGTGCAGGCAACGTCTCGTCCATCGGGCCCATGGACGCGCTCTACAAGCTCTTCGTCGAGGGCCAGGTCGTCGTTTTGAAGATGAATCCGGTCAACGAGTACCTCGGCCCGCTGATCGACGAAATGTTCGAACCGCTCCGCGAGCGAGGCTTTTTTCGCCTGGTTTACGGGGGCGCGGCCGAGGGAGACTACCTGTGCATGCACCGTCTGGTCGCGGACATCCACGTGACCGGTTCGGACAAGACCCACGACGCGATTGTCTTTGGCGTCGGCGAAGAAGGCGCTCGCAGAAAAGCCGCCGACGAAGCCCGCAATCCGAAGCGACTCACCTGTGAGCTTGGCAACGTGAGCCCGGTCATCATCGTCCCCGGCCCCTGGTCGCTGAAGGACCTCGACTTCCATGGCGTGAACATCGCATCGACCGTAGTCGACAACGCAGGCTTCAACTGTTTTGCGACGCGTGTGATCGTTCAGCACGAGCAATGGAACAAACGTGAAGCGCTGCTCGACTCGCTTCGTAAAGCGTTTAGAAACGCCGCCGATCGGAAGCCCTACTACCCCGGCGCCAAAGAGCGTCAGGCGATGTTCGTCGAGCATCACCCGGACGCCGAGCTGTTCGGCGCCAAGGGTGGGGGCCAGGTACCCTGGACGCTGATCCATCACCTCGACCCGAGCCAAATCGACGACATCTGCTTCAACACCGAGTCTTGGTGCGGACAGACCAGCGAGGTTGCGCTCCCAGCCTCGTCGATCGTCGAGTACATCGATGAAGCAGTCGAGTTCTGCAACGAGCGCGTTTGGGGGACGCTTGCTTGCAGCATCCTCGTCCATCCGAAGTCGCTCAAGGACCCAGCGGTCGCTGAGGCGGTTGAACGTGCGATTGCCAACCTTCGCTACGGCGCCATCGCCGTCAACCTTTGGTCCGGCCTCGTCTTCGGCTTGGCAACGCACACCTGGGGCGCGTTCCCGGGGCACGAGCGCAGAGACATTCGATCGGGAAAAGGCGTCGTACACAACACCTTCATGTTCGACCGTCCGCAGAAGTCGGTGCTCCGGGGCCCGTTCCGCGTGTTCCCGAGGCCCGCGTGGTTCGTCGACAACGATAGGGCGCTCGCGGTCGGCCCGAAGCTCACGTACTTCAACGCCGACCCGTCTCTTGCGAGGCTCCCGGGCCTGATCTGGGCGAGCATGTTCGGCTAGCCGTTGCGGCGCGCCAGCAAAGCCTGGTAGGTGCGCTCCGGTTCAGCGCCGCGTTCGACCTCCAGGCCGGCGGCGTGCCAGCCCGGTTCCTGGAGCTGGCCGAACGCGTCCCGCGCGCCTTCGTGCCCGGCCCGCTGGTCGACGACATGCTCGAAACCGGCGGCGAGCAAGGCCTCGGCCGCCCGCAGCGAGCGGTTGCCCGACCGACAGCCGACCACCAGCTTGCTGCTTTTTGGAAACGCCGCTGCAACCACCGACATGAAGTCTCCGTTTGGGCGCATGCCCGACGGCGTCGCGTGCAGCAGAGGGATGTTGTACGCGCCGACCGCATGGCCTTCGTCGAATTCGGGAATCGAGCGGACGTCGAGGTAGGCGTAGCCTTCGTCCTCGAGGAGCGCGGCGGCCTCGAGCGGTGAAACCCTTTTGGCAGTCATGGACCGGTTCTAGGGAACATCGACTTCGGAGCAAGTGGGGAGCTCAGCCGGCCGCGCCTTTCAGGAACAGGTTCTCGAGCGACTCCCGCTCCGGGATCATCGCGTCGAGCCGGGCCCCCGCGGCGCTAGAGATTCGGAGGACTTCGTCGACTGCTTGCTGGCCGTCGACCTGAAGCGTGAAATGGCCAGCGCCGCCATCGACGATCGTCCCACGCGACGCGAGCGAATCTCTGAGCTTCTGAGAAGCGCGACTCAGCCGAATTTCGACGCGTCGGCCGGCGGACTCGAGCAGGTCGTGCACCTGGCCCTCCGACGTGATTTCGCCCTGCTGCATGATCACGACGCGGTCGCACAGGAGCTCGACGTCGCTCAGAATGTGGCTGGTGAACAGGAGCGTTTTTCCGCGCTCGCGCTGTTCGAGTAGGAGGTCGCGCACCTCTTTGCGGCCGATCGGGTCGAGCCCGCTCATCGGCTCATCGAGCACCAAGAGCTCCGGATCGTGCAAGAGCGACTGCGCAAGCCCGATTCGTTGCATCATGCCCTTCGAGAACTTGCCGATCGGCCGATCCGCAGCGTGCCGGAGGCCGACCTTGTCGATCATCTCTTCGGAGCGCGCGCGGCGTTCGCGCTTCGTAAGGCCGACGAGCCGACCGCACAGGTCCAGGAACTCGATCGGCTTGAGGTATTGATAGACGTACGGGTTTTCCGGCATGTAGCCCACGCGCATCGCCGCCTCACGGTCGCCGGACGGGCGCCCAAAAATTCGGATCTCGCCTTTGGTTGGAAAAATCAGACGAAGAATCGACTTGATGGTAGTCGTCTTGCCCGCGCCATTGGGCCCGAGCAGGCCGAAGATCTCGCCGCGCTTCACCGAGAAGCTCGTCCCGCGCACCGCGTCCACGCGCTTACGGAAAAAGCCGATGTGGAAGGTCTTGTAAAGGCCGCTGACCTCGAGAACCAAGTCGTCACGCATCGAGCACTCCAAGAAGGGCATGGACGACTTCCTCGACTTGTGTGTTCCGCATCTGCGGATAAAGCGGAAGCGCGATGCCGCGCGTCGCGACGTGCTCGGCGATCGGCAGCGATGCGTCGCTCCCGGCAAAGCTGCCGAGCTTGTGAATCGCAAATGAGAGGAGGCCGGCTTCGACGCCCTTCTGATGAAGCTTCTCGCATACCGTCTTGCGAGCGAATCCTTGCGGAAGGATG
>Ga0265303_10001951_pt1 | contig 12780 bp, 9 predicted proteins | sample Helome_2_FD_192494 | JGI IMG/M metagenome (GOLD analysis project Ga0265303, IMG submission 192494) | Marine sediment microbial communities from subtidal zone of North Sea - Hel_20160317 (Illumina Assembly) | ecosystem: Environmental > Aquatic > Marine > Subtidal zone > Sediment ...
ATATCGGTGCTTTTTGGTTTGACCATGACCTCTTCCAGTTCTTCGGCTGCCGGATCATAGCCGGCTTCCAGGTCATCGATATCGCTCTGCAGGCGCTGGTCGAGTTCCGCCATCTCCTGTTTAACCGCGTTGGCCGTCTCCTGCGCCCGGGCGACATCCATGCTTTCTTTGCGCATGCGGCCGGCAGACTTCACGGCGGTACCGAAGCGGGTGGCCGAGCTGGTGCTGACCGCCTTGCGCCCCAGAAATGCGCCCAGAATCGCTGTGCCGAAAGAAACCACGGTTTCCATTTTTTTGGATTTGGCCTGCTCCTGCTCACGTTGAATGGCTTGTTCAGCGCGCATCAGACGCTTTTGCAAGGTGTCAAATTTGGAACTGTATTTGCGGCGCAATTTTTCGACTTCCAGGTCACGCTTTTCGCGTGCAGCCTGGCTCAACCGTGCTAAAAACTCACTTTTGGATTCTGCAGGACTGCTGGTTAACTTAAACCGCTTGGATTGATACAGGTTCAAAGAACGGCTTTGCCTCACCCAGCGCAACAGATCCTTGGTCCATTTGCCGTATGATTTGGCCTTTCTGGCGACAGACGGCAACTCGGCGAAGCTTGCACCGGGCAGGGGTGCGGCTTGAAGCTCATCCACCTCCAGCCTGATTTCTTCGGCCTGGTCCCATTCCAAGGGAACGGGCCCGTCCTCCAATATGGCGGAAACCGCCAATTTCTCCGTAGAATCGACCTTATACTTTGCTGAGGAATAGTGAACATCCAGCCAGCCGGCAACGGCCGGGTAATACACAAGACCCTGACCGGCGCCGGATGCGGCCAAATACATGACCTTGACTTCGGGGGCAACCACCGGTGGCTCTGAAATGGCTGAAGGGGCCTGAACACCTGTGGCTTGAACAGCAGGTGCGGCCGGCAAGCCGGCAGCAGCGGTTTGCACCGGCGCAGCCGCCGGTGTCTGCCGGGATTTTTTTTCAGCCACTAAAACTTTGATCTGTTCACGGGTCAGGGGACCGCGCAGATATGAGAGCACCCAGCGGGTCTCAAAGGTAACCGGCGCGTTTTCATTGACGTTATTGAGTAAAAAAACGCGTTTCCCCAGACCGGCTAAAATCTCTTCCATCCGGCTCCGGTCAAACCCGGTGCCGGCCGCAGCCCCCTCAAGCCCCTCCAGCACCCGCTCCTTGTCGCGCTCGGTCTGCAGTCGGCCGATGAACCAGGATCCGGTGTTCGATAGTCCTTTATAATCCAAATCAACCGGATTTTGGGTGGAGAGCACCACCCCCAGGCCGAAGGCTCTGGCCTGTTTGAGCAGTGTTAATAGCGGTGTCTTTGAAGGCGGGTTTTTAACCGGCGGAAAGTAACCAAAAATCTCATCCATATACAGAATAGCGCGCAGGCTGGAAGTGCCCGCCTGGGTACGCATCCAGGCCAGTATTTCATTCAGCAGCATGGCAACAAAAAACATGCGCTCGGCATCCGAAAGGTGGCTGATGGTAAAAATGGAGGCTTTGGGCTTGCCACTGTCGGTAAAGAGCATGCGGTTGATGTTGAGCGGCTCGCCCTCAAGCCAGGCTTCAAAACCGGGAGCCGCCAGCAAGTTGTTCAGGCGCATGGCCAGTTGAAACCGGTCCTTGGCCGGATAAAACGAATCCAGGTCCATGACACCGATGCGCTCAAACGGTGGCGTTTGAATCGCCCTGATCAATCCGGCAAGATCAAGCGCGCGGCCGGCCGCCCAGGCGGATTCCAGAATGTTTGAAAGCAGAATATGCTCGCGACTGGTAATCGGGTCTGCTTCTATGCCCAGCAGCGCCAGCAGGCTGGTGGCGGTGGTCTGGATGCGCTCACGCAGCAAATCGACATCCTGTGCAATGCCGGGTGGCGGCGGCGCAAAACTTCGCAGCACACTGACCGGCAAACCGGCACCGCTTCCAGGCGTGTAGACGGCAAAGTCCGCAGCGGCCTGTAAACGGGCGATGCGCTCGGGCTCCTGCCCCCAACCACCCAGGCCCTTGCGCCAAAGCTCTGCCTGTTTCGCTGCAAACTGATCCGGCGACAGCCCGGCGACCAGGGCGTCTTGCTCGTTTATCCACGGACGGAAATCCTTCGCCCGCAGTTGCGGAAAGTTGAGCATCAGATTGGTCAAATCGCCTTTGGGGTCGATGGCAATGATCGGTATATTATCGATCAGCGCCTCTTCCAAAAGTGCGATGCCCAGTCCGGTCTTGCCGCTGCCGGTCATGCCGATGATCACCCCGTGGGTCGTCAGGTCTTTTGAATCATACAATAAGAGACCATCCAGGCGTTTTCGTGCCGGCATGTCATATTCTTTGCCCAGATAAAATGCACCGAGTTTTTCATATTCATTCATCGCGATCCTCCCAATGTAAGGGATAAAATAAATGCCTAATCCGCCGAAAGGCAGGACGGAAGAGAGTAAACTAAAGTTGGAAGTGATTAAAGTGAGCTAAACTAAAGTTGAAGAATTCTACCCGTCGAGAGCCTCCGGGTCGAATGATCAATTTTATTTTAAAAGATGGAGCAACACGCGGCGCACACGCCGCGAAAGCGACACCTTAACTTTAGGCACTTTAGTCACCTTAGATCACTTGTAACTTTTTTGATTGATTATATGTGAAAAAATTGTCCCAAATCGTATCCAACTGTTGCCTGGCCTCAGGCAGCGGAACACAGCGCAAATAATCATCGTCAACCGCAATCAGTTTCAGCCGCAGCAACTTACGGATGGCATCTCCGATTTCAAAGTCGATATGGCAATCCCAGCCGTCAGCCAGCCATTTTTCAATGCGCTGATCGAGCGCGCTTTTGGTCAAGGGCTCTCTGGCGGTCAGCAAAAAATAGTAGGCTAACACCGCTTCTTTGAACTCTTCTTCTTCAGCTGTGTCAATCAGGTGGTAAAATACACCGGCATTATTGTCAAGATTCTTAAAATACAGATTATCAGCCAGGGCTTTCATAAATTTTATCTTACGATTCTTGTATTTGTTGATCTGTCTGAACAAAAACCCCGCCAGGGTGCCCAGTCCGGCGCCCAGCGCTATAAGATGCTGCTGTTTAATCTGTACCTCTTCATCCTTTAACCCCAGCCAAAACGAAATGACCGACCCCACCAATAGAAGAGATGCGCCCAGCTTGGTCACCAGGACAATGATTCCGCTGACCGCTGCCGGAACACCAATGATGATCTTGTCAATGGTTTTCATACGGACGTTGCTGTTTGGAAAGAGCATTTCCAGATCGGCCTTGGGGACATTATGAAAAAGCTTGATGACGGTCGATCCCGGTTCAAAATAGAGGTGTTTGCGATTTTGTTTTTCAAAATACTCTGCTTCTTTAAATTTAATATAGATGGCAACGCGATCGTAATTGGTGAATTTAAAAGACTTCTTCGATAAGCCGAAAAACTTGACAAGGGCTTCTTCTTTGATGCTTTCACCCCGTCGGAAAAAAATCACATCTTCAAAATCTTCAAAATCAACTTCCAGACGGATTTGAAATAACGATTCTTCACCCAGAGCCTGTTTGAGATCTTGCGCGGTGATTTTCTCGAAATTGGCCGCCGTTAAAACCGCTGTCATTTCAGCAACCAGCTGTTTTTGCAAATTCTTTTTTTCCGCCTGCGAATATTTGAATACGCCACGGGTATCCGCGTCGGGGTTGAAGGGTGCATAGCTGGTTTTCAATTTCTCGAGGTGGCTATGAAATTCAAAATGAAAAATGGCTTCAAGAATCTGACAAAATTCTCTGAATGCTTTGACTTCATTTCCCGGCAGATCTGATGCGTCGACACACATATCAACCACATCGGCCTTGCGAAAAGGGATAAAACGATTGCGGTTTATATTGACGGACACGAAGCCCTCCCTGCGATCACCCCTGGTTTACTTTTTCCGAGTTCTCTATTCTTCCTATCTGATGCTCCCGTGGGCTGTCAAACGCCTTGTATGCGATAAATATGTCACAGCCCGCCGATTTGTAAAGACCCAAATAAAAATTGAAATTAAAAACCGACTTGCAGCCAAACAAAAAGATCATTGTAACTTGGGGGATTTACCTACTCTACAGTTCAGATCTGCGCCATTCCACCCAAAAATCCATCGCCTTTTAATCGGGTATTTCGTTCCATTTCAATCTGGAGCTTAAACCAGTTAAGCAAAAAATATATTGCACAATCAGGAGCTTAACCCATCAGTTGAACCTGAAATAATGCTTCATAATCCATTTTGAGGTCTGATGGCACGGCTTTTGATTTAAGCAAATGCTAAAACCACGAAACCTTTAAATGAAAGGAACTAACATCATGGGATTATTTTCTTTTATAAAGAATATCGGCATGGATCTGTTTAAAGGGGGCGACGAAGCCGAAGAGGTCCAGGAAATGCTGACGAAAGAGTTTCCGAATCAGATTACGGACCTTAATGTAGCTTTCGATGACGGGACGGTCACTATGGCGGGCAATTGTGATTCCTGTGCAACCCGCGAAAAAGCGGTTTTGCTGGCCGGAAATGTAAAAGGAGTTGAAAAGGTAAACGATGAAAACTTCACAGCCCCGCCGGCTGAAGAGGAAACCGAATTTTATGTTATCAAAAAAGGAGACAGCCTTTCGAAAATCGCCAAGCAATATTACGGCGATGCCATGAAATATCCGCTTATTTTCGAAGCCAATCGTGAAGTGATCAAAGATGCCGATCTTATTTATCCGGGTCAAACGGTAAGAATTCCAAAAATCGCTTGATCGCAGAGATTCATGATTTGCATGATTGCATGCGGCGGTTGTCCGATCACGTCACCGGTAGGCCCTATGCAGGTTAATAACCAAACTGCTTTTAATAAATGCGGGGGATAGGGGAATGTAAATGGTAAAATTTGCATTCCTCCACCCCGATTTCAAGAAGGGGAAACATAAAATGGCCGGTATAATGGAAGAATTTATGTCATCTTTAGGTCCGGAGGTGTCCGATCAACTCTCGGCAAATCTGGGTATTGAGAAAAATGCGGTTCAACAAATGCTGCCACAAATCGCGCCGATGATTCTGGGCGGTTTAAAGCGCCAGAAGGATAACTACGGGGGACAGGAACGCGTTGATCATATTTTAGACAAATACGGCAGCACCGATGTGCTGGATAACATTGGTGATTTTTTTTCATCCCAGGTGCAGAATCAAAGCGCCGATCCGCGACTGGGTGGTTTGTTGGGCGATTCGGGGGTACAGGCCACTAATGCGCTCTCAAAACAATTCAACCTGGATGGAAGCACTGCCATGAAGATCATCCCCATGCTGGCGCCCATCATCCTGGGATTTTTGAGCAAAACGCGCGACCAGGGCGGTGCCGGCTCCAAGGGCATCGCCTCGATTCTGGATCGCGATGGTGATGGCAGCATCCTGGACGATGTCGCCGAGATGTTTCTGCAGGGGTCATCCGGGCGTTCCAGAACGGGGGGCGGCGGGCTTTTGGGCGGTTTGCTGGGCAGTTTGCTGGGCCGCAGAAGATAGAATTCACACCAAAGCGGATCAACCGAGATCCGGTGGAATACTGTTTTTAAACACTTCCGGGTTGCTGGCGCCGTAAGACCTGCACGGGCATGCGGTCTCACTTTGATGATAGATTTCGTCCCCATCTAGTGTTACGGCATGGCCGGCCACAACAGGATCCGTCTACACCACATCAATTCCTGTATTCACCAGTCAACGTTCGTTGACCCCTTTCTTGGCTGTTACAATTCTTAACAATTTTTTCATATCATTTTGCGGTAAACTCATTTACCTTAAAATGTCCGGTGTGCTATATCCATCATATCAGTTTAAATAATTTCAATCCTGAATAAGGACAATCCCGATGAAATCCGCAGAGCATGTTAAATCGTACTGTCGTTTCTGGAAACCTTCGGTGGCCAGGAGAGTTACTTTCTATTTTTTTATTTTCGGTCTGGTGGTTTTCTTTATCACCTCCATGCTTTACATGGGCGGTACCCGCAAACATTTTATTCGTTCGACCAGTCAATTAATCAACCATCAGTTTTCGTTGATGGACTCGGCTCAAATGCCGGATTTTCTCTGGCAGGGAATCGGCAAACCCAATCCGGAACTGGACCAGCTGTTCCAGATCCTGACCAATCTTTCTTCAAGTTTTTACATTGTTTCCGATATCGCCATCTATGCCAGGGAGGCAGGCGACTCATTGTGGTATCGAATGTTTTTTGACGACAATAAGGTGCTGCACCTTAATCCGGCGCAAAGTTCCTTCTCGCAAAAGCTGGATCGCAATCTCGAGCGGCATTTTGTAAAGCCCGGCCTATTGGCGCGTTCCACCGACGAGCATGCGTTGTTCGTCAATGTCACCGGAGAAAATGACCTGAACACATATTTTCTTAAAATCGGCATCGACAGTGAAAATTTCGCCGGCATTATGAAAAGAGAGGCAAAGTGGATTGTTCTCATTTTTATCATTGCTTTGGTTTTGTCCCGTTTTCTGGGGTATTACTTTGCCCGCAAAATCGCCCGGCCGATTGAAAACCTTTCGGAGATATCCGCAAATGTCGCCAAAGGCGATCTGAACCATCTGGCACCGGTCTATTCCGGAGATGAAATCGGCGAACTGTCGACGAACTTCAACAAAATGGTGGAGGGACTGCGAGAGTGGGAAAGCGTCAAAAAGATCGAGTTTGAACTTGAAAAAGGCCGTGAAATTCAGCGCGAATTTTTGCCCAGCCAAATTCCGAACCTGCCCAACTGGGATATCGCCACCTGTTTTTATCCAGCGGGCCAGGTGAGCGGTGATTTCTATGATGTTTTCATGCTGCCGGATGGAAATGTGGGTCTGGTGATTGCCGATGTGTGCGACAAGGGCGTTGGTTCGGCTTTATATATGGCGCTGTTTCGCAGCCTCATCAGGGTCTTCGCCGAGCAGGCCATCCACTGCTCCGGACCGAACCTGACGCAAATCCAATCGGCCCCCGGCAACATCGAAACTGTTTCACCACCGGCAAATGACCCGCTGGCCCGCCTGGGAGCAGTCGCTTCCACCAATAACTACATTGCGCATATTCATGGCCGGGAATGCATGTTCGCCACCCTGTTTTTCGGGGTGTTGAATCCTTCCACCGGGACCCTCTCATATGTCAATGGCGGGCATGAGCCGCTTTATGTCATCAACGCCGGCAGTATCAAAGACCGGTTGAAACCCACCGGCCCCGCGGTGGGTCTGATGCCCGACATCGTATTCAAAACCCAGGAAATTCAGCTTGAACCGGGTGATCTGCTGGTCGGCTACACCGATGGTGTTATTGATGCGCGCTCGCCGAAAGATGAAATTTATACCCGGGCTCGTTTGCAATCATTGCTGACCCAGCCATTTAAATCCGCTTCTGAGACACTGGAGCGTGTCAAAACCAATTTGTTTGCTTTTATTGATATCGCCGCCCGCGGCGATGATGTCACCATGCTGGCGGTGCAGCGGGCATCGGTCTAAACGTGGACGCGTCATTCTCAGTAAATAGGCGACAACTATGGATGATGAATCCCTGAGGAACTGTTTCACAGCGTCTTTCTTAAAACAGGAAAAAAGGAAGGCCATCACGTTCCTGCGCGATGGTGATATTGAGGCCAAGATCTCCTATCTGCAATTACATCAAGATTCAAACCGGATGGCCCGTGCATTCCAGGAACAAGGGGTCGAAAAAAAAGACCGGGTCATCCTCTGTATCCAAAAATCCCTGATATTTGTAATTGCCCATCTGGCCTTGCAAAAAATCGGCGCCATTTGTGTGCCGTTGAACCCGGGCTTTAAGAAGTCCGAGATGGATTACCTGCTGCAGGATGCGAACGCAAAATTAATTTTATCAGAACCTGACAAAGAGGGTCTCATTAAAGAAATAGATTCGGGCTTAACCACGCTGATTGTTGATACCCAAAAACCCTATCAGGATATGATTTTTTTCCGATCAGTCCCTGAAGAATACAATCGGGTTGAAATTAAACCGGATGATCCAGGCCTTATTATTTACACCTCCGGCACAACCGGAAAACCCAAGGGGGCTATTCTGACCCAGAAAAATCTGGTGCATGATGCCAGAAATATCATTCATATCTGGGAGCTGAGCGCAACGGATGTCCTCTGCCACGCCCTGCCCCTTTTTCATGTGCATGGATTATGTTTTGCTTTGCATACATCATTGCTGGCAGGCGCCCACGTCATCATGCTAGATCAATTCTCACCGCATGGGGTTATCAATGTCCTCGAGAAAAATGAGGGCGAATATACCTGTACGGTATTTATGGCGGTCCCTTCGATGTACGCCAAGTTGATGGATTATTTGGGTGATCGGAAGCTTGACTTTGCACACATGCGCTTGTGGACATCCGGATCCGCACCGTTACTGCCGCAAGATTTTAAACGCGTGTACGCAACGTTTGGCAAGGAACCGGTTGAACGTGAAGGCATGTCAGAAACAGGCATGAATTTTTCAAATCCGCTCGGGGGCGAACGCAAACCGGGTTCGATTGGATACCCATTACCGGATCTTGACGTCAGAATTGTCAATCCTGAAACGGGTGAGGATGTGGCGCCCGGTCAAACCGGTGAAATCTGGTTAAAGGGTCCCGCCGTTACACCGGGTTACTGGCGCAAGCCGGAGGAGACCGCCAGCGTATTTGCACAAGACTGGTTTAGGACCGGTGATCTTGGAAATATTGATAAAGACGGCTACTATTATCTGACCGATCGCATCAAGCACATTATCATATCAGGGGGCGAAAATATCTCACCCAAAGAGGTCGAAGTCGTCATCAACCAGCTTGATGATGTGGTTGAATCCAGTGTGGTCGGTATTCCGGATGAACGCTGGGGCGAAAAGGTCATTGCCGCCGTGGTCACAAAGTCCGGTTCGAATATTAAACTTGGGGAGATTCAGGCCCATTGTAAAAAAAACCTTCACGACTGGAAATGCCCCAAGGAGGTGGTTTTTGTCAAGGAACTCCCAAGAAATACGATGGGCAAGGTACTAAAAGAAAAAGTTAAAGATCTATTTAAATCGTAATGCCAAATGAGGCCATCGGTTAAATTTCTGCCATATCGGCCCCAAAAAATTGTGTTATAGTGGTTGTCAAAAAAACGTTGCGATATTCAAACGTTTTTTTCTACAACCCCTCATGCCGCACTTCTGTATTTCGGAACATAATTATGGAAAACGGTACAAACGTTTTTTCTACAACCCCTTATGCCGCACTTCCGTATTCCGAAACATTATTATGGAAAACGGTATAATTCCTAATCGCTTAAAATAATTCATAATAAGGGCTTTTTATTTTTCCCTTGACATCTAAAAAATAGAATGTGACTGTTGCTCCATTCTTAAATTTAGTTTTCACTTGGACCCGCTGAGGCGGACCGGATGGAAGCCAACTATAACGGAGGAGGATCAATCAAAGATGGCAAAAAAAGAGCAAAAAAAACCTTCCAAAAAAACTCAGAAAAAAGGACCTGCTAAGGCTAAAAAAGCGGCTGCCAAACCTAAAAAAGCCGCTGCGCCAGCTAAAATAACAAAGTCTCCGGCAAAAAAAACAGCTGGGCCGAATAAAAAAGCTAAGGTTCCAGCAAAAAAGGCAGCTGCTCCGAAGAAAAAAACAAGACCGCAATCAGCAAAAGCAACCAAATCTTTCTCGGTTGCTGAATTTGCCGACATAACTTATCTAACCAAAAATGGTGTAATGCAATGGCTGCAGCAAGGGTTGCTGAAAGGCCAGCAGGACCCCAAAGGCAACTGGCAGGTTGAAGCCTCGAATCTGGAAGTTGCGAATGTCAAACGGCTAATACGCTAAGATCGAATTCGGTCTTTGATCAAATTCGGCAACTCATCCAAACATCGCGTCAGTGAGCGCATTTTTGAGAGGTACGCTATGAAAAAAACATTCCAATATCTGATAGTTTTAGGGGTAATTGTCGCCGCAACGTTGCCCGGTGCCCATGCTGAAGACAAGGCGGTGCCAGATCTGATCGTAGATAAATCACGCATCGTTGTGGAAGAGCTAATCCTAAACCGCTATTCAGATGAAGACCTCCCGCGGGATCTTGTCCGGCATTGTGCAGGGTTGGCTATTTTTCCAGGCATGCTAAAAGGTGCTTTTTTTATCGGTGGCTCTTATGGCAAAGGAGTGGTACTCAAACACCAAAACGGACAGTGGAGCGGTCCGGCCTTTATCAGCATCGGTGCCGGCAGCTTGGGCATCCAGTTCGGCGGACAATCTGTCGATTTGATATTGGTTGTCATGGGTGAAGAGGCCATGAATTTCTTTTTGAGCTCAAAGTTTAAACTCGGTGCCGATGTCGCGGTTGCAGCCGGTCCTGTCGGCGCTCAGGCAACCGCCGCCACAGAAATTTTGCTAAAGGGCGGTATTTACTCCTATTCCAGATCAAAGGGCGCTTTTATCGGACTTTCACTAGAAGGCGCCGGTATCGCCAGCAAAGAAGAATTCAACAAAGCTTATTACAAGACCACCGAAAATGCACAAATCATTTTATCCGGCCAGGTCGAGCCCCCAGAGAGCGGGCAAAGATTGATAACAACGCTGCAGAGAACAAAATAAACCCAGGCAGCCATCACAAAAAAAGGTAGACAACGCCAGGTCATTCAACCGCTGTCTGCTCTTTTGCTTTTTTCAGCACCAATTGGCGATATCAAACCGAACGCGTTTCATGAAACGTTTTCATTAAAGGAATGATCAAACCGGAATCCCTGGGTGGATTTTCAGTGCAATTGAAAAAATATTGCTTGTCCGGAATATCATCCCCTTGAGCCCGATCAACGATTTGGATGCCTTCAACGATGCCCATTTCAAAATGCGGTTGCATCCCCCACACCGGTCGATCTTTTAGCTTAAAAGCAAGAATCTCACAGTCAGCAGAACGCGCGATGACCGTTGCGTTTTCCTGCGGTACGTTGCAGACCTCATCAAAATGGAAAACAAACCCGTTGATCGTGCTGCCCGATTCACCCAGCAGATCATCCCGGGATAAAATGTGAATATCCGGCCAGCCAATTTCAGGTTTTTCCCGCCTCCTGACGGCTTCCAGTCCAAATAGGGACCGGGCAATCATCTGGTGGCCGAAGCAGCTGCCTAAAATCACCTTGCCGGATTTCACCGCTTGTTTGATTAATGCGGCTTCGGCTTTCATCCATTCGGTATCGTCCAGCACACTGGCAGCGGATCCGGTAATTAAAATATGGGAATAGGAATTCAGTCCGTCGGGCCATTGGCCGGCTGAAACACGAAATAAGTCGTAGGGAAACAACAATAGAGGCGGCCAGTAGGAAAGGGGCTGATATACGTCGTCGTCAATTGCGTTGTCTAAAAATAAAATACGGTTCACGAGCTCTATCTCCTATTCAAGGCATTTTTAGGGGTTGTTAAAAAAGCGTTCTGGTACTCAAACGTTTTTTTCTACAAACCCTTATGCCGCAATTCCTTATTTGGGAACACGATAATGGAAAGCGGTAAAAAACGCGCATAAAACCATAAGCGATTTGCAATATCTTGACAAGCACCTTATTTTTTTACATAACCGACCATTAAAGACCTTTTTAGGGGCAAATTTTTAAATTCGGATTGACGCATACCTTAAAAAGGGCCGTCTTGAGGAGGCCAGTCATGGCAATTGTCGTAAACAAAGAAAACATCCAAATTGAATGTTACGCCCTGGGTGCCTTTGGAACCAATTCATATATCATAACCGATTTAGAAACCGGTGACAGCATTGTGGTTGATGCTCCCGGTGATGCGCCCAAAATACGGGAGCAATTAAAGCACACAAAACCAAAATATATTTTAATGACCCACAATCACATGGATCATACCGGTGCCCTTGCAGAATTAAAATCCTCCCTGAACATACCGGTTGCCGCTCATGCGGCAGATGCCGGCCGGCTGCCGATTCCAGCAGATATGCAGCTGACCGATGGCGAAGCCATAACGTTCGGAAATATCCGCCTTACGGTCAGGCACACCCCGGGGCATACCCCGGGCAGCCTGTGTTTCTACACAGAGGGCTATCTGATATCCGGTGATACGCTGTTTCCGGGCGGACCGGGTAAAACCGGGTCGCCGTCTGACTTCAGGCAAATCGTCGAATCTTTGCAGCGTAAAATCTTTGTTCTGCCTATTGATACCCAGGTGTTTCCGGGCCACGGCGATCACACGATTTTAGGGAAAGAAAAGCAAGCTTTTGAGGCCTTTGCCGCCAGATCGCATGATCCGAATCTGTGCGGCGATGTTCTCTGGTCTAAATCATAGCACATTCAGAAGACAGATAAAAACTTGAAGATGAAGTAACTATCCGACTTCTGTTCTCTGACTTCTGTCCTCTGAAATCTGAATACTACCACACGATTTCTTCGCGGTGAAAAGCTTCGGCCAGCTCAAAATCCTCGCCTTCAGCCAAATCACCGCAGCGCTGTCGTAGCCAGTCCTCCAGATCCGAAACCTTCATCGCTTGAACCTGGCTTTCATGACACCGCAGCGCTGCCAGCTTGAGATCGAAGCTATCGGTGATGTCGGAAAGATAGTTTATGTTTTCCGAAGCCCAGAATAACATTTCCTTGACTTTATGGGGCTGCAAGCCCTCTTCAAGCAAATCCGGGTAGGCCAGATGATCCCGGGCATAAGGGAAAACCGCATCGATCGTTGCCTGGCCGGCAATGCGATGATCCCGGTGCCAGATATAGCGGCGGTAAGGATCGGCGGTTACAACCGTCTCCGGCC
>Ga0265303_10001954_pt1 | contig 12777 bp, 11 predicted proteins | sample Helome_2_FD_192494 | JGI IMG/M metagenome (GOLD analysis project Ga0265303, IMG submission 192494) | Marine sediment microbial communities from subtidal zone of North Sea - Hel_20160317 (Illumina Assembly) | ecosystem: Environmental > Aquatic > Marine > Subtidal zone > Sediment ...
CAACAACAGTTGTGCAATGCGTGGCGGTATTTCTTCGATCTCGTACGGATCCGGCTCCGGTGTCGGTATGAACGGCCAACCTAAGCTCAGCACAAGGGTAACCAGGAAAATCGTGCGCAGCAGGCGCAGATACTTCCGCTGTTGGCCCGAATCTGCGGTCCATGGCAGTTCATACTCTCTGTAGAACGGTAGATCCACTCGCTAGTCTCCTAAGCGCTTGCCATTAAGCAATGACTCATTAGCAAAATCCCTGCGCCTATCTCGTCGCCTGCAGGTTGTCGAGCTTTTCCGAGCTCTTCTGCAATACGGCCAGTGAAATTCGCCCATAGTCCGCGCCTGTGCACGTCGCCATTACTTTCTTCAGCACGCGGTATGGAATGTCTTTGTCGCCCATGATCGTGACTTCCCGTCCGGCGATGTCGTCTTGCGCCTCGCGACGTAACACACGATCATTTTGCGATTTCAGTGCCTCCTCAAGAGCAGCGATTCGATTGCCATCGAGTCGCATAACATCGGCAACTTTCGCAACCGGCGCTCCCTGCACGAGAATGTCTACTTCGCCGATGAGAATGACGACAGTTTCCTTTGCCTTCTTTTCAGCGATCGATTCCGGTAGTTGCAGATCCTTGGTATTCGGCAGCGTTTCGACATCTGACGAATTGACCAACAGAAAAAACACAAGAATCGTAAATATGTCCATCAATGAAACAAGATTCAGCGAAGAGCCACCTGCATGTCGCTTGTGGTGCTTGTTCATTCGTTTTGCGCGTGCCGACTTGACCATTATTCAGGCCCCTCCAGCGAGAACCGGCGCGTCGCCGATTGAAATGTCAGGAAACAGATCGTTGTGAACGACCGATTCGTCCTCGATTTCTTCTTCGACACGCACTCGATCCATAACCTGCACCAGCGTGTCGTAGGCAATTTCCGACTCCAATAGAATCGACGCATCCGTTTTCTTTGGATAACGATCTTTGAGTTCCGACAGTTTCGTGCTTAATGCGTCGTAGTCATACTCGCCATCTGCGTCGTTTGGATAGACACCCAACAAGCCTTGATTGCGGTCGCCGACTTCAATCTTGTCTGTACGAACGATGATTTCCAGTTGAAATACTTGCTCCTGCGGATCCACGGGCTCGGTAGAGGAGCCTGGCAAATTCAATTCGAGAATTGCCAAACGCGAGAACACCGCGGTGATCAGCAGGAACGGAACCAGAATAACCATCAGGTTCATAAATGCCGTTATATTGAGGTCAGCCGTCTCTTTGTTGTGGTGACGACCGCCCTGGCGGCGATGAATCATGCTTACGCTCCGGCGGTCTTAAGCTGACGCTCGGTAACAGCGTTTAAGAACTTGACGCTGGCCATCTCGAGACTATCGACGAGCTGGTTCGTCTTGGTCTGCAATAGCGCATGAACCAGAAGCAGCGGAATTGCCACCATCAGTCCAAACGCAGTCGTGTTCATTGCGACGGAAATCGACGCTGACAGCAAGTCTGCTTTGTCAGCCGGGTTCGCATTTGACACAGCGGTGAACGCACGAATCAAGCCAATAATTGTGCCAAGCAGACCGAGCAGCGTCGCAATGTTGGCCAGCGTAGCAAGGTAGTGCGTGCGTTTTTCAAGTCGCGGCAGCACTTCCATCATGCTCTCTTCCATTGCTTTTTCAATGTCGTCGCGACGGCGCGCGCTTTTCACGCGATACAGACCGTAGGTCAGAATCGAACCGATAGCAGCCTTCGATTTCGCAGTATGAGCCGCTGCTTCCTGGAAATTGCCGGCTTTCAGGAAGGGAACGATTTTCTTCCATAACGAGCGGTTGCTGGCGCCCGACACTGTTAGATACATCCAACGTTCGATCGCGATTGCGACTCCGAACGCGAACACGAATAGGATTGGGTACATGAATGCACCACCCTCCTGAAAAAAGCGCACGATTGTGCTCATTTGATTGCTCCTCTAAAAATCAATCAGTAATACTTTGACAATTGACGAGGCATAGGTTGCCCTACTCCTCGCCGCCTTCACCGTGCAGATCGCCGTAGTAGTCGACGGTCCGCACAAATTCTTCGCGGTCAACCGGCGCCAACACTTCGTCCAGAAGCGTGTTGACGGGCTTACCCATCAGGTCACCGGGATCCGCTTTTTTCCACGGCACGATATACAACACCTTTGGCAGTTCCTGGTTACCGGTAATTTCAGTTCGTCCCAGCTCCATGCGGTCCATCACCTGTCCGCCCGACTGGCTACGGGTTACGTCCGCGGCAAGCACCGCGGAAGGAACACCAGGTTCGAGCGCTTCACGCTCGGCCGCTTCGGCAGACGTATCGACACCAGGTTCCAGCGCGTCAATCTCCGTAGATTGCGCATCAGCGTCCTCTGCCGGTGTCTCCTGGGCAACGGCCGTAGACACTGCCAAGCATGCGACGGCCAGGAATCCGGCGCCGAATTTGGTAAATCGTTGTCGAAACATCGAAATCATCATCGTCATTCCGCCACGTTCGCCGTGCGTCGAGACGCCGCCACTCGACGTTTCAGGTCCGCAATCCATTTCTCAACCTGCTTATCGTTTCCGACAAGTCCTTGATAAAGTTCAAAATGCTGCAGTGCGACATCCAAACGCTGCAGGTAGAGCTCATTCAGGACGCCCAGGTTGTAGTGTGCCAAGGCGTAGTCGGGCGAGACTGTGACGGCCTTCAAATAAGCGGCTTCTGCTTCAAGGAAATTGCCATTTCTGCGAAGTAGCATTCCGAGCTGATTTAGAGCCGGCGGGTAGTCGGGATTGATCGCCAACGCCGCGTCCACGGCCGCGCGAGCCGCGCCATCATCGCCATTGTTGGCTTTGATTATGGCCAGATTGACGTGCGCACCCGGGTATCCGGGGAACTGCAACAGGAACTCCTTGAACCGCAATTCGGCGTCGACGAAGTCACCGGACGCCATCGTGGCCGTGGCTTGTTCATATAGCGTCAGGACCTGTGACGGTACTTCGACCGCGGCCGCGCCGTCGGGCGTTGATTTCCCCGTCGTCGCTGTTTCGGCGGGCTGACGCTGATCGCGAGATGCCGGCTGTTGGCCGGACGACGCACAACCGCCAATAACCAGCACAGCGGCCAGCACTGTCAGTCGTGCCTGCGTTCGAGTGCTTCTAGTAAAGCGCTGTAACAACATCTTCGCTGCGCTCCATTTTCGCGTATCGAGCCGGCATCAAGCTCGCCAGCCGTTCAAAACTCTTCCTGACCCACTCGTCGTACACGCCTTCGGCGGCACGATTGGTATTCGTCTTGTAAAGATCGATCGCCTTTTCCTCGAATGGGAAAATTTGTTCTTCGAGCAATAACTCGTATTCTTCAAGCGCCAATTCGTCGAGATTGGACGGCCGTTCCGAGCCCATCAGATCCGAGCTGAACTGCTGGTAGACCTGGCCAAGTCGAAACGTCGCGGCGGTCGTCACTTCTGCAACACCATAGTCTGCGGCCTCGGTGTATACCTTGATGACGTCCTCCATCAACGCGCGCTTCAGCTTCACGCTGTCGGCGAGTGGTTGCGTCAGCTTGACGACCTCGAATCTTTGCCGGACGGGCTCTGCGAGTTCAATCGACGCGGTAGCGGCGAGAAATCGGGTGCGGTCGCTGCGCTGACTGCCGGCTGTCCGATCTGCCTGCACCAATTCCTGCAGGCGCTGATTACGTTCCTCATTGTTGCCGGTAGCTTCAGCGATTTGTAACAGCCGGTACCGAGCCTCAATCGACTCTTCCAGCGGATCCGGGTAGCGCACAACAATGTCTTCAAGAACACGGCGTTCGTCACCCATCGAGCCCGCCTTCTTGTACAGGTCGGTTGCCTTCCAAAGTGCTTCGCGGCGGATAGCGTCGTCGGTCGCATCTGCCACAGAGATACGTTCAAATTCGCGGGCTGCGTCGATTCCACGACCCGACTCGAGATAGGTTACCGCGAGTTTTTGCGTAACGTCATCGGCGAACTCGCTGTCTGGATAATCGTTGCGGAAATTCTCGAGTACTCCAGAGGCACGGTCCCACGCCTGTAGATTAATCAGCGCCGCTGCGGCATCGTACTCGGCCGTCGCACGAATATCGGAATCCGGAACTACCTGCCCGAGGCGCGTAAAGTGCAAAACGGCGTTTTCAAGATCGCCTGAGTCGCGCGCCTGTTCTCCCTGCTTGTAGATCGACGAGGCAATGCGATCTTTGATGTCCTGCTCTGCCTGCATATCGTCCGGCGGCGTAAACGTGCGTAGTTTGTAATATGCCTTCTCCGCCTCGACGAAGTTTGCGATATCAAATTGTGAATGCGCGATCACGGTCCATGCCGTGCGAGCCAGCGGTGGATCCACTGGTGGCTGCTTGGCCACGACCGCCTGGCCGACTGCGATAGCAAGGTCAAACTGCTGTTGTTTGAACAAGTCTTCCGCGACCGTCGTCAACACGGCGCCGGATTCCGGGTGCTCAGGATAGGTATCCGCGAAGCGGAGGCCGCTATCCAAGTAAGCCCGGTGCCATTCATCGCGCATCGAGCCATCGAGCGTTTCTTCGTGTTGCCGATACGCCAGTAACGCTGCGTAACCGGCCTCGGCGGATTTGTCGTGAATCGGATATGCGTATGCGGTGCGTTCGTATTCAGTTTTTGCGTCTTCGAAGTCTTGGCTTTCGAATAGGATCTCAGCAAGCAAGAAATTCGTATTGGCACTGTCGGGGTCTTCCGGGAAATACGCAAGGTATTTGCGGTACCAACGCGCTGCCTCCTGATAGTCGCTACGCTTGCCATCTTTCTGCGCTTCGGCGTGATAGTACTGTGCGAGATCCGTAAGATTCGCCTTCAAATGCGCCTTGACCTCGGTATTTTCTTCGACTGGATTTCGTACCCAGAATTCGCCGTCCATGCCGTAGCGTTCGACAAAGCCCTTCTTACCTTCGAGCACCAGAGTCGGGAAGCCACCTCGCTTGTAAGCTTCGATCACTTCCACCTGTAACAACGGCGCCTTTGCATGGAACGGGTCCTGACCGACAAACGCCTCATAGGTTTCGGCGGCATCGACGAAACGTTCTTTGTTGAGATACAGGTCACCAAGATTCATGTAGATGATGTACGCGTAATCCGGCTGACCGTTGGCGATCATAAAGTCGTCGATGCTCTTCGCACCTTCCATGTACGAAAAGCTGATCGATAATACGCGGAACGTATCTTCGACAATTTCCTGCTCCGCGCGGCTCAATTCCTCAAGACGATTCTCGCCCTCGTGCAGCTCGATATCGCCGATTTTGCGATCGAGTAATTTGAAGAACGGCGTGAGGCTGTCTTCGTGCCATGCAAGCTTGAATTGCGACCAGCCAAGTTTGTACAGCGCCTGTTCGTAGAACCGCGATGCATCACCGTAGTCCATGACCGCCTGGTATGCGGTCTCAGCGTCGTTGTAATTCTTGCGAATGAACAGCATCTCGCCGCGGCGGAACTGCACCTCATCGATAATCGGCGTATCGGGGTAGCGCCGTATTAACTCATTCAAAACGTCGAGCGATTCGTCATTCTTGCCGCCCGTCTCATAACCGCGCGCCAGTTGATACAGGACTGTGTCATTGCGTCGGTAGTCCGGGTAGGCTTCCAGCAATTGTTGATAAAGGTCGACCGCATTGTCGTAACCGCGGTTTTCCAGCGAATCAATATTGTCGCTGAGCTGCTCCGCTTCGGTCGCCTCAAGCTCAAGGTCACCGAGCCGTCGCATCGCCTCGGCCCGAAGCTCGGGGTCGTCCGATACCAGATCAAGAAACGCGCGGTAGTTGTCGCGGGCCAGATCCGAGCTGTTTAGAATCACATTGCCAGGGCGGACCTCTACGTGCTGACGCTCGAGGCTCTTGATCGTGTCTTTTTCCTCGATCTCGCGCGCATTGGCACTTGCGCCAAACAGCCCGGCCACGCAAAGAATCAGTAAGGCTTTCAAGCCCAGGCTCATTCCGACACCTCGCCAACAGTCGCTGCGATATCGTAAATGGCCGCCAGCGCGAATCGCGCCTGGATCGTGTACACGTCCAGCCGATCTTTCTGTGCCTGCAGTTCGCCGACTGCTATTGATTGCAGATAGGCGCGATGCGCGCTCATTTCGTCTTCGACACGAATCTTCATGCTTTCAATGCGCGGATCGAGGCCTTCGACGCGTTCCGAAAACCCTGCAAATTCGAGTGGCTGCAGGCGCATCGACTCGTCAATCTGGCGACGCGCGCGTTGTGTCTCGACAAGCGCCTCGCCGGTCTCACGCAGATCACGACGAATTCGCCACAAGCGCTCTTTAAAATCTTTTTCCAGGTCCCACTGCAGTACTCCTTTCAGCAGCGCAATCTTGTCTCGAACTTCGTCCGCCTCGGGGATGTTCGCCCGTAGCGCCGGGGTCGCTTCGAGGCCGGTAATCTCGCCCCACATTTCGAACTCAGCCTCGCTGGCAAGCGCCAACCAATCGTTACTTTCTTCGATGTCATTTAGAAGCGAATCGAATTCGAGTTTGCGGTCGACCATGCCGTCGACATCGGCACGAGCAAGCGCACCCTGAGCACGGGGTAACCGATCATCGTAGGCCTGCTTGCGTGTGTCGAGCATATTTCCATAGACGTCGACGCTTTGTTGCCAAGCGTCCAGGTTGCGATGCATGTAACTCAGATCGCGGTAATTTTTCAGGCCTTCTTGAAAACCATGCGTCGACAGTACATGAAACAAATAGCGCGCTTCGGGCCCATCCGGGAGTTCTTCCATGCGCCAGTACCAGCCGGTACTGTCCAGCGGATCGTCCTCGACGAATTCCTCGAAAAACGAACCTGATTCGATGTGACCGATTGTTCGATCAAGGCGATTGCTTTCTTCATAGAATGCTTCGATGGCGTTCAGGTAATGGTCGGCGGCCTGACTGATTGAATCCAGCTTGGCGAGTGCATAAGGAATCGCGAGCATTGATTCCTGCACCGCAGAATCCAGAAGATCGCGACTGCGAAGCTCCATCCACGGCACGAGTGCGCGCTGGTAGGATTCGTTTTCTGCATCAGCCCAACCAACGCCCAGCAGCGCCTTGTTCGAGAATGGGCCATCGAGCCGGACCCGCTGCAACGCAGGCTTCGCGGCCAACGCTTGGCCGTCCTGCAATAGTGCGTATCCCAAAGCCAAGTTGGCCTTGTCCCTGAGCGAAGTTAACTCCTCATTAAAAGGATCCATGTCGCCGAGGTCTTCCAGGATCTTCGTGGCAGCGTCAACTTGCCCGTTACGTACCAAAGCGACACCAAGATTGAATTTTGCATAACTGGACCACTCGGTCTTGCCCTTCCAGTTCTGCAACAAAGCAATGGCCTGATCGTATTCCCTGTTATCGATCAAGATCTGCGCCCGCAGCATTAGCGCCTCACGCTGCAGGTTCTTCGGCAGCTCTCCCTGGATACGATCCAACGCCTGCTGGGATTGCTCAAGGTAGCCACGCTGTTTCCAGATTTTGGCGAGGAAAAACCACGTGCGGTCGCGAACTTCGGGATTGACGTTATTGGCAAGCAGGCGTTCGAAAATTCGTGCGGCCTCTAAATGGTGTCCATAGGATAAATACATGCCGCCAAGCAATAGCTCCGACTCGTCGATGTGATTGTTGAGGCTGGATTGGGATTGCGATGCAAGCGTTCGTACGATCGCGGGAAAATAGTCTTCCTGATAAAAGTAGAACAGGACTTCGCCATAGTGCGCGTCCTTGACGACGATCGGTTCTGATTCGTCAGCCGCCTGCGTGGTTGCGGGCGGAAATAGAAGTGCCAGGCATAGACTAAGCGTGGCAGCAATAGAGCGACCGTTTGGCAATGGTCACTCCCATTCCCTGATTTCGAACTCGGGCTGCTGTTTCTTGACCCGGTCGGTGATCTCCAGCTCCAAATATTTTGCACCGATGCCTTTGTCGATTTGAACCGTTGCGCCGCGGCGATAGTCACGTGTGTGCGGTCCCTGACCTGTGAATATCGCGATCAGTTCGTGTTCTCCAGTTTTTAGATTCGCCATATGAACGCGGTGCACGCCACCACGCAACAGCGCGTCGACTTCGCGATCCGTGTACAAATAGTTCGCGACTTCCTTGCCGTCGACTTTGAGGCTGACAGAATCGAGTTTGAAGTATTCGCCAACGTCCATAGAGATAAAAAATGCGACCTGCGAATTGGCCGGAAACAACAACTCTTCCTCGAGTAGGAACAGATCTCGATTCAGATCGAGCACCTCTTTCTTTAGCGACTGTACGTCCTTGTCGAGAGCGCGAAATTTGTCACGCGATTCCGATTCGGCCGCCGCAACTGTCGTTGCTTCTGCCATCGCGGCATCGGCGTCCATTGGCGCCGATTCCTGCGCGATCGATGCAGCGCCGCAAATCAACACGAGCGCCTGCACGAAACCCAAAGTTTTAACCAACGTCACGTTCTCTCTCCTCAGAACTTAAAGACGGCGCCTGCTGTTGCAGGCACCATGCAGTTTGTGACTATTCCCGCAACAACGAGCGGACCTGATCGAGATATTTTTCTTCGTAGCCAGGCTTGTAACCCTGGTGAACGTAGCGCACGTTTCCTTCACGATCGATGAGCACCGTTACTGGCATCGCATCTACATCGTATAATTTGCTGACTTCCTTGCGGGCGTCGAACAGCACTGGGAAATTTACGCCGAGTTCATGAATCATGTTCATTGCACGACTGGAATCATCGTCAATGTTGACCCCAAGAAGATTGAAACCAACACGCTCGTAGCGTGTGTAAAGCTCGTCCAGGAGCGGCATTTCCTGACGGCATGGACCGCACCAGGTCGCCCAGAAGTTGATCATGACAACATCGCCACGGTACTCCGACAGCCGCAAGTTCTCGCCTGTCGAGCTCTTCAATGCAAAATCCGGAGCGGGCTGTCCGGTGAGTCCGGACGAGGCGAGGCTACTCGCCGCGACTACGGTCAACGCCAAACCTGTGAGCATTTTCCTGATCTTCATCCTTTGATTCCTTGTGTTAATTACCTGATTCCGTTCGGGTCAAACAGGCGCGGGCCGACGTCGTCGGAACACACCTTTGTGCATGGTGACAGTCGGGGCCCTGCGTGGCCGTGATTATCGTCACAAATGACCCGACTGCCTCAACATAATTCGACGTCCGGATGACGTCCGTTCTGCGCTTCTCACGTCTCTATTCACGGGCCTCTGTAATCGGACAGCGCGCAGACGCGATCGTGCCAGATTACGTTAAGTCGCTGTCTTTCCCAGAGTTTTTCGAGTGCGCGCAAACACTCGTGCCCGGCCACGTCCGATCGCATGAAAAGCATTCGGAGCAGGAACCCTATGATAGGCATATCAAGCTGTATTTAAAGTGAAAACGCGTCGGCTTTCGGCGACAGATTGAGACTTTTTTGCCGACGTCTGTCGTCGGATGGCGACCGTCACGCGCTATGGCTTGAGCTCATCAGCTTGCGGCTGCCTGAGGCCATCCGAATAGTAAATTTGACCGTCGGCGTCGATCACGATGCTCTCGTAGTCCGGCAGACCGGCAATTAGCTTCAGACCAAGGTCGACACCCATCACGAAGACCGAGGTTGACAGCGCATCCGTCATAACCGCGTTCGGCCCAAAGACCGTCGCGCTGTGTACGCCACCTGCCGGCGTCCCGCTGCTCGGCTGAATGATGTGGTGATGGCGAGTTCCATCTTCGTCGAAAAATCGCTCGTAGTCGCCGGACGTCGAGATCGCCTCGTCTTCCAGCGGCAAGGAAATGGCGACCTCGCCGTCGCCACGCGGATCGCGAATACCGATCATGAACGGTCGCCCGCGACGATCGCCGAGCAAGCGAGAGTCTCCGCCGGCTGTCACGACGCCATTCTCGACGCCCGCCTGCCGCAGCACTTCAACACCACGTTCGACGACGTAGCCTTTGGCAATGCCGCCTAGGTTGATACGCACCCCTTGTTTTTGAAAGCGGACTGTCGAATTCATGTTATCGAGCTCGACGAGCCGATAGTCGATATGCTGCCGTTCACGCTCAATGGTCTCGTCGTCCGGTCGCCGTCGTTCTCGAAAATCGTAGTGTTGGCCCACGCTGTCGTAAGTAATGTCAAAGGCACCCCGCGTCAGCACAGAAATGTCGAGTGCCTCCTGGATTAGGCGGAACAGCTCAAAATCAGCAAATACCGGCTCATCGGCAGCGCGTCGGTTGATTTCGGAGATGCGGCTACTTTCCTTGTAAGTACTCATCATCTCGTCGATTCGCGAGGCCTCGTCGAATACGTCGTCAACAATCCGCTGGCCCTCGAGTTCATCGTCGTGCCACAGATATACTCGGACCTCGGTACCCATCAGCGGCCGCGTATCGCCGATCCATTCCGCCCTGACGGGCATTGAAATCAACAAAATCAACACCATAGCTAGAGAAAGCCCGTGCCGAGCGCTATGCTTGGCTTTAAGAATCTCTAATAAGGAGCTGGACAGTGACTTCATTCCTGATCTTCCTAGGCGTCTTGGCCGTCATTGTGTTCTGGGCCGTCGGAATGTACAACCGATTGGTTAACGAACGAAATCGCGTTCGCAACGGGTTTGCCCAGATCGACGTACAACTGACGCGGCGCTACGATCTGATTCCAAATCTCGTCGAGGCCGTAAAAGGCTACATGAAGCACGAACGGGAAACTTTGGAAGCCGTCATTACCGCGCGGAACAACGCGGCATCCAGCCTCGATGCGGCGAAGGTCGACCCGGCTAACGCCGAAGCCATGAAGAAGCTCGGTGCATCCGAAGGTGCGCTTGGCTCAGTATTGGGACGGCTGTTTGCACTATCGGAAGCGTATCCCGACCTGAAAGCCAATGAAAATATGATGCAGTTTCAAGAAGAGCTTGCGAGCACCGAAAACAAAGTTGCGTTCGCCCGCCAGGCTTTTAACGATACCGTGCTCGGTTACAATAATACGGTTGAGAACTTTCCGAACAACGTCATCGCCGGAATGTTTAGCTTTGAAACCGCGAGCTTTTTGGACATCGAGGCCCCCGAAGTACGCGAAGCCCCAGAAGTCTCGTTTACCTAACCCAAGCAAAACGAAATGTCTGGCGATGCCTTTTAGTCGCTGGTCCTTGATCACAGCGGTGCTTTATTGAACTTCTTTGACGCTCAGGATCGTGCGCGGCGCGCAAGCGCTTGGCTGGTCGTGATTTATATACTCGCCACCATGCTGATCGTCATTGGCGTCACAGCGATTGTCGGTTTTGCGCTCTACAATGTTTCAGATCCGGCGTACGCCACCAGCGGATTTTTTGCAGAGCACGCGCCAGTATTGCTTGCAACGGCTTTGATAACCGCGCTCTTTATTTTCGGCGCCAGTCTTTTCAAGACGTCCGTACTATCGGCTGGTGGCGGCCGCGTCGCGTCGCAAATGGGCGGAACGCTGGTGCCAGCCGACGTCAGTGATCCATTGCGACGACGACTACGCAACGTTGTTGAGGAAATGGCGATCGCTTCCGGTGTCCCGGTTCCGGAAATCTACGTGCTCGAGGAAGAAAGCAGCATCAATGCGTTTGCCGCGGGCTTTGCGCCGGGCGACGCCGCGGTCGCCGTGACGCGCGGGACGCTGGAACTGCTCAATCGTGATGAACTACAGGGGGTAATTGCGCATGAATTCAGTCACATACTGAATGGTGACATGCGCTTGAATATCCGCCTGATGGGTGTGTTGTTCGGCATTCTCGTGCTCGGATTGATCGGGCGAATGATCGTTCGTGGCGGCTATCATGCGAGCATCATCTCGAGCCGCCGCGACCGTAGCGCACCGGTCATCCTCGTCATTGGTATTGGCCTCGCAATCTTGGGCGGCATTGGCGTGTTTTTCGCCCGCCTCATAAAAGCCGCCGTATCGCGACAACGTGAATTTCTTGCGGATGCCTCGGCCGTGCAGTTCACTCGTCAGAGCAGCGGTATCGCTAATGCATTGAAAAAAATCGGCGGCTACACCGAATCGTCATATTTAACCGCCACGGACCCAGAAGAAGTCAGTCACATGTTGTTCGGCAGCGGTTCAAAGTTGTTTGGACTTTTTGCAACCCACCCACCACTAACAGAGCGCATCAAGGCGCTGGATCCAAGTTTTAGTGACACAGACTACCCGCGTGTTGACGCTACGGCGCGACGAATGCGGGGCGATGGCACCGGCGCAGACGGAAGAATCGCAGGCCTTACAACGGCCATAGCGTCAGGTGGCACCGTTGTACTCCCCGAATCGATCGCGGACACGGTCGGACATCCTGAGATCGAGCACGTCGAATACGCACAACAATTACGACTGGCGATCCCGCAGACGCTCTACGACGCAGCGCACTCAAGCGAGTTTGCGTTTCTTCTAACACTCGCATTGATTCTCGATCGAAACGGCAAGACGCTCGACAGACAGGTCAAACTAATAGAAGAAAGAATGGGCTCGGACAGAACGCGATTGATTCAGCGTTACTATGAAGAACTCGCTACGACAGGGGCAGAATTCCGCTTGCCACTTCTCGAAATTTCGTTTCCGGCGCTCAAACTACGGCCAGCGCCTCAGCTTCAGTTTCTGGTTGATCTCGCCTCACGCCTGATCGATATCGACGGTGAGATTGACCTCTACGAGTATTGTTATTACCGAATTCTGATGAGCAGCCTCGGCCAGGCTATTGACCCTGCCGGGCGCCGCAATGCCCGCCGCGCACGCCGTAAAGACCTGCGTCTGGCTGCTGTCAATTTGCTCACGCTGGTCGCTGAACAGGGC
>Ga0265303_10001955_pt1 | contig 12775 bp, 12 predicted proteins | sample Helome_2_FD_192494 | JGI IMG/M metagenome (GOLD analysis project Ga0265303, IMG submission 192494) | Marine sediment microbial communities from subtidal zone of North Sea - Hel_20160317 (Illumina Assembly) | ecosystem: Environmental > Aquatic > Marine > Subtidal zone > Sediment ...
TGTCGTCGTGGATAAATTAACCTATGCCGGTCACCGAGAAAATCTTGAAGATCTCTGGTGCGATTCCCGGTTACAGTTTGTTCAGGCTGACATTGCTGATGAAGCAGAGATGGTCAAGGTGGTTGAGAGCTATTGTCCTCGATGGGTCATGAATTTTGCGGCTGAATCGCATGTGGATCGCTCAATCGATAACCCATATCCCTTTATTCATACCAATGTGACGGGGACATTCGTGTTACTCGATACGATCAGACGTTTTCTCAAACAGGCTGGGGCAGATCAGCAACAATGTTTTCGATTTCTGCATGTTTCCACGGATGAAGTCTATGGGACGTTAGGCGAGACAGGATTGTTTACGGAAGAAACCCCCTATGCCCCCAATTCTCCCTATGCGGCGTCAAAGGCGAGCGCAGATCATTTGGTCCGGGCGTATTTTCATACCTATGGCCTTCCCACGATTATTACCAATTGTTCGAATAATTATGGCCCCTATCAATTTCCTGAGAAACTCATTCCCCTCATGATTTTGAATGCCTTGGAAGGCAAGCCTCTTCCCATTTATGGGAACGGGCAGAATATTCGCGATTGGTTGTTTGTGGAAGATCATTGCGAAGGACTCTTGCGGGTGCTTCAGGACGGCGTGCCAGGCGAAAAGTATAATTTGGGTGGGCGGTCTGAACGCTCAAATTTGGAAGTCGTTGAGACTGTTTGTCATATTCTAGATGAGCTCTTTCCTTGTGAATCGAATCAATTACTTGTTGAACGTGGAATACGCCAGTATGAGGATCTCAAGACATTTGTGACGGATCGTCCCGGGCATGATTTTCGGTATGGAATAGATACAACAAAGATCCAATTCGAATTGGGATGGGCCCCGAGCCACACCTTTGAGTCAGGTTTGCGGCGAACCATTCAGTGGTATGTGGACAACAGCCAATGGTGCGAAGTCGTCACCAAACAGTCCGACCAACGGGAGAGACTTGGATTATCCGATACGATGGTCAATTAACTATCATGGGCCAGTTGAGTCTGAAATTGAGTTAGCTATGAATAAAGAGATCAGCACATGGCGCAGTTAAAAGGCATTATTTTAGCGGGTGGCTCTGGAACACGACTCTATCCCCTCACGCATGCGGTGAGTAAGCAGCTTATGCCCGTTTTTGATAAACCAATGATTTACTACCCATTGTCGACGCTCATGCTGGCTGGAATCCAAGATATTCTGATCATTACCACTCCACATGAACAAGATGGCTTTATCAGGTTACTTGGCGATGGAGGTCATTTGGGATTGAACATTGAATATCAGGCACAGCCGCGACCGGAAGGGATTGCTCAAGCATTTGTCATCGGTCGGGAATTTATTGCGCAGGATCGAGTAGCCCTCATTCTAGGGGATAATATTTTCTATGGGCATGGATTTTCGGGATATTTACAGGAAGCCGCCGCTCAAATCGAGGGGGCCCAAGTCTTTGCCTATCAAGTTCGCGATCCAGAGCGATACGGGGTTGTGACCTTTGATAACCAGGGCCAAGCAACGACTTTGGAAGAAAAGCCTGTTTGCCCAAAATCGTCATTTGCCGTCACGGGCCTGTATTTTTATGACAATCGAGTGGTGGCGATTGCTGATTCACTCAAGCCTTCGGCCAGAGGGGAACTAGAAATTACCGATGTCAATAGAGCCTATTTAGAAACCGAATCACTTCAAGTCCGCGTACTGAGTCGAGGCATTGCGTGGTTGGATACCGGTACACATGAGTCTCTCATGCAAGCCGCACAGTATATTCAGGTATTGCAAGAGCGACAGGGTTTGATGGTGTCCTGTCCAGAGGAGATTGCGTATTCCATGGGATATATTCAAGCCGATGATGTGGCACGGTTGGCGACTAGGATGAAAGATAACGGCTACGGAGAATACTTGTTGAGTTTAGTGAATAGCCAGACCCTATAAACCCTGATGAATATTTGGCCGACCAGGTTGCCCGGTGTCCTCATTATTGAACCGGATGTCTATCGTGACGAGCGCGGATGGTTTTTGGAAACCTACCATGCTGATAAGTATGAAGAGGCCGGACTTTCGTTTTCATTCGTACAGGATAATTGTTCCTCCTCGGTTCGCGGGACACTTCGAGGTCTGCATGCCCAAGTATCAAGGCCTCAAGGCAAATTAGTGCGAGTGACCAAGGGAGAAATATTCGATGTAGCCGTAGATATTCGACGGGGCTCTCCAACCTTTGCAGTCTGGGAGAGTGGGATACTATCGGCAGAAAATTTCAAACAGCTTTATATACCCCCTGGATTTGCCCATGGATTTTCCGTTCTTTCCGATATTGCGGAAGTCGAGTACAAATGCACTGATGTCTATACCCCAGGGGACGAGATCACCATAGCTTGGAATGATACTCAAATTGGAATTCAATGGCCTAATGATTCTCCTATTCTGTCCGCAAAAGACGCCTCGGGGCCTTCCTTGCAAGAAGTTGGGGATAGGCTTCCCGAATATCAGATATGAAATTTCCTAAATTGCTCATTACAGGGGCGAAAGGACAATTAGGGCAAGCGTTGCAAGCCCAGTTTGTCGATTGCGAAGTAATCGCCTGGGATATTCAGGATCTTGATATTTGTCAACTTGAGCAGGTCCGAAAGGCTTTGGCTCATATGCGGCCGGATATTGTGATCAATGCCGCTGCGTTTACCCAGGTCGATCAAGCGGAGAAATCTCAAGAGGAGGCTTATCGTGGGAATGCCTTGGGTCCCAAAAACCTTGCCTTAGTAACCAATGAAATTGGTATTCCTCTTGCGCATTTCTCAACCGATTATGTTTTTGATGGGCGACAATCCCGTCCCTATCATGAATTTGATCGGCCTAATCCTCTTTCGGTCTATGGGCAGAGCAAGTTGGCTGGCGAAGAAGAGGTACAAAAGAATAATCCACGAAATTTTATTATTCGAACAGCGTGGCTCTATCATATTGTGGGGAAAAATTTTCCTCAGACGATTTTGCGATTGGCCAATCAGCAACAGGTTCGGGTGGTGAATGATCAATTTGGCTCTCCAACCTTTGCGCCACATTTAGCACAAGCTGTATCTCGATTGATCGAGATCGAATCGTATGGGACGTATCACTTGGCGGGATCTGGAGGGACGAATTGGTATGATTTTACCAAAACCCTCTATCAAGCTTGTGGAATTCGAACACCAGTGGTGCCCATTACGACTGCCGATTATCCATTGCCAGCTCCACGCCCTTCCTATGCTGTGTTGACTTCTTTGCAGGATCCATTGATTACCCTTCCACCTTGGGAAGAAGGTGTTCGGGATTTTGCCGTTCAATGGAAAAGGCCCAATCTGTGATTCCCCTCAGTCTTTTCCCAAATAGAAAGTGGAATTTCGCCTAACCCATGGGATATGTCGAGGCGATCGTTTTAGCCGTCATTCAAGGATTGACCGAATTTCTTCCAGTCTCCTCTTCAGGCCATTTAGTCCTGGCCCAACATTGGTTTGGAGAATTCAGTGAGAAAAATTTGCTCTATGATGTCATGTTGCATATGGCGACGGTTACGGCCATTCTTCTCTATTTTTGGCAAGATCTTCTCACGCTCGGGAAAGGGTATGTGGGGTTGCCGACTGAGCCGGGGAGTATGTTCCAGGGATGTGAACGCCAGACCATCCATTATGTGTTATTTGCTTCAGTGCCCACGGCGATTATCGGATTAGGTATAGAATCTATTGGATTTTCAACATTGGCCAAACCTTCCCTTGTAGCCATGATGTTCTTAGTGACCGGTGTGATTCTGTGGGTGGCTCGAAGTGGGACATCGGCGCGTACCGCGGGTGAAATGAGGCCTTGGGACGCATTGTTGATCGGACTCATTCAGGGCATGGCTGTCTTTCCGGGAATTTCCCGGTCCGGTTCCACCATTGCGGGGGGCATGCTTTTGGGATTGGATCGTGAGCTTGCGGCACGATTTTCGTTATTAATTTCCATTCCAGCGATTGTGGGAGCGACCACTTTGGAGGTGGTGAAAGTTTTTGGCCAAGCCCATGAATCACTCGGCATGTATGTGTTGGGAATGGGAATCGCTGCTCTTGTGGGGTATTGGTCGATAGGGGTGATTCTGCGGTTAGTCCGTCACAATCATTTTTATTTATTTTCCTATTACCTCTGGCCTCTGGGAATGAGCATCCTTCTCTGGGGATTTTTTAAATCCTGATGTTTATGTCCTACCTGTCAGGTTGGTGTGGTTGCCATTCTTACATTCCTTCTTCCGTTTCTTCCTTGGTTCGGCGCGCGATACCACTGTCGATAGCTGCCTGAGCAACTGCTTTAGCAACTTTAGGGACAATCTTTTTGTCAAACACGCTGGGAAGAATATATTCCTCGCTCAAGGCCGATTCTGGAACAACCCTCGATAAGGCTTTTGCTGCAGCCAACAGCATGGGTTCGTTAATGGATTTCGCTTGTACGTCCAGGGCCCCACGAAAAATACCTGGAAATGAGAGAAGATTATTGCATTGATTCGGGTAATCGGATCGACCACTGGCATACACGCGACAATTAGGAATGGCCAATTCAGGAGAGATTTCTGGGTCAGGATTGGCTAGAGCCAACACAATAGGATCTTTCGCCATTAAAGCGAGGTCTTCTGGTTTCAGCACGTTCGCTGTGGATAGGCCGATGACCACATGAGCATCTTTTAAGGCATCTTGAATCGTTCCCGTCGCAGCGTCATATTGAATGAGCGTTCGTAGGTTATGGCGATGAGGAAGTAGCTCTGTGATCGTTCGGTTTAAGACCCAACCTTGTTTGTCGCATCCTCTCAGCCTGGTGATTCCTGCTCCCAACAGCAATTCACAGCAGGCGGTTCCTGCCGCTCCCAGTCCGATAACGACGGCGGTGATATCCTGGATTGGGCGGCCAATCACTTGTAAGGCGTTGAGAAGGGCGGCGAGAATCACAACTGCGGTTCCATGTTGGTCATCATGCATCACTGGAATCTCGAGTTCGCGTTGAAGCCGTTGTTCTATTTCAAAACATCGCGGGGCGCTGATATCTTCGAGATTGATACCGCCGAATGTCGGAGCAATTGCCAAGACGGTCTGTATGATTTTTTCTGAATCTTGGGTGTTTAAGCACAAGGGCCAAGCATCGATACCCGCAAATTGATGAAAGAGCATGGCTTTGCCTTCCATGACGGGGAGTGCAGCGAGTGGCCCGAGGTTGCCTAAGCCCAAGATGGCCGACCCATCAGTGACGACGGCGATACTGTTACTTTTACTGGTGAAGGTATAGGCTTGTTTTTCATCCTCAGCGATAGATTTGACGACACGTGCCACTCCAGGAGTATAGACCATCGATAAGGTATTTCGTGTCGTGATGGGGAACTTACTCTCGACACGAATTTTGCCTCCCAAATGCATCAGAAAAATTCGGTCGGATGACGCGATGACCCGAACATCGGGCAACGTGTTCAGGCGTTTGAGGACACGCTCACCATGCTCTTCGCTTTGGACATCCACCGTAATGTCTCGAATGACCTTGGTGCGTGTCGCGGAGACGATGTCCACGGCTCCCAAACTCGCATTCTCCTCTGCCATGGCGTTAGCCAATTGCGCAAAGACACCAGTTCGTTGCGTTAGCTCTAAGCGCACTGCCATCCGGTAATTGGAATAAGGACCAACATCTTGAGCCGAACTGTGGCTATCTCGATTTCGTTTAAAAAAATTCCACACCAGTCTGCTCCTCTATAATAAGACAATAATTCATATCTGTATTGTATCCAATAACTGCGTTAAGGTGGAGTATTTAATATTGGGGATTTTGTCGTGCCATGATTGAATCGTCTCAACCTTCCAATCTGTTGCCGGATTCTGAGTCGGATTCTCAAGGGGGACTCTCATTTTCTCCTATACTAACCGCGTTTTGCATCATGGTTTGTGTGTTTGGGTTTGCGTTGCTGTTGTGGAGTGCGTCTTCTTTTGAAGCGCTTCCCGAATCCTTGAACGTGAGCCGTGATTTAGAGCGAATCGCCAATCGCCTGTTGGGTTTTGAGTCTCGGCTCTCTGAGCTCTCGGCGTTTGAACAAGCCATGTTTCATCTATGGGAAGAAGATGGTGATACCCAACAACAGCTTCGCCTATGGTATGCCGAATTGCCACAGGAAGGGCTCAATCCCTTAGATGAATTGTATGTAGGAATATTAAATGGTGAAGCAGAATTAAGATCAGATCTAATGGAGTTAATGGCGGTGTGGACCTCAGAAATCTCCCCCTATCCTACATTTCGGCGGCTTCTCCAAGTAGGGTATCTGGAGACTGACCCAGTCTATGGTGATTATGAAATTTTACAAGCGCAATTGGCTGAAGAGGTTCCGGCCAATTGGTTTTATTTCCAATTGGCCAGACGGTTAGCTAGCCGATTTGGTGATGAGGCTTTACGAGAACATCTTGATCGGGAATTTCAGCAATTGACCGATCCACAATTATGGAAATGGCGAGGGCTTGTCATTTTGGAATTGAGCATAGGGGGAATAGGGTTGATCTGTTTGGTGTATGTCGGGGTCATGCAGTTCAAGAATAGGATGTTCCGGGGAGTTGGGAGTTTCAATCAAAGGCTAATTCCATGGTCATTTAATGAAGGTCTGGCTCTGTTGGTTCGCGGCGGTGCTCTATCGATCTTTCTGATTGTCATTCTGGCTGTAGTGCCATTTGGAGTGACTATTTTGGAGGATTACGGATCTCTTCTTTTATATCTTCCTACGGTGCTCCTCGCATCGATTTGGCTCTACCGGTCAAAAAATGCTTCTTTTTTAGAAGTGCTGGGCTGTAAAAATCTGGTCCAACGGTTCAGGTCTTCACTCCCAATCTTAATGAGTGTCATGGCATTAGGGTTGATCGGTGATTGGCTGATCATACTTGGGGGTGCTGCCTTCGAAATCTCTGTCCATTGGACCGAATGGTTTATTCCACAAATGGTTTGGGGCAGTCAGTCGGAATTGCTGAAAACGGCGATAGAAGTGGCAGTGGTTGCACCCATTTTTGAAGAACTCATTTTCCGGGGAATTGTATTTTCAACCTTGAGAGCAAAATTCGGTTTTACGGCCTCCATGTTCGGGAGCGCTATGGTATTTGGTTTAGCTCATGGATATGGACCAATCGCATTTCTGGCAGTGTTCTGGAGTGGCCTGTTGTGGGCGTGGCTTTATGAACGGACAGGGAGCGTGATTCCTGGTATGTGTGCTCATGCAGTCAATAATGGATTAGTGGTCTATTTCATTGTGGCCGTGTTCAGGTAATGAAGGGTACTGTTGAAACAGTCCCTCTCAAGGGTGTTACCCAAATCAGCAAAAAGTGCGGAGTGAGGAATAGGAGCGTTTCAGGGAAACCTTCTGAAGAATTTTAATCTTTTCGTTTCACTCCTTACCCTCTATTCCGATCTCTTTGCTAACTTTGGACGGGACTTTCTGAACATTCTCAATTGCCGCTTTTAGGATAATGAAGCCATGGTTTCAATTTGATCCAAGGCTTGGTAAAGATCAGGAAAACGGAAAGTAAAATTTAACTCGGTTCGCAGTTTGTGAATTGAGACCTGTTTCCCTGGGTTCTGAGGAGGGGTGGGAGGTGGAATAGGGACTCGCCATTTTGAAGAGGCAACGGAGCAAATCTCTTCCCAGGTTCGGGGATGGCCATCGCTGGCAAGATAGGTGCTTCCATCAGAGGCCTGTTCAAGAGCCTGAAGGCAAATGGCTGCGGCATCCTCGACGTGAAGAAGATTGACCCACTTCCGGGTATTCTGGATCTTGCCTTTTCTTATCCAATCGTAGACATTGCGCCCTGGTCCGTAGAGGCCAGCAAGTCGGATGATCACGGCACTATAGGTGGTCCGTAAATATTCCTCTGTCTGGACACGTGGTAGGTGGGGCTTAAGGGAGGTGTTTTCTGTAATAGGGTGCGTGTCTGGTATGTAGGCGGATGTACTCCCCATGACAAGCAGTCGGCCGGTGTGTCTGGTGCGTGCCGACAGAAATTCTTTGACGAGGTCGAATGGCACGGCTGGGAAACACCAAAGGAGATGCGCAGGGTCGGGGATGGTTGCCCAAGTTTTCTCCTGAGTGAGTTCAAACTGCAAGCGGTGTTCGTGAGGGATGTCGCACAATTGGATCTTGGGTCTGCGACTGGTGGCGAAAACTTTCCATCCCGTCTCGATAGCTTGTTTATACACCCGAAGGCCGGTATAGCCTGCTCCCAGAATGACGAGTGGGTGTTGCTGCAGTGATATATGGTTTTTAGGAGAAGCGGTCAAGATGGTTGATCTTGGAAAGTCGGATGCGTATCAGAAGTGGAAAGATTTGGACCATGTACAAGGCCAAATTCCGAATTACTCCTGTTGGTCTGAAATATAATGTTGTGCGTACCGAGAATAATTGTATGCGGATTCTTTGATCCAGAGTAATTCATCATTTGTGAGAGGGCGTTTAACCTTAGCAGGAGATCCAATCACCAGACTTTTCGAGGGAATCTGGGTATGCTCCGTGACTAAACTGCCTGCGCCAATAATGCAGTCTTCTTCCACGACCGCTCCATCCATGATGATCGCTCCCATGCCAACGAGCACACGATCACGAATGGTGCACCCATGCAAGATGACATGATGTCCAATGGTAATATCATCCCCGAGTGTTAATGGATAGGTATCGTGTGTGACGTGCAGCAGAGAAAGGTCTTGGATATTTGTCCGATGCCCTATGCGAATAAAGTGCACGTCTCCCCTGACGACGGCATGAAACCAGACACTGGAATCTGAGCCAATGACCACATCTCCAATGACCATTGCGGTGTCTTCAATGAAGGCATTGGCCGCCACGATGGGAGCCACACCTCGAAATGGCTTTAACATGAGTCTGATTCTTTAGCCAAACCGGAAAGTTTGATCATGAATAGCCTACCATTCAAACCCGAACCAGCATCGCACAGATGACCAATGCCGTAAGCGCGGCCAAGATGGTGAGATAAATGCTGACGCTTCGATCTGTAGCCCAGTCGGATTGCCAATTCTTCGGAAAGAGGGCATTACCACTGATTTGCCAGCCGTTTTCATATAGACCGAAGACTTTTTCCAGTTCAATTAATTGTTGCTTGGCCATTCGATGTCGATCGGCATGTTGAAGAATTAAGTAGGCGAATAGACCGGAAAACAACGCTACGCCTGAAATCGCAAACCATCGAGTAGGAGAGATCGGTTCTGGCCAAGGTGAAAGAGCAAGCATTGTGATGAGCAACATTACTAAAATGGCGCTGGCAAAGGCGGTCAGTCGCATCATCTGTTCGCGTCGTTGGAAGACTTCATCCTTAAAAATGGGATAGAGCACACGGAAGACTTCCACTTGTTCGTCGGTCAGATCCCTGTTGACGCCACTGGAATGTCTCATCCTCCTGGTCGCACCATTTACCGGCCAGACAGATGTGTAACCATCCATTGGGCCAGATGATTAGTCATGAGTCGAAATTCCTCAGGCCGTCCAAATTGATGATCCGCGCCTTCAATCAAATTTACTTCTTTCGTCGTGTTGAGGGTCGCCAGTAACCGGTCAATTTGAGGCCGGGGAATGAGTTCGTCTTGATCGCCATGGACCACCAAGGTTGGAACCTGAATGCGTGAAAGGGCGGCATAGGCATCATAGGTGAGACATTCTTCATAGAATGCATAGTGTAAGGGGATTGGTGAGCCATCACCAACAATATTTGGGATGTGGTCGGAAGATTTCCAGTTTTCCATGGCTTCTGGCCCGAATTCCAGACGGAGGACTTCTGGGAAATCCACGACCGGGCATTTGAGGCCCAGGGCATGGAGGGAGTGCTGTCTGGGAGCTGAAAGAATCGCCATGAATCCTCCGAAGCTTGAACCAACGAGGCCGAGTCGTTTCATCCCTCGTTCTTGCAACAACTGAAACGCAGCATCCAGTTGTTCCTCACCTTGCTTGAGGCTCATGTTGGAGAAATGCTCCTGGGATTCTCCCATGCCATACCAATCAAATCGAAAAGTGGCGATGCCCTGAGGAACAAGGAGTTCGGTCAGTCGCCGATTGGTGCGACTCTGTTTATCAGAAAGAAATCCATGACACAGAATGACGCCCAGGTTGGTTGGCGTGGAGGGTTCAGCCAATATGGCTGGTGTGGAAAGACCTGACGCATTCAAAAAAGTAAGAGAAATTTCTCTTATCTGTTCTTCTTCTCGTGGTGAAACGGTATCCACGGCTTGTTACGCTTGAAGAAAGTAAAAATGGTCAGTTGGCCCATGGCCTTTACCGAGTGTAAAGCTATGGCGAATGGCCTCAGTGGTGTATGCCTTTGCCGCTTCGATCGCATCGGCCATGGGTTTCCCTTTTGCAAGGTGTGCCGCGATGGCTGATGCCAAGGTGCAGCCGGTGCCATGAGTATTTTGAGTCCGGATATATTCGCCTTTATACATCCGAAAAAATCGACCATCGTAGAGGAGGTCTGTACCTGGTTGTTCGTGTAAGTGTCCGCCTTTAATCAATAGGAATTGACAACCTAATTGATGAATAATTTTTGCCGCGGCTCGAACTTCGGCAAGAGTCTTAATCGTCATGCCAGATAACACTTCCGCTTCGTGAATATTAGGAGTGAGCAGTGAAGCCTGGGGAAAAAGTTTGGCTTTAAGGGTAGATATTGCATCATCTTCAAGGAGTACATATCCACCTTTGGCGACCATAACCGGGTCGACGACAAGATGCTCAATGTTTTGCGTAGCTAGTTTACGGCTTACCGTGGTGATAATCTCTGGTGTGGCCAACATCCCGGTTTTGATGGTCCTGACTGGGATGTCTGAAAAAATTGCATCAAGTTGCTCTTCAATGATCGCGGAGGGGAGGTGAAAGACAGACGAAACCCCACACGTGTTTTGGGCCGTAATTGAAGTCAGGACTGACATGCCAAAGACGCTGTTTGCTGACAGTGCTTTGAGGTCGGCCTGGATGCCAGCGCCTCCGCTAGGATCAGATCCGGCTATAGTTAGAACGGGGTTTTTCATGAATCTTCGAGTTCATTACCGAAGTAAAAGGGGGTTGAAGTCTACCACGGTATTTCTGTGGTATCAAAAGGGAGAGGTTCCTAGGCTTTAAAGCTCAAGCGTGCTGTTCAACAAGGAGATAGGAAAAAGAGCGTAAGTATGGAATTTTAATCTTGACATAAGTTTGTAGATCTTTCATTGTGTTCATATAGTGGACCTGTGGGCTTCGCTTTTTCAACCCAATCGCATCTTTCATGGATCCTAAACTCCCCGCGAGCACATCTTCCCGCGAGCATCTTGAAATACTTCGAAAGCAAATCGGAGATCTCCATCTGTCCCTCCGATTGTCTCAGAACCAGACGGACTCTCCCATACAGCAGGAACTCGTTGGTCTGCAACACTTGATAGATAGGGCAGTTCTGGGAGTGTATCGTAGTACCGTTGATGGGAAACTGGTGATGGCGAATATGGCTCTGGCCAGAATTTTTGGCTATGACTCTCCTGAAGAAATGATGGAATCCGTGATGAATATTGGAACACAATTATATGTTGAGCCAGAGGGACGAAAAGCTTGGCGCTTGTTATTTCAGGATCAAGAAATGATAGGACCTGTTTTCTGGCAAGGCTTCCGAAAGAATCATGAATTGTTGTGGCTTGAAGAACACGCGCAACTGATACGCGATGGCGATGCCCATATTTTGGGATATGAAGGGGTCGTGTTAGATGTGACGGAACGATACACTCAAGAACCGTTGCCTCAAAATTTTGAGCAGAAAGTCAAGCTTGTCGAGAAAACTGACAGCACAGATAGCGTCAACGCGAATGAACTCCTCCGTCAAGAACTTGCTGATTCCCAACAGATGATTGCCGAATTACGTGAACAACTAGATCGATTTCATGTTGCAGCAATGGGTTCTCAGGAAGGTTTATGGGAGGCCCATCCATTGCCTGATCAACCCTGGAATTCGCCTGAGACTCCCTCTTGGTATTCGTCACAATTTAAGACGCTTCTAGGATTTGAAGAGCATGAATTTCCTCCGGTGTTGGCATCTTGGTCAGATCGACTTCATCCCGATGATCGAGAGCCAGTTTTCAAAGCTCTAAGGGATCATATTGAGCATAATGTACCTTATGAAGTGGAATCTCGGCTCAAGACGAAACAGGGTGAGTATCGGTGGTTTAAAGGGAAAGGCCAGGCGATTTTTGATGAACAGGGCATATTCATTCGAGGTGGAGGGACGATTCGAGATATCACCGATCAGAAGGAAGCAAGAGAAGCTGTCAAAAGAAAGCATGTGCTATTGACAACGGTGGTGGAGGGGACAAGCGATATCATTTTTGTGAAAGACCATGAAGGTAAGTATTTGTTAGTGAATACAACAGGAGCTGCAGTCCTTAGACTTCCGGTAGAAGCGATCATCGGAAGAACAGATGCAGAGTTGTTTCCGAATGAAACACATCCTCTTTTTACCAATTACGATGACGCCGTGATTTGCACGAAGACCCCGCAATCATTCGAGATTGAGGTGGAAGAGGCTGGGTCGGTTTCCCGTACCTTTCTTGTCACCAAGGAAACGTTTGCACAGACGGAGGAAGGGCTTGAAGGTCTTTTTTGCATTGCCCGTGATATCACATTCCGGAAAGCGGCGGAATTGACGATTCAAGAACGAGAAAAACGATATCGGGCTATTATGGAGAATGCCTATGATTTAATAACGGAAGTAGATGGATTCGCAACGTTCTTGT
>Ga0265303_10001956_pt1 | contig 12773 bp, 12 predicted proteins | sample Helome_2_FD_192494 | JGI IMG/M metagenome (GOLD analysis project Ga0265303, IMG submission 192494) | Marine sediment microbial communities from subtidal zone of North Sea - Hel_20160317 (Illumina Assembly) | ecosystem: Environmental > Aquatic > Marine > Subtidal zone > Sediment ...
CGGCATTCAGCTGAATTACAAAATGCAGGTGGGGGCCATTGCTATAACCGGTGTTTCCGGAATTGGCGATCCATTGCCCCCGTTTGATTCTTGCTCCCTGCCGGACCTTCAGACTGTTGGGTTGCAAATGCGCATAAACAGCCATTGTTCCGTCATTGTGCAGTATGCGTATTTGATTGGAACGAGCCAGGTAGCGCTCTTTCTGAGCCGCGCCATGAAAATCGTCCTCCATATCCATGACGATACCGGACCGTGCTGCCAGTATGGGTGTACCGATCGGCATGACAATATCCACGGCATATTGATTGGGTGGTTCCTTGTGGGTGGTGTCGCCATCAAAACCCTGGCTGATTGGAAACTCCAAACCGAGAGGGAACGGCGGGTAATAATTAAATTCGGCCGGCAATTGATCGATCGGCGGGCCTATCATATGTTGGTAGGAAAGCCGGAAACTGAAACCCATGGTAGGATCTGTCGCCTTGATTTTCAGCAGGCGTTGTTCGGTTTGACCGGGTAACACGAGCCGCGCCGGCAACGGTGGCTCCGAGCTCACGTTTTGTGCATCGTGCAGTGTCAGTTCCAGCTCAACCGGCCCCCAGATATTGTTGATAAACGAATATTCCGGTTCGCGTTCAGGACCAAGCTTACGCATGTCCACTATTGGTTTCGGGTCGACCGGCATTTCCACGGTGTCAAAACTGTCGTCGGTTTCCGGCGGTGTTGAGCTAAAATGCCAAACACCATCCTTGTCCTGCCACTTGTACATATCCCCGGCGTATGCAGCAAAAACCATCAGCACGCTGAGAGTACATACCACTGCTTTGATGTTAGGCAAACTCAACATTCGATGACATTGACGGCCAGACCGCCGCGTGAGGTTTCTTTGTAATGGTTTTTCATATCAGAACCTGTTTCCCGCATGGTTTTGATGACCTTGTCCAGTGACACCTTGTGTTTACCTTCGCCCTGCATGGCCAGGCGTTGGGCATTGATGGCTTTGACGGAACCCATCGCATTTCGTTCAATGCAAGGTATCTGGACCAGGCCGCCCACCGGATCACAGGTCAGACCCAGGTTGTGCTCCATACCTATTTCGGCTGCATTTTCGACCTGGCTCATGGTTCCGCCCATGGCTGCGGTCAGACCGCCTGCCGCCATCGAACAGGCCACACCAACCTCACCCTGGCAACCGACTTCTGCACCCGAAATTGAAGCATTGAGTACATATAGAATTCCAATGGCACCTGCTGTCAGGAGAAACTCAATAATGCCGTCCTCGTTGCTGTGGTGGATAAAATTATTATAATAATTAAGAACGGCTGGAACTATTCCGGCAGCACCATTGGTAGGTGCAGTGACCACACGTCCGCCCGCAGCATTCTCCTCGTTGACGGCCAGCGCATAGAGGTTGACCCAGTCGATAATTTTTAATGGATCCCTGTCAGCGGACTCACTGGACTGACTAAGCTCACGGTAGAGGGACGGCGCACGCCGATGCACCTTGAGCGCGCCGGGCAACTCCCCGCTGGCATGGTATCCACGCTTGATGCAGGCATGCATCGCACTCCAGATTTTTAACAGGCCATCGCGTACCTCCTTCTCGCTTCGCCATTGCTTCTCGTTGGCCATCTGGATGCCGGCAATGCTCAGATTATGGCTGGTGCATAAGGCAAGAAGTTCGTTTCCGCTGCTGAATGGATAGGGCAACGGGGTCGCATCCTTGACGATGCGGTCAGCGGCCGCTTCATCCTGGTTGACTACGAAGCCCCCGCCCACGGAGTAATACTCGCGCTGAAGGATAATTTCACCGTTTTCATCAAATGCCTTAAAACGCATTCCATTGGAATGGTGGGGTAGTTTTTGACGCTTATTAAAAACGAGGTCGGTTTTTTCGGAAAAACCAATTTGGAAGTGACCTGCCAGTTTGATAAAGCCGCTGTTTTGAATCTCCTGCACGATAGCGTCGATTTTGTCGGGGTCGACCAGGTCAGGCTGTTCACCCGACAGACCCAATAACACGGCTTTATCTGTACCATGACCACGGCCTGTGTAGGCCAACGAGCCAAAAAGTGTAATTTCCAGGCTGCCAACCTGACTTAACAGGCTCGATTTTTGCAAGCGCTGTATAAAGGTATGCGCCGCGAGCATGGGGCCCACGGTGTGTGAGCTTGAGGGCCCGATTCCAATTTTAAATAATTCAAAAACACTGACAGCCATGTCATGCTTCCCTGCTTGTTATGCGATGATTCAAACCATTAAAAAGGCCAGTACGAGAACAACTCCATGAGTCAGACCATCCTATATTACACGGAGCACTGTCATTTGTGCGATGAAGCAGAAATGCTCCTGCATTCCTCAGGATATGGTGAATGCTATACAAAAGTCGAGATTGAGAATGACCCGGGCTTGCTTCAGCTATACGAGATTCACATCCCGGTGCTGAAACGAACGGATAATGAGCAGGAGTTATTCTGGCCGTTTGATGCACAAAAACTTGCTGGTTTTCTGGAGGCTGACAAATGAAAGTAATGGTTTTTGGTTTGGCAGTGCTGCTTGCGGCGGTGGATGTTTGCGCGCAGCTAATACAAACCAACCCGTTGCCCTCTTTGCCGCAGCCGGTCAGCAATAATGCAGTGGCACTGGTATCAACCGGCAGGCTAGCCGCGTAGGTCGGGTGATCTTTACACGCCTGTCACTAATAATCCCTGCGCGAAGAGTTTCTATTGCCTGGTGTGCAGTTGAATTGTTTACCCACTTTTTCGGTAAACTCCCGGAACCAGATGCCCAGGCCCTCAAACAGGCTCTTGGTACGGTGTGATGTCTCTGCCATGAAAAGTCCCAGCAGAACATAAACCACGAGTGTGGTAAAGCTGTAAAAAACACCTAACACAATGGCGGCCAGCCTGATGAGCCAGACTTCCTGGCCGAGGCGCGCAGCGAGTGTCTTGCAAACACCCAGCACAATCGGCTGCCCCGGCGCACCATTCAGGTTTCTCTTTATGCTGTCAAAAAATGTTTCGTCTTGCATCGCCTTCTCCTGTTCTGGTAGTAATTATAACGATGCAGGTTCCATGCCAAATGTGCCATTAGGCACTGCCTTGGTTTGCGGAGTGAGTTTATTTATGTAAATGCCAGCTTGGCTAACTTTCGGTAATTCTCGCCAGAAAGTACTATTAATTGCGATGCAGTACACTAGACTTTTATACGATTCATTGGTGCTGGACTTCAGTTTTGAACAAATCCCTGACTTACATTGATTCGACACTTATGGTGAAGGTTCTGACCGCAGCCATTGCGCGCCTTTTTCAGCGTCGTGAGTATATTGACCGGATCAATGTTTTTCCGGTACCAGATGGTGATACCGGCACCAACATGGCCTTCAGTTTCAAGGTCATTCACGAGGCCGTACGCAACACACACGGGCTTTCAATGAAGCAGTTGATGAAACGTGTGGCCGACGCTTCACTCGACGGCTCCAGGGGTAACTCTGGCGCTATCATGGCGCAGTACTTTCATGGTTTCAGTAAAGCACTTGACGACAGTGAGTTTATGACGGGCGCGGCGCTGGCGAAGGCCAGTAGCGCCGGTGCCACGGTGGCATGGACAGCCATGTCGGAGCCGGTGGCTGGAACCCTGCCAACGGTGCTGGAGGACTTTTCCATTGCCCTGCAAAGTAAATCGGGGCAAGGCGTTGAAAATATTCGTGAAATATTCGAGTATGGCCTGATATCCGCGAGGCAATCACTTGCCTATACACCCGAATTGCTGCCGGTTCTAAAACAGGCAGGCGTGGTTGACGCCGGTGGGCAGGGGTTTGTGGATCTGCTGGAAGGTATCTGGAGTTTTATCGAAAACGGCGAAACAGACACCGAAACGAGCGATATTGAAGCCATGTTTTCGAATGTCGGCACGGCCATGGAAATGGAACCCGGTGCGCATCGATTTTGCACGGAATGCATCATCGAAGGAGCATCACTGGATCGTTCCGAGATTATGAAGCAGCTTGAACAACTGGATTGCAGCTCACTGGTAGTGGCGGGCGGTCGCAGGCGGGTCCGGGTACATATCCATGTGAATAATCCGGGTGAGGCTTACCTTGCGTGTGCGCAATTCGGTGAGCTCCAGCAGCAAAAAGCCGATGATATGAAGCGTCAGCATCACCTGATGAACCAGGGCGGTCAGGTCGCGATCGTTACGGATTCCGGCGCGGATATACCGTTTGAAGAGCAGGAACGGTTGGGTATACACATGGTTTCTGCGCGTCTCAATTTTGGTGCAACAGAGTACATCGACTATGTTTCACTCATGCCGTCGGATCTGTACCGCATGCTCCAAGAGAGCCAGGAGTCACCCAAAACCTCACAACCACCCGTTGGTGATTTCGCTCGTATATATGATTTACTCACCGGTCATGGATACGCCGTTTTATCTGTGGGTCTTTCAGGGGAACTCAGCGGCACCACCCAGGCAGCCCGCACGGCAGCAGAAAGATTTGCCGGCCGGGTGCGTGTTTTTGATACAAAAAGCGGTAGTTGTGGTGAGGGTTTATTAGTCGTGATGGCTGCTCAAGCGGCGCAGAGCGGGAAAACACTGGATGAAATTGAATCATTGTTAAACGAGTTTCAGCCCCTGTGCCAGGTCATTGCAATGGCTGCGGACCTGTCTTACCTGGTGCGCGGCGGGCGTCTGCCTGCATGGGTTAAAAAGCTCACCAACTTCCTGCACATCAGCCCGTTAATCACAGCAAAAAATGGTCGATTTGGATTAGCTGGTTTAACCCCGGGGATCGGTGCCAGCCCGGCCGCCCTGGGGAAGGCCGCCCTGCGAAAAATGGCCAAGGCAGTGAGCTATCGGGTTTTTATTGCACATGGCGCAAATCCTGAAGATGCACGGGAGTTACGTGGGTATATACTGGGCCGGCACACACGTGTTCATTCCTGTCACATTTCGGAGGCGGGGCCTGCACTGGGTGTTCACCTGGGTCCCGGTGGCCTTGTGGTCGGTTTTGTACCACAACCGGATCAATTGAATTGAGCTGCAAAATTATATGTCTGCATTCATCGTAAAAGTGGTTCTGGCTTACCTGTTGGGCTCTGTCTCCGGCAGCTTGTTGCTTGGCAGGCTTAAAAAAGTTGATATACGCAGCCAGGGTAGTGGCAATGCCGGTGGTACCAACGCTTTTCGCACCCAGGGCCTGGTATTTGCTCTCGGGGTGGTACTGATTGATGTTGGAAAAGGTTACATTGCCGCCCGTTGGATTCCGGCGCTGGATTTTGGTGCGTCACCAGCGGTCATTGATTCGAACCTGATCATCATGGCCTGTGGATTTGCTGCCGTGTTGGGGCATTGTTTTCCCATCTGGTTTGGTTTTCGTGGTGGTAAAGGTGCGGCTACCGCTGTGGGGGCGCTCATCGCCATTGAGCCATGGTTGCTGCTGCCACTTGTGATTTGCTGGGTGATCACCTTGATAATGACCGGTTACGTCGGTCTGTCTACGGTGCTCGCAAGTTTCAGTTTGATACCCACAGCCTGGGCGATGAATAATATGATGTTGATGGTTTTTACAACTGTCCTGGCCTTGTTTATTCTCTTCACACATCGCGCAAATATGCGTAAGCTGCGCAGCGGAACCGAATTTCGTTTTAAACGAATTCATATTTTTACCCGAAAACGCTGACCGGATTCTCACGCATGAGCAAGGTAATCATTCAGCGTCTGGCCCGCTATCTTTCAGAGGCCGAAACCCGTTCCGGCGAGGCCATCGGCAATGAATTGGGCTGCAGCCGGACGGCAGTTTGGAAGCATGTGGAGAGCCTGCGTTCGCTTGGAATAGAAATCGATGCCATCGCTGGCCAGGGTTATCTGCTTAAAGAACCACTGGAGCTATTGGACAGCGCTTTGATTGTTGGCGCACTGGATCCTTTAGTGCACAAAAAACTGCGTAGTCTGAATATAGAATCCTCACTGGATTCAACCAACTCTGCCTTGCATCGAGTGGGTCTTGAAGACCAGCACTCGACGGTAATTCTCGCCGAGCACCAGTCTAGTGGCCGTGGCAGGCGTGGCCGGCAATGGCATTCTCCCTATGGAAGAAATCTATACCTCTCGATGGGGTGGAGGTTTGAGAATGCCCTGTCAGAATTGGGTTGTTTATCCCTGGTGGTGGCGCTTGCAACCGCCAAGGCCTTAAGTCGCGCAGGTTTGAGAGGGCATCGGGTCAAATGGCCCAACGATCTGTTGCTTGATGAACGCAAGTTATGCGGCTGCCTGGTAGAAGTGCAGGGCGATTCCCAGGGCCCCTGCCATGCGGTGCTGGGAGTGGGGATCAATGTTCATATGCCCAGTTCTGAGGCAACCAGCGGTATTGATCAGCCATGGACGGATGTACATTCCCAAATTCCCGGCTATTCACGAAACACGCTGGCTGCCTTGCTGATAGAAGAACTGATGAACGGGCTGGAGTTGTTTGCCGGGCGAGGGTTTGTTCCTTTTAAAGCCTCGTGGGAGCAAATGGATGGTCTGCGTGGCCGGACCGTTGATGTCTATGCGGGAAAAAACTTGGTGCGGGGAACGGCCACCGGTATCACTGAATCGGGTGCGCTGCTGCTGGATACCGGTCAAGAAGTCCTGAAATTGTATTCTGGCGAAGTCAGTTTTCACAAAACAAAGATATAATGATCCCATGTTAAGAATATTAGTCATCAGCCTGGTTGTTGCGAACCTGTTACTTCTGGCCTTCCAGGGTAGCAAGCCTGCCGCACCACCCAAAACCAAAGCAATCCGGACAGCGGAAAAAGACTCCGATATCCCGACCATTCATCTTTTTAGTGAAATGATGAAGGATCAGGATTTAATGACCGGAAACCGCCAGTGCTTCAGCCTGGGTCCATTTCATTCGAGTGACGATAGAGACGAAACCCGGACGCGATTGCTGGAAGTTTCCACCCGCATCAGTGAGCGCCAGACCGAGGCGCTGGTGGAAAAAGGATACTGGGTGTTCATGCCACCTTATGCCTCCCTGCTGGAGGCAAACGAGGAGCTTTTGTCGTTGCAGGCGCTGGGTCTGAAAGACATCGGGATCATTTATGATGGCGAATGGGAGAAGGCCATTTCATTGGGTTACTTCTTGCGTCAGGAAAACGCGTTGAAACGTAAAAAAGCGCTGGAAGACAAGGGATATGAAGCCCTGATGCGTGTAAGACGTCAGGGAGAGCCACGTTACTGGCTGGATTACGAACAATCCCCGGGTTCCGGATTGGTTGCACTGGATATGCAAAATCGGCCGAATGATTTCATGCAGCGTCCTGTGCCTTGCCCGGATGAGGATATGTTTGAATTCACAGGTTCAGTTTCACAGGAGCCTGTAGAGGAAGTGGCTCAGCTACAAATTCCCGAGGATGAAACCGGACAAAGCCCGGACCAGGGTGAAGAATCAGATATAGCCGAAGTGACTGATAAAGGACTACAAGAAGGTATTGAAACCCCACCGGATCAGGCTATCGAGACCGATCCTCAAAATGATATCGAAGCCGCCCCGGTAGATAGTATCGAGATTGAACCGGAGGATGCCAGCGAAACCGGACAGGAAGATGTTATCGAGACCGGACAGGAAGATGTTATTGAGACCGGACAGGAAGATGTTATCGAGACCGGACAGGAAGGTGTTATCGAGACCGGACAGGAAGGTGTTATCGAGACCACGCCGGGGAGTGCGGACGAAATCATGCCTAAGCGCGTTATGGGAACCGGCCCGGAAAGTGATTTCGGAAGCGAATCGGAGAGTACCGAAGAGACTGAACTTGATGATGGATGATATTTGTTTAAAAACATTGCGCTGACGGTCTCCAGCACATAAAATCCCACCGCCCTGATATACCCCGTGCCGGTATAGCTCAGTTGGTAGAGCAACTGATTTGTAATCAGTAGGTCCCGAGTTCGAATCTTGGTGCCGGCACCATTTATCTCCAATGGCTTCAGGTAGTGATAAAATCACTTCTTAAGTGCCTCATTGAAAACTGTCAACCCGGCAAGTCTGGACTGCTATGGCGCATACAGGTTTACCCTATATGCCATATAGTCAATTGTGACAATGAAATGCTTTAAAACGTCATAACCGATCAGGCCTTTTGCCTGTACACCTCTTTTTATGCGGGTTCCTGAAGAAAGTTCATCCAAATATCGACCAAAATCATTCATATGGTCCTCGCGAGGGACATTTACAGAGACATGTTCGAGTTCATAGGGTCCAATTTTGAGTGCGTCGATATAAAAATTCAGACTCATACTTGATTCGAATATTCCAAAACTGGTTCGTTCTGTAACATCAGTTTCATCATTGAGCCAACCGTTTTCGGTTGCAAAGCTTCGCTCTACCAATATCCCGCCCGAATTACCTGTATCAAATATCAACCATGCCTTTACCCCATTATGCTCAACCTCAATGGCTGGAAACCGGCCTCCCCGCGCGCGTTTCATCGGCACGTTTGCATGTTTTTTCAGATCAATACTCTGTTTGCTTAATCGACGTAGCCGTGAGTTCGGATAATCAATCTGTATGATTGCGCCCTGAAAGAACGCGCCACCCAGTAGTAAATCAGCGCCATTCCGGAGGCCTTCAGGCACCTTATCGAGTTGTACATCAGCGCCAAATAATTTAACCGGGATATCGCTATAAAGTTGAATTTTTCTCTTACCGTAAACGCCCTTCATCTCGACTTTTCTTAATTTCGTAAAATCCTGACCATATTTCTTTACAAAAGCACTACTGATCATGTGGCCAGAGGCGCCGCTATCTAAAATTGCACTGGCTTCATGACCATCAATTTCAACATTGATAACGATATTGCCGTTGCTGAGCGTGAATGGCTGCCATTGTGCCTGTACTGATTGGTTGCAAATAGCCAGGCACATCATTGGAAATATCATGTGAATGAAGAGGAAACCAGGCCGTTGCATTGATTGATACAGCATTATTACTTTCCCTCAAAAGACAGAAATGCCCAGTCGCTAAAAGAACTGGTTGGTCATCACAGGGTTAATCTGTTTTTATTTCTTTGAAATGTTACTTGTGCTTCTTCAGGTGGGCTTTGACTTACATCAGTAACATACCGAATGAAACGCGGTGGGCCGGAAGTTATTTAAGGAAATCGCGGACAAAAAGAATCCCGCTCGTGGCGGGATAAGAACCCTCGGCCGGTGCGTTCGGGGCTTGCCAATTAGCACCGGGACCGAGGGATGAAGCAGTCAGTTAGTGCTTAGTTATCGCAACCCCCTGCACCACGGCCACCGCCAAAACCACGCTCAGCGCGAATATCTTTGAGAGCCTGTCTCATTTCTTCGCGTTGCAGCCGCTGTTCTTCATGAAGAGCCTGCTGCTCAGGGCTAAGTACAGCCATGATTTGCGCATGGGTGTTTTCACGGTTCTCCAGGGCAATTGCCCGTGCTGTTTCCCGTTGTTCATTGCGCACTAACTCGGCATCTTCGAGAATGACAGTAATTGCCGCAGCCTGTGCTTCGTCGAGTCCGAGACGTTCGGTGAGGCGCTCAACATGGTTAACACTGTTGCGGTCCTGGAAGTTTCCCGGATTGCCATTTCCACCCTGACCTGAGCCCGGGCCACCTCTTTGTTGTGCAATGGCCATGCCAGAGGTGAGTAAAAGTACGAGTGCAATCAGTAAAGTCTTTTTCATGATTAATCCTTGGTTGGTTTATTTAATTCCCGGAAAATAGTTCATTCATCCGGACGTTTTTGACAGCCTCCACATTAGCCTTCGAATTAGAATCAAATTTGAAGAAAATAAGGAGATTGAACTTGAGCAGTTGTCCGGAAATCCCGGGTGGTGCAGGATATGGCTGTGCTGGGAACATAATGATGAAACTGAAGCTCATCCATAAACTGCTGATCGCAATGTTTACCTGTGCCGCCCTGGTGCTGGTGCTGATCACTCTCGTTACACGCGCCAGTATTGGCCGTGGTTTCATGGATTTTTTGCAAAACCAGGAGCGCAGCCGGGTAGAACTTGTGATTCCCGAACTGGTTGACTGGTACCGTGATCATGGCAGCTGGGATGTGCTGGCACGTAAACCGCATGAATTTTATAGCCTCATATTTAATGCACTGCTGCAGGACTCCGACGCCCGTCTTGAATTTGGTCCGCAAGGGCAAGGTCCACAGTCACGCGGCAGATCCCGGGGGGCGGGGTTTCAGGGCGGGAGGGGCCGACCGGGACCCCTCGGACGAAACGGTCTTCCCCAACGTATATTTCTTCTCGGGGCTGATTTTTCCCGGGTCATCGGCGAAGCGCCACCGGACTTTCCCGAGAGTGAGTTGCTGGCAATCAAGGTCGATGGTAAAGAAGTCGGTTGGCTCGGTTTTGCGATGATTCGCGGTATCGAACTACCTGCAGAAGAGGCATTTATTAAGCAGTTACGCGCCAACCTGCTCGTCGGTCTGGGGCTGGGTCTGGCCGTGGCCATACTATTGTCGTGGCTGCTCGCACGTCATCTGAGCCGACCGGTCAACGCGGTCGCAGAAGGTATTCGCGCACTGGCAGCCGGTGACTATGCTTTGAGACTGGACACCCGGGGCAGTGACGAAATCGCGAAACTTGGTGATGACGTCAACCGCCTGTCAACTGCACTAAGAGAGCATGAGACCACTCGCAAACGCTGGGTTTCGGATATGGCACATGAGCTGCGGACCCCGCTGGCCATTATCAGCGGTGAACTGGAAGCCATGAGTGATGGTGTGCGTCCGCTGAACAGGGAACAATTGGAGTCGGTGCGTGATGAAGTCAAACACCTCTCTGTCCTGATCGAAGATTTGCATAACCTGACATTGACCGACTCAGGCGCACTGGCCTACAAGATGCAAGCCGTCGATTTCAATGAGCTGGTGCAAATGACCACAGAATCCTTCAAGGGTCGCGCCGGCAGCAAAGACCTGGATCTCAGTTATGCAAATCCGGGCCAGGCCATCATGCTGCTGGGTGATGAGCAGCGCTTGGGCCAGCTATTGCGTAACCTGCTGGATAATGCCGTTCGCTATACAGATGCCAGTGGTCGGATTTCAGTTCGGCTCGGTAAAGAAAAACAAATGGCAAAACTCACCATCAGCGATACGGCGCCCGGTGCGAGCACGGAGGAGTGCGAACATCTATTTGAAAGGCTCTACCGCATGGAAGGCAGCCGTAACCGCAACTCCGGTGGCAGCGGGCTGGGTCTGGCTATCTGCCGTAACATCGTTGAGGCACATGGCGGGCAGATTTCCGCGGAGCCGGGTCCGGATGGCGGTTTGCTGATCACGACTACCTTGCCATTGCACCAATGAATCAGCCCGCCACCATCCTGATTGTCGAAGACGAGGCAAAAATCGCAAGTCTTTTGCGCGATTACCTGGAGAAAATCGGTGGTTACCAAACCCATTGGGTTGATCGCGGTGATGAGGCTGTCAAGGTGTTTGACGAGGTTTCACCCGATCTGGTACTGCTGGATTTGATGCTGCCGGGTATGGACGGCTTGGAGGTCTGCAAGGCTATTCGCTCAAAAAGCCAGGTGCCGGTGATCATGGTGACTGCACTGGTGGAGGAGATCGATCGATTACTGGGTTTGGAACTGGGAGCAGATGATTATATCTGCAAGCCATTCAGTCCCAGGGAAGTTGTCGCCAGGGTCAAGGCCGTATTGCGCCGGGGCACTTTCACAGGTGAAACACCATCATCGGGTCTACAAATTGACAAAGATCGACATCAGGCCAGTCTTAACGGGAAACTATTAAAGCTCTCACCGGTTGAGTTTGCTCTCCTTAGCCGGCTGGCAGCTCAACCCGGCCGGGTTTTCTCACGGGACCAGTTGATGAGCTCAATTTATTCTGACTATCGTATAGTCAGTGATCGAACCGTGGATACGCATGTTAAAAATCTGCGGCGAAAATTGACGGAGTCCGGTCCCGGTACTGATCTGATCGAATCGGTTTATGGGGTTGGTTATCGCCTTGCCACTTGAGGTTAGGAGGCCGTGCGGGAGGGCATTGGGTGGTGTCTCACGGGACACGCTCTAGCCCTCCATGGGCGCTCGATCATCCGTTCCCGACGGATGACGGTCCCGTGAGACACCACCCAATACCCTCCTGGGAAGCATGTGCAATAACTCTTTAGCTATCGGCAAAAGGTGAGTGTGTTGAAGCTGCCAGCGTCAATGATCGCGAGGAATTCCCTAACGAGATAGAATAACGAGTGAATCGACACCCGGAGGAAATGTATTGTGACTATTGAAGACAGGCGGAAATTTTACATCGACGGGAATTGGGTTGAGCCACTCCAGCCAATCGATTTTGAAGTATTAAACCCGGCAACCGAAGAGGCAATTGCGACCATTTCATTGAGCTCGGTTGATGACATAGACCGGGCGGTGACATCAGCCCGCCGTGCGTTTGAATCCTGGTCCGTTTCATCGAAGAATGACCGTAAGGATCTTCTGCAGAGGATTCTCGCGATCTATAAAAGTCGATATGACGAGATGGCGGAAGTCATCAGCCTGGAACTTGGGGCACCGATCAGTATGTCGAAAAATTCACAGGCGGCCGTGGGTGTCGGTCATCTCGAGGGGTTCCTTGAAGCCCTTGATGAATTAACGCTACGGCAGGAGATGGCCAATGGCGACACATTGATGCGTGAACCCATCGGTGTCTGCGGTCTGATTACACCTTGGAACTGGCCGGTCAACCAGGTGGCTCTCAAGGTATTGCCGGCATTGGCCGCAGACACCGATGGGTT
>Ga0265303_10001957_pt1 | contig 12768 bp, 14 predicted proteins | sample Helome_2_FD_192494 | JGI IMG/M metagenome (GOLD analysis project Ga0265303, IMG submission 192494) | Marine sediment microbial communities from subtidal zone of North Sea - Hel_20160317 (Illumina Assembly) | ecosystem: Environmental > Aquatic > Marine > Subtidal zone > Sediment ...
GATCGTCGATATCTAAGAGAACAGAGGGGCCTTCGGGCCTCTCAACCCCTTAACCAAACAGACACCGCCCAAAGGAGGGCCTTATGAAAGTTGAAGTATTCGATTTAGAAACAGACGGGTTCGTCGAGGGTATGACTACGATATGGTCATGCGGCATCGCAGATCCGAAGGACGGAATCGTCCAAACCTACACCGACTTCGATGATAACTACCCATCGTTAGCTGAGGGCCTCTCCAGGCTGAAAGCGGCTGACAGAGTAGTCGCGCATAACCTAATAGGCTTTGACTACTGGGCACTGAACAAACTACATCCTGGCGTAATCACTTTTGAGAAATGTTGGGATTCGATGATTGTCTGTCAGCTACTAGATCCTGAGCGCAGAAGTCACGCAATTAAGTCTTACGGTGCTGAGTATGGCTACCCGAAGGGCGACTTTAAGAATTTTATGATGGAGCCTGTAGAAGGACAGACTAGGGCGGAGACCTTTGTTGAGATGTTCAAGTATATGGAACGCGATGTGGAAATTAATCTACGCATATACAACGAACTCCAGCGCGCACTAAAGAAAGATCTGGTTGAGGACAAGATCGACTGGCGGCGAGCTTTGGAGCTAGAGTTCAAGACAAACTGGTGCCTCTCACTCCAGAGCTCCCACGGGTTCAGACTAGACCTGAAGAAAGCCAGGGATCTGGAAAGTGAGTTACGAGAGGAGGCCATTCTACTTGAGCGGGAGATGCAGACTACCTTCCCACCGGTAGTAGTACCAAGCAAGGGTAATTGGGCATATATCGAGAGTCGATGGGCCAACGTCGAGATGACTCTTCCCAAGGTCGGTAACAAGACCACCGGTACAACGAAAGGCGCACCATATACCAAGGTCACTATTCAGGAGTTTAAGGTCGGCTCGCGACCCCAGATTGTCCACCGATTAACATCGAAGTATCCGCAGTGGAAGCCTAGTAAGTTCACACCATCCGGCATGGTTCAGATAGATGAGACGGTCCTGGCTAGTTTGAAGGTACCTGAATCTCAGCACCTAAACCGCTACTTCCGAGTTACTAAACAGCTATCACAATTATCTGATGGTAAGAATGGATGGTTACGCCTTGAGCAGGATGGTCGGGTACATGGTCGTGTGAAGTCAATTGGCTGTAGAACTCATCGCATGTCCCATTTTTACCCAAACCTTGCCAACGTTGATAAGAAAGATATGCGTATGCGAGAGGTATGGGTTCCTGATCATGGCCATAAACTCGTTGGTGCTGATGCGTCCGGTTTAGAACTGAGAATGTTGGCCTCCTTCCTGGCGATCTGGGACGGTGGTGCTTACGGTGAGTCCGTAGTTAAGGGCAGGAACGAGGATAAGACCGACGTACACAGCCGCACCCAGGCTATCGCCGGACTATATTCTCGTAATAATTCAAAAACCCTAATCTACGGATTTCTATACGGTTGCGGCAATCAGAAACTAGCCGAGGTATCTGCAATGGATGCTAAGGAAGCCGGTCATAAACCGATGGCTATCAATCATCAAAACGGTAAGAAAATTCGTGACAAATTGATGAAGGGCATTATCGGGCTAGATAACTTAATAACGGTTAGCCAGGATCGAGACAAACGGCAGAAATGGCTCAAAGGTCTAGATGGTCGGAAGATCGCTACAAATGGTCAGCATTCGGCTCTGAACACCTTGCTTCAAGGTGCCGGAGCAGTAGTTATGAAACAGGCCCTTGTCGAGTTTCACTTCGATATCTTACCTAGGCTCGGTCTAGTCGATACTAATCACATGCCAGTAGGTTGGAACTACTGCGCTAATGTCCACGACGAACTACAAATGACCGCAGAGCCTCTGATTGCCGACAAACTGGGCCAAGCATTCTGTGACGCCATCAAACAAGCCGGTGAAGTACTCAACCTACGCTGTCCTTTGGACGGTGAATACATGGTTGGCGACTCCTGGGCTCAAACTCACTAATAAGGGGACATTATGTCTATTGAGAGAACGGCACTACTCGATGCTGATGTGGTTACGTATGTCGCCTCGTCTAGTGCCCAGAGGGACTACGGCACCGAGGTATGGTCAGATATACAATCCGCTATTGTGGATGCTGAGGAGCAAATCCAAAAGGAAATGAAGCAAGCGGGGTGTACCAAAGTCCTGCTTGTTTACTCACCCAGGAACAGTACGAACTGGCGTAAGTTAGTTATGCCGATGTACAAGATGCACCGCAAGGCTACACCAAAGCCGATCTGCTATGGAGACCTACGGGTAGAGCTAGAGAAACGTTATGACCACATCTCTATTGACTATCTTGAGGGTGATGATTTATTTCATATGTTGGCCGGTAAAATACCTAACAGCGTCGTAGTATCTATCGATAAGGACATGTTTACGTTGCCTGATGTTGAATATTTACGACCTCATACTATGGCATTCCCTGCGTATACCTCACTGGATTACGCTAACTGGTATTGGTTGTATCAAAGTCTTATGGGTGACATGACGGATGGCTATAAAGGACTCGTAGGATGTGGTCCGAAAGGTGCAGAGAAGATATTGGCACCCTATATGTACATAGGCGTCGATGAATATGGAAAGGCTACTCACACCTTCGACTTCGACTGTGCCCTGGTGGCACTTATCGATGCCTACCGCGCTAAGGGTCAGACAAACTGGCTAGAGCAGTTACAGATGGCCAGGATACTACGTGCCGGTGACTACGATTCAGACCTAAAAAGGGTACGTTTATTCAATCCCCACAAGGAAGAATGGCTCGATTTACCTAAATAACCTAAAACAACACCGCCCCACACCCCAGGCCAGACATGGCTTGCAGGGTGCTTCACGTAAAGCCCCCCTTTAGAGAGAGAACCCGATTGAGGGGACATCGACAGGCAAGTATCTTAGTGAGGGTGCTGTGTGGTTTTAGCCACCCCCTGCGACTTACTCAGACCTCATAGCGAATTACCTTCTAGAGTTATTCGCGACACGAACACAGCCCGAAGAGATTAGCGTCCTTCGGGCTTTTTTTACTCAACAAAATTTAATTACAGTCTGAGGAGGCTACCCATGACAACTATAATCGCACTAACTGGTGTAGCAAACTCAGGTAAAGACCTGACTGCCGAGATGATGACAAATAAAATGCGGCGGCGTGATCCTGATGTAAAACTACGCTCACTGTCGTTCGCTTCGCCGATTAAAGAGGCTGTCTCGGCTATTCTAGGCTGTCGTATTGAGGACTTCGACGATAGGAACTTTAAAGAAGGCTCGCTCATTGATTCCCATGGACTCGATACTAGTCCACGGAAGATGATGCAACTTATGGGCGACCAATACGCCCGCCAAATGATAGACAAGGACATATGGATCAAGATAGCCCAACAGCGGCTAGAAACCGCTAAGGCCCAGGGTGTCGATTACATGTTTATCACCGATCTCCGATATAACAACGAGCAAGACTGGGTGCTAGATAATGGCGGCGTAGTGGTATGTATAGAGCGTAACGATGCTGTGCCGGTAGCTTATCATGAATCAGAAGCTGGTCTAACGAAGCCTCCGTGTTATGTCATATACAATAATGGTTCTATTGAAGATCTTCGTATGGAGGTGGCTGAGATGACCACTATCTTACAACCGCTAGAACTCCGCAGGAATTCTATAGATGACTGTACTCCGGCGGAGTGGGATTTAATGAGGAAGTATATGTAGATGGCTAGATCAGCACCTAATCCCTGTGCAGAGCATGGGTGTCCTGAACTAGTCCATGGTGAGTCTCGATGTGAGGCTCACCTCAAACCCCACAAACGAGATTATACAAACAGAGATACTAGCGAGGAGAGGAAAGTCCTCAATAAGTTCTATAGCAGTAGATCCTGGCAGGTCATGAGTAAGGCAGTCCGAAAGCGACAACCCCTATGTATAAGGTGTAAAGCTAAAGGTTTAGTTAGACCCGCGGACATGGTCGATCATATAAAGCCTGTCCGTATTCATCCTGAGCTTAGACTCAAGGTTGCTAATTTACAGCCTCTATGTAATCCGTGTCACGCATTAAAAACGAATGAAGACAAAAGGTTGTATAAGATTTAATTCACTTTGCGAAATTTAATTCACTTTGAAGTTTAATTCACTTTGCGAAATTTAATTCACTTTGAAGTTTAATTCACTTTGCGAAATTTAATTCACTTTGAAGTTTAATTCACTTTGAAATTTAATTCACTTTGCGAAATTTAATTCACTTTGCGAAATTTAATTCACTTTGAAATTTAATTCACTTTGAAATTTAATTCACTTTGCGAAATTTAATTCACTTTGAAATTTAATTCACTTTGAAATTTAATTCACTTTGCGAAATTTAATTCACTTTGAAATTTAATTCACTTTGAAATTTAATTCACTTTGAAATTTAATTCACTTTGAAATTTAATTCACTTTGAAATTTAGCCAACGCACCAAAAAGGGGCATTTTTAGGCAAAAATCCAAGATTTTTTAAAATCCATTCTAAGGCCTTAAATTCATGGTCCTACCCCTGGTAGTCTTAAGCCTCAAAAAGGGCTTAGATCGACATTGTGTGCCTTTTTGGGTATCCCTTTAATATGGCCGGCCTTTAGTGTTTATAGACCAGGCCCCAGGCTAGTAGATACCAAAAAGACCCACATAAGCGGGCCTGGTTGGTTGGTTGGTGTTGTTTATCCCTGGTGCTTGTGTAAGGCCCTAGCCGTGGATTTAAAACCGGTACAATATAAATGGTTTATGGCTTCATCCATAGACCTGAAAGAGTACAGCAAATTGCAACGCTCAATAGATACCATTACCCTGTTTTTGGAACCCGTCCAGGCGTGTATAGGTCCGTCATTCTCGAAAAACTCAAAGTTTAGATTACTCATTGTTAATAATCCCCATTTTGATAATCAATAATTTCATGTGTCATAGCTCTTTACCTTTAGTTAGTGATACCAAAAAGACCCACATAAGCGGGCCTGGTTGGTTGGTGGCGGTGTTATCAATGAGCGGTCAATTGCTTCAACTGGTATCGGTGGATAAAATCAATATCTGCGAATGATTGCTCTGGCTCGGACAGATGGTCTGCCATGTTCCAGGCTTCCCGCATGTAACCATTGCAAGCTAGTTTGATTATGACGTACCTGGTAATGCTTACAGGGCCATAGGTGGCGAATAAACAAAGTGCGTCCAGGGTAGTGCTAGAAAGTGCGTTTTTCATGGTCTTATATCCTTCAGTTAGTGATACCCAAAAGACCCACAAAAGCGGGCCTGGTTGGTGTTGCGCGTCAATGAGTTGCTGGATTTTATGCGATCTCTAGCACCTGGATCATTGAGGTTTTAAACTTGGATTTACGCGAACCGTGGACGGTTAGGGCTATGTTTTTGCTGGCACCATCGCAAAGCATGCAATCGATGCATTGAATATTTTTTGAATCAGCCAAGCATTCGATTTCATCGTCCGCCAGGGCGTCGCCCTCCATTGCTACGCGGAAAGTTTTGGCACCCATTGCCTGATACTTGAGAGCCTGTTTTGGCGAATCGGCGGAAACCTGGCATAGCTCAATAAATCGCGAATCAAAAGCGCGGTGTTTTATTTGATGGGTGTAACCCGTCCAAGATATGCCCATTTTAGCGATTGAGTCCATGACTTCAAAAGGCGCGGCGGCGGGGTCGCCATAGGCACCAAGGCGAACTTTGCGCCCTGTTATATAGTCGGCGTGGGCGATAGGATCAAAGGCCGGATATAACCCGCGCTTGTATGCTTTATAGATCGCCAGCGGTGCGTGGCCTATGTTTACATAACAGGCCCCGCCGTTGAAATGCCTGGAAGGGCATTGGCCGCATATACTAGCATCCAGGCCAATTTTTGCGGCGTCCGTGGGTGATATGTCACTACGTAAAATCCAGGTTTGGATAAGGTTGCCGGTTTTGCGGTTGCTGGTCTCTAGCGTGGCAATAACGACAATGGGCTCCCCGTCTAAAATACTAGGGCCGTCATACAATACAAAGCCGCGTTGTTTTGCCGGTTTAACTGTTTTGGTTGATTGGTTTAAATATCGCATGTTGTTTTATTCCCTAATGTAGTTAATTGCAAAGTTACTGAACTTATTGATTATAAAAACAAGACTCATAGCCATGGAACGCCTTGTAAATTCGGTCCAGGTGTTTTAGTTCGCGCGCGGGCATATCTTCCGCAATATCCCAGATCCGTTGCCACAGTTTTTCGGTCGCTCGGTTTTGTTTTTCCTCTAGTCTATTCTCGCCGTTCTCGGTGTAGCTATCACTGCTCACATAGTGATCCATGGCGGCGCTATTATTATCTACCAGGGCGCAATATTTGCGGTCGGCGGTGTATAGACGTTTTGCTTTGGATAGGTAAGCCGGGTTTATTGTTGTAATATTCATAAATTACCCCTTATACCAGGCGGCGCGTAGATCGAGCGCGAATTGCTCGGCGTTCCGGTTCAGACCGTTTCTAAAATCCATAGCCACGCGGTACAAATCAAGCTCTACTTTATCTAGCTCATAATTAGAATCGAGGGAGCATTTAAGCATTGAAAATGCCTGGTCTGTCGTCAGGCCGGCCTCTAGCATTACTAGGCAGAGTTTATGTACATTATATATTTGCGTTTCTGTAAAAGAGTATTCGTTGTTCATGGTGTTGTGCCTTTTTAGTTAATGATAATGGTTATCGTTTACACTTGGGCGCTGTTTTCCCCGCCGTAGTGCATTATAACAATAGCGGTTACTGTATTGCAAGTTACTGTACATATTAATACGTATTAAATAGTTACACATTTAGGGTCTATTAGCGACCCTGGTATAAGGCGGACCAGGTGACCAGGTGACCAGATACCAGGTGACCAGGTGCCCATTTGGCCCCATATGACCAGGCAAACGGCCTAAAAGGTGCCTATATTGCCCAATATGGCCCCAAATCAACCCCGCCAACCATGCAAAATCAAAGAATACACGCTATATGGCCCTGTATGCGCTTCTAACGGGCTTTAGCGTTACCCTAACCAAGCACCAGGGATAGACCCTTAAAAGGGCTTAGAAAGGCCCCTAGGGGGCCCTTCAATACCTGGTTTTTATGGACGCTAGAGCGCGCCCCCAGTCGATCTTGTGTAATGCCAAATTGGGCATGGGTTTCTGGTAGCGAGAAAAAGCGATAAATACCCAATAAAACGAGATCCTAGGCGAACTTACCGCCTAATCGAGGAATATCCATAGATACACATAAAACAAGGCAAACAGGCTCCTGAGACCTCCTGCGACCCTTTGAGCCCCGACGCTCCAGAGCCAATGCTCTTAGTCTATAGGATATTAATAATCGCTAGTTTGCGGACCTAGCACAGCCCAGACCTCCTCACTGGGTGCCGGACATGTCTCCTCGGCCAAAACCGCCCTTATTTTTGTGTCTTGGCCTTGATGGCCTCTGCACGACCCTAACCGATTCCATCAAGTCCATTAAGATCTGAGGAGGTAATCATGGCCGGAAGAAAACGAAAACCGGAAGCACTGAAAAGACTCGAAGGGACGTTCCGAAAGGATAGGGCCGGCAATTCTGTCGAACTACCCGCAGGAATGCCCGTTAAACCAGAATGGACAGAGCACGACCCAATAGCTTCCGAGTTATATAACCAGGTAGCGTCGCACTGTTATTCCATGGGCGTCGGTACAGCAGTTGATTCAATCGGGTTCGCGTTGTTAGCCGATCAGTTATCAATGTATCTACGACTGAGAGCTTTAGTAGCCGCAGATGGTCCGATCATCTTTGGTGAAGGATCAAACGGTCAAGAAACCCAGAAGCCCCATGCGGCTTTGGCTCAAATGAATACGGCCTTCACTAACATTGTAAGAATGATGGGTGAGTACGGTATGACTGCCGCGGCCCGCACCAAAGTCGATGCGAGTAAGCCGATTGAGGTCGATAGTTTTGACTCGTTCCTTTCTGGATAGAGTAAATAGTAACTTAATAATAAGGATTAAATCATGAGAGAACAAATTACATATGTCTGGTGTGAAACTGCACGACGCTACGTTGCCCCTAAGCCAGTAGCACCCAAGCCAGAAGTTCAACCTTCACCTAAAAAGAAGCCAGCTAAAACTAAGGCGGCTAAGTAAGCCCGTAGGAGACGTTATGTCGCAGTCAGACACTGCGGGTTGGCTATATGCAGAGCGAGTAGTGTCTGGCGAACAACCCGCCGCTAAACCTCTGCTATATGCTTGTACCCGTGCGATAGAGGATCGCAAAATACACACCGGTAAGGACACCAAGTTCTATTATGATGCCAACGCCGCTAATAGAGTTATTAAGTTTTTTGGCTTTTTAAATCATCTTAAAGGCCCCTTAGCCAACACGCCGCTACACCTTGCAGACTGGCAGATATTTATTGTCTCCCAACTCTACGGTTGGATGCGATCATCTGATGGATATCGTCGATACCGTACTGCTTATATTGAAGTTCCCCGTAAGAGTGGTAAGTCTACGTTCTCGTCTGGGTTAGCTCTCTATTCTTTGATAGCAGACGGGGAGAGCGCGGCTGAGTGCTATTCCGCCGCGACGAGCCGAGACCAGGCACGAATAATTCATGGGGACGCCCAGGCTATGATAAAAAAGTCTCCCCAGTTACTTCAGCATCTGAAGGTACACAGGTCGGCTATTTTCCACGAAGCCTCTGGGTCTAAATTCGAGCCACTATCTTCGGATGCAAATTCGTTAGAGGGTCGTAATCCTAGCTTTTCAGTAATCGATGAATTACACGTACATAAATCGTCAGAAATCTATGATGTACTAGCCATAGCAAGTGGCGCGAGGGCCGCTCCATTACTCGTATGTGTCAGCACTGCCGGAACCAATCGAGAGGGTATTTGCTACCAAGTTAGGGAGTACGGTATGAAAGTTATTGACCCCTATATAGACGTAAATGACGAAACTTTCTTCGCGGCAATCTGGACTATTGACGAGGACGATGACTGGCGCGATCCCGAAGTATGGAAGAAGGCGAACCCGAATTATGGGGTGAGTGTCTACCCTGATGATCTTCAGCGCCTGGCTCAACAAGCCATGGAGTCACCTAGTGCCGAGACCAACTTTCGGACCAAGCGACTCAATCAATGGATGTCGAGCTCTGCGGCATGGATATCGTCTCACGACTGGGACGCTACTGCCGGAGTAAGACCACCAATTGAGTATTTTAAGGGTAAGCCTTGCTACATAGGTTTGGACCTGGCGTCCGTGTCGGATTTTGCGTCTATGACTTTACTATTTGTAGAGGACGGTAAGATATACCCATATCTCAAACACTATTTACCGGAAGATACCGTCGCAAACGCCTCTGGCTTTATCGGGCAGAAATACCGCGAGTGGACAAACGCAGGATACATAACCACAACCGAAGGTAACATCACTGACCTGACTTATATCCAAGAAGATATCCAGAAAGCTATGGGTACTTACAACGTCAGAGAGATTGCATACGATGCCTATGGTGCCACACAGTTATCGGCGTCCTTGATAGAAAAGGGCGCTCCAATGGTCAAGTTCTCACAGTCGATTATGTCGATGTCTGATCCATCTAAAGAACTAGAAAAAGCAGTTAAAGCTAAGAATATCATACACGGCGGTGATCCCGTTTTGTCTTGGATGTTGAGCAATTGCGTTCTGTATATTGATCCTAACGATAATATCAAAATAAAAAAGCAAGGTGATAAAAACAAGATAGACGGTGTTATCTCTTTGGTCATGGCCCTGGGCCGACTCAAGGTCAACGGTGGTCTAGAGATAGCTGTTTACTCTAATCGCGGAATACGCACCTTATAAAACTCACACAACTAGGAGGCCAGTATGGCCCTATTCAACTGGGGTAAGTCCCAAGAGAAAGCGGCACCCATAAGTCTACCGTTTAATAGCTCTGCGCTATCTGACTTCTTCGGAAGTGTATCAGGTGGTACTAAGTCTGTTACTAACGAGCAAGCTATGCGTCTTAATTCAGTCTATGCCTGTGTAAAGGTTCTCTCGGACACTATGGCGACATTACCTTGTCACCTCTACCGAGATACACCCGCAGGTAAGGAACTGCACAACTCAGCCCCTATGCACAACCTAATACTAAACAGCCCTAATGAGTATCAGACTGGTCCTGAGTTTTTCAGCTATATCATGGTTAATCTGTGCCTGTCAGGAAACTTCTACGGCTACATTAATAGAACGAGCTCTGGCAAGGTTGTTGAGATTCTACCGCTTAAGACTGAGAACGTTTCAGTACAGCAAGACTCACAGTATAACGTGGTCTACGTAGTGACCTTCGACAATGGTGATCAGGATGTGATGAAACCAGATCAGATACTCCACATACGTGGAATGTCTATGGACGGTGTAACAGGTGTATCGCCTATTAAGTACAACGCCAACGCTATTGGTGCCGGAATTGATGCTAGAGACTATGCCGCTAATGTCTTCACTAACGATGCAACGCCGCGAGGTGTCTTGCACACCGATGGTATTCTTGATGATGACTCGTTTGAGAACATTAAACGGTCTTGGAATGCCTCACATGGTGGTATAGCTAACTCACATAAGGTTGCTATTCTTGAGCAGGGTCTCAAGTTCTCTGCGGTATCACTATCCCCTCAAGACGTACAGCTTCTCGATATGCGGAAGTACACACGCTCAGAGATCTGCGCGATGTTCAGAGTACCGCCGCACATGATTGGCGATCTGGATAGGGCTACATTCTCTAACATTGAACATCAAGATCTAGCATTTTATAAAGCTACGATCCTACCGTACCTTATGCTGATCGAATCCCGTCTAAACAAGGCCCTACTTAATGTCACTACGCAGTGCTTTAAGTTCGATACTTCTAACTTATTACGTACCGATATGGCTACCAGAGTAGACACATATAACACCCTTATAACTGCTGGCGTTATGAGTCCTAACGAAGCTCGAATGGAGCTAGGATATAACCCACGCGAAGGTGGTGATGAATTTGTGTCTCAATCTAATAACCTAACTTTCGGCAACCAAGAACAACCTACACAGGAGTCTGATGATGGCGAAGAAGCCTAGCGGAATGTGTTGCACAGACGGTAAGGTCTGCGAACCTTGTAGTACTGACAACATAAAAAGACTAGACGTAGCGTTCGATGCGAAGTCATTCTCAGTCGATGCAGACGATCAGCGGAAGTTCGCTGGCTATGCAAACACCTTCGACCACCTAGATCGCGCAGGTGATATCACGATGCGTGGTGCCTTCCTTAAGTCTATAGCTAAACACCTAGAGGTCGGTACTAAGCCTAAGATGCTGGCACATCATGACACCACACGTCCTATCGGCGTTTGGGAAGTAATGATGGAAGACGAGAAAGGGCTATATGTCGAAGGTAGATTAACACAGGGTGTCCGAGACGCTGACGAAGCCTACGCACTTCTTAAAGATGGTGCTTTGGATTCTATGTCTATTGGCTACCGAGTGGTTCGGGAGGAGTACGACCGAAAATCAGGTGCTAACTTACTACACGAAGTAGATCTGCACGAAATCAGTCTGGTAGCGATACCGGCTAACCAAGAGTCTGTTATTACTGCCGTAAAAGCCAGTAACGACGTTAGATCACTAGAGAAAGCACTGCGAGATGCAGGGCTATCGAGACGTGAGGCAAAAGTCCTGTTAGCGAAGGGCATAAGCGGATTGGAAACTGAGCGAGATGCTTCAGCAGACCATGACTCTAAAAAACAAGCTAAGGCGGCTGAACAATCTGAAATACGCCGTATGCTAAAAATATTAGGAAAATAAAATGTCTGAAGAAACTAAAATCGACGAAGTAGTTGTTGAAGAAGTTAAGTCTGAAGAAGTAGTTGAAGCTGTAGTTGAGACTCCCGAAGTTGAAGCTGAAGTTGAAGTTAAGTCGGAAGAAGTAGCTGAAGAAGCCACTCCTGAAGTTGAAGAAGTTGTTGAAGATGATGTAACTCTCAAGCACGTCGCAGATGCACTAGAAGCTAAGTCCCTAGAGACTGAAGCTCAAATAGAAACTAAAGCATCTACCGCCGACCTTGAATCAGTTAAGTCTGAATCTGAAGCACAAATTAAAACACTTACTGAGAAACTGGAAGTACTTGAAGCCAAGTCTGCACGTCCTACTCTCGCTACTAAATCTATTAAGGAATCCAAAGAAATGGAACAAAAAGAATTAATGGGCGTATTCGCTCGTAAAGGAATCGAAGGCCTTCGAGCTAAAGCCGCCGACACGCAAATCTCTGTAGACGCTCAAGGTGGATTCGCTCTACCTATTGAAGTTAGCCGCAACATTATTTCGCTACAGCACGAGCGTAGCCCTATCCGTGGATTAGTTGGTGGGATATCAACTGAAACAACTGATTATAGCCAGCTAGTATCTCTAGGTGGATCGGCATCTGGTTGGGTTGGTGAGAGTGATGCACGTCCTAACACTGGATCTCCAGAACTTGCTAAGGTAAGCGCGGTCTTTGGTGAAGTTTATGCTTCTCCTAAAGCATACCAGCACGTATTAGAAGACAGCTTCTTCAATGTTGAAGCATGGTTGGCTGGTGAAGTTGCTCGTGAATTCTCTGAGCAAGAGAACAGCGCATTCTTAAGCGGTAACGGATCAAACAAGCCCGTAGGAATCTTGAACGGTCTTGACACTACTTCTGCTTACACTGCTGGCGATGCTACTCGTGACTTCGGTAAGTATCAGGTAATCAAATCAGGCCAAGCCACTTCTTTGGGTGGTACTTCT
>Ga0265303_10001960_pt1 | contig 12764 bp, 9 predicted proteins | sample Helome_2_FD_192494 | JGI IMG/M metagenome (GOLD analysis project Ga0265303, IMG submission 192494) | Marine sediment microbial communities from subtidal zone of North Sea - Hel_20160317 (Illumina Assembly) | ecosystem: Environmental > Aquatic > Marine > Subtidal zone > Sediment ...
GCAGTGGCGAAGTGGCAAGCTACCTTAAGTCCAGCTTCTTATTTGTCTGGTGCGTCCGCGGTGGGGGTATCTTATCTCAATACTAATGGCCTGTGATGCCTTGATGATTGGGCCTGTGAATCATTTAGTTATTGATGTAGACAGTGCGATTGCTGCCGAAGGCCAATGTCTTTTTGAGACATTACTGGAACGAAGGTAAACGGGAATGTCTCCTCGACCCCTAAATGTTCACCATAGGCCTAGTACCTTCAAAAGATAAAAAGGCATCTATTCATGTGTGGCCGCTTTACGCGTAAGGAAAACATGCAGCATCTAGCGGAACTGTTAGGTCTGTCCATCCCTCCGCACTTAGCCCCTCGCTACAACATTGCCCCATCTCAACTCGTGGCCTGTGTGCGCACAAATCCTGAAACCACCGAACGGGAATGGGTCGAATTGCAATGGGGCCTGGTTCCGTCGTGGGCTAAGGATGCCAGCATTGCCCACAAGCTGATTAACGCTCGAGGGGAAACGGTCGCCGAGAAACCTTCCTTCCGCAAAGCTTTTACACACCGTCGTTGCCTCCTACTCGCCGATGGCTTTTATGAATGGAAACGAGAAGGAACCACAAAGCAGCCGTATTACATTCGCATGAAAGATCACCGCCCGTTTGCCTTTGCAGGGCTCTGGGAACGCTGGGAGAAGGAGGACTCGGCGATTGAGTCGTGTAGCCTGATCACCATCGGCCCCAACGCGGTGATGGAACCAATCCACCATAGAATGCCGGTTATTCTAGCGACGACCCAGTATGCCGAGTGGCTGGATGCTTCGCTGCATGAGACCGAGCAATTAAACACGCTGCTCAAACCTTTCCCACCCGAAGAGATGGAAGCCTATCCCGTCAGTCTAATGGTGAACAACCCAAGGAATGATCAGCCCCAATGTGTGGTGCCTCTTCAATGAGAAGGTTAGAGCGCAAAACTTCTTGTCAAAAACACCACATCACTATCTCTTAATTAGATTTAGATAAGGAAGCGAGGCATTGAGCGAATGGGACAGATGCAGACCAGCTAATTGATGTTGCAGGTAGATATCTTTCAGGTTGTTCCTTACTATCCTTTTGAGGGGGTTGACTCTTAAGCTGAAAGGCGTATTATTGTCTCACCCAATTTTGGCCCAAAGTGAATGAGGAGTTTTTTTATTTAGAATCGCTGTTTAACGAAAAAAAGTGGCTTTATCTTCCTAATCCTCGTGAGGCATTCCTTGGCGATCAAATATTTTTGGGAAAATGCACTTTTCACTGAGTGAAATGGCCCATGCAAAACTGTACCAGTGAGTGTATGGAGAGCTATGGGCCAGAAGGGTTGCGTCAATGGATTGAATTAAGCCACCTCAACCACAACTTGTTTATCCAAATATAATACTTACAGGTCAAAATATTGCGCTAGCGGCGTATCCGAAATATAAGGGATGGTAATGAGTAATATTTACGATGCGTTGCGATCAGATCAGGGTAAACGGTTGGAATTAACCAACGAGCTGAATGATGAACCGACTCCTTCTATCCGGCTGCCCCAAAAAGGTAACAGTCCCACATCAACTAGCCGGTTTCATGAAGAATCTGAACTACTGGCATTAGCCCAGACTATTGCGACACGCCTGCCAAACCCTAACCAAAGGGTGATACAGTTTATTGGTTCTGGGCCAGGAGAAGGGACTTCTACGCTTATTCGGGAATTTGCTGTGACGGTAGCCAAACACAGCAATAAGCCTGTACTTCTCATCGAGGCTGACAGCATTCAGCCCTCGCAAGCTCAAGCCTTTGCCATGGAAGTCAAACCTCCTTTAGATTATGCCCTAAAGGAAGGGAAACCCCTTGATGGGGTCATTTCCCAGATTGAACAGTCGAACCTTTTTCTGGCCAGTCTGTCTTCTTACTTTTTTCGGTCTCTTACTGACCGTAGTCATTTTCATTCTACTGACATGTGGAAAACAGCACGGAATCAGTTTTCACTCATTCTCATTGATTCTTCGCCGGCTAATGCCTCGGCCGATGGTCTGGCCATTTGTGAATTTGTTAATGGGGTGGTCCTAGTCATAGCGGCCGAAAAGACTCGGTCTGCTGTTGCGCAGAACGTGAAAAGGGAGATTCTTAAGCGAGAAGGTAATCTCCTGGGTATTGTATTTACTAAAAGGAAGTTTCACATACCAAAATCTATTCACAAACACCTCTAGCCCTTTTCCGCAGGCCACCCTCAAAAGGGTGTGAACGCCTTAACCATCAGACAGAGCAGATACATTCGATTGACCTTGAGCCTCACATCGGTCGATGTGGATTTTTTATGTTGTTCAAATGTCATCGTACCCCTTCTGAGGGATTGCCCCATCCCACGGGATCTGGTTGCCTAACCTTATGCATTCCATGGGCAGGGCCTAAGCAATCCTGCATTTTACGATCGTTACGACATAGGCCGGGAAAAAATCCCGGCCTTTGTCGTTTCCGAGGTCCCGGCTCCTTCATCTTCCCGGCACACCATTCCCTCTCTTCTTGGTCTTTCTCGATGTCTGTCGCCAATATGTATAAAGTGGAAGGAATCGGGGAATTCCTCTAAAAGAAGGGCCTACCCACCAAACAAGAAATTCACACCATCGCTAAGGACTTCAAACGGAAAAATCTACCAGCCGACTCGACAGACCTATCCGCTCCACGCTTCACAGCTAAAGATAAGGCAGTCATCAAAAAGGAGAAAAATTTTCTTTTCTCCCTTCCTACTCATTTCTGTTTTTGGGCATTTTTTCTCAAGATAGAAAAAGGTCATGTGGTTGTAAATACACAGGGATCTGTGTCCCTAATCCCTCAGATTTTTTCTTGCCGTAATAACCTAGACAAATTATACCGCATCCTGGCTTTTCGTAATCGTGGCATTTCTTAATAAGAACAACTTCTTTCTAATTACCGCACACATGAAGACAAAACTGGTAGGCAATTTCTTCTCTTTTTACCCTACGGCATCCGGATTGCTTAACGATAAGAACCAGAGGATATCAATATGATTTATTAGAATTAAGGAAAGGACAGGTCATGGTGCGGACTGTTCTTTGGTTGTGTGTGGGATTTTTTTTTCTCCCAGGTTTTCCTAGCTGGGTATTTTCGCAAGATTCGCTTCCTCTTGACGAGCGGCTGAGCCTGCGGACGATGTCAAAGTTTGACCTGTGCAACCCTTCAGCACTTTCTCTGGTGGGGAACTCTTTTCGCTCCCTTTTCCAAAACGCTCAATGTGCTAAACCACCGCAATCGTCTTCTCTATCCCGTTTCAATTTTGTCCTGAAGCGAGAATCATTTAATCTTCAACATGTTCGAAGTATGCCTTCTCTGTTGAATAATCAAGGAGGCAGTCGTCTTTTGCAAGCCACCCATGATTCCCACCTGTTCAATGATACGCTTACCGCTAGCATCAAAATGGCGTATCGAGATCCCTTCTTGGATTCTAGTTCAGCTACACCCCAGACTAATCGAATGGGAGCTCTGTTCGTCCTAAAGGGAGACCTGACTACAATGAAATATCGAGCGGAATATGGGTATTCAGGACAAGAAGTGGGGAATGCCGCTTCCTTAACGGCAACCGATCAGGTAGGCGGAAAATTCGTGTGGGAATGGAAACTTCCCCATGTCATACCTAAAATGGAGTTGAGTCGTTTTGCCAATAATGTGGAAGAAGACCCGACCCGTTCCCAAACCATTACGACACAGCAAAAGTTTTCACTGAATTGGAAGCTGCCAGATTGGCCTAGCCTCGCCCTCACGTATAGGCGGAAACAGAAAGATATTTTTTCCAGTCCGGAGGGAAGCCTGACCGATACAATCAGTATCGAATCGGCTCTAGCGAAATTGTCAATTCAGCATACAGTTGGAAGGGGGACCTGGTCCACGCATTATAAGACATCTGAACATGATTTTAGAGAGAGCCGGAAGGAACAAGAAATTGGCTCAAAGATGGATGGTACCTTCCATCTTTTTGCCCCCATAGATTTTACTCCTCGATGGGGGTTCACTCGGCGAGAGAATGCAGAGGGAACTCTGGCAAAGGACCGCTTCTTCGTCAATCTTAGTACAAAGATTTTTGCTACGCCTACCCTGACTCTTAATCCAGGTTTCGAATTTAAACGAGATCTAAATCGTTTCGATTCCGCCATGAAGACGGATACCCTCTCGGCTAATTTGGGATATTCGTACCGTGCCTCTGATGATTCACTGGAAATCTCAATGTTAGGTCAATACATTTTCAACAATACCTCCAATACTACCGCCAATCCTCAAACCTACGATTTGACTTTCTTAGTACAAAAAGATTTGGGCCATTTTTTCAAACTGGCCTATCGCCAGCAAACCTTAAGCCTCAAAATCGCTCATAACCAGCAGATCAATTCTTTGTCTGCTGAAGCACAAAGTGCTCAGACCTCGGCCATGCTGCTGGTGAGTATTATGCCCTGATCCTGCCGCTCCTATAGTGGTTTAACTGTCTGATAAACCCATCCCAGCCCAACAGCACCCTTTAACCCATCTCATTTAAACCCTTCTCTTTCGCTTTAATAACCTCGCCCAACCTCTCAAACTCATTGCCCCTTCTGAGAAATAACCGAAGCAAGAAATATCATTCACCTGATTATCCAAGTTTTTAGGCGGTTTCTCCTGAGAATCGGATTAGCTTCCAAACAGCACAGGTCGCAAAGGAGGCCAGATTCGAAATGGCGAGAAATTGTCCACCTTAAGACTGCCGACATCCCTTTTCCTTACACTTTCTTTACATTTTTCAAGAATTTTCATAGAGTAGCTGAATTCTTATTCAACTTTAAATTATGAGGCCCAATAGAATCAGGACTTGTGCGAGCATGAGTTGGACCATGTCTTCCTGGGTTATCACAAAAGAAATTATTCAACGGCAACTGGATTTAACCAGAAAGATGACTATAAACGGATTCGATAATCCAGCAAATACCTTTATTAGCTTTATTAATAACGTCCTCATTTATCGTTTAACCTTATGGTACACCGCGATGACAGAACCCCAACGACTTTTGGCGCTAGGACTACAACAGTAAATAGTGCCATCATTCCAACAGGTGCAGCCTCACATCAGCCCAGCGCGCCAGAAGGTGCCTTGGGTAATTCCACGAAACCTCAGTCGTCTCTGATTCGGAAAGCCGACGCCGTTCTCAAAGGCGAACTCGAAGGCCATACAAGTCGGGGCACCGAGGTTATACCAGAGCATGTCCTCCCTGGCTCGCAGGATCTCGAAACCACGGTAGAGGCATTGCGCCAACAGCCAGGTAAGTTGGTCGACACTTACATAGAGGTTCTGAAGCAGCCGCCAGAGCAATTTACTCAAATTGCATCCCCGTTTGCCAAAGTTGAAGGACTCTATAACGGTGATGATTTCCCGCCTATATCCTTGCTCAAAGTTCTCTCACCCGTCGGTTCAGGGCAAACCGGTCATATTGACTTCACCCTAATAAATGACGATCCGAAAAAAACGGCCGAGTATACGCTGTATACGACGGATCTCGTTGGTATGTCGGGGCACAGAATTCCAGCGACACAAATAACAGTGTCTCCAAATCCGGGAGAGATCCCGCCTGGGAAGTCTGTAGACGGCCACATTGAGATTCGAGTCCCTACCGGCACTCCCCAAGGCAGCTATGGCGGGTTGCTACAGACAGAGGACATCAGCCGGCTACAAGCCGTGGTCAGGCTTCTTGTTGGTCCTAAGGAAGATCCAGGATTCTAGACAGGATTGCGGTGAAAAAGATTCCATAAAACGCATACATGGACTACAGCATTAGGAAGAAACTGAGAATGAAACTGAAGGGTCATTACTGTGGGATGACTAATCCTTAAGAAAAGAGAAAGCGAAACATCCAGAGAGCACGCGTAACTACGTGAAGAGGCCAAGCGACCGAGAAGGCTGCTGGTACCCTTCTTCACGATTCTGTTCAAAGGTGCGAGTCATGACGTTCGAAGAGATCTTGGACGCTACAAAGAAATTGCTTGAGAGTCGAAAGCGCCTAACGTATGGGGCACTCAAGAGACAATTCGGTATAGATGATGAGTTTCTTGAAGATCTGAAGGCAGAAATCATCCAAGGTCAACGCTTCGCCGTTGATGAGGGCGGTGAAGTGCTGGTGTGGACAGGCTGCTCTGGAGCGACGTCTAGTCCACTCAACGCGCAGGGGAAAGTGCCTAGTACTTCGCTAGAAGGGCAGGTCACCGACCAAATTCAGCATTCTACTCAGGCGGAAAGACGCCAACTCACCGTGATGTTCTGTGATCTGGTGGGTTCGACTGCTATGTCCGAACGTCTTGACCCCGAAGAGCTGCGCGAAGTCGTGAAGGCATACCAGGAGACCTGTGACGAAGTCATCCAGCGCTTTGATGGAACGATCATGCAGTTCCAGGGCGATGGGATCCTGGTGTACTTTGGTCATCCTGTAGCCCACGAGGATGATGCCCAAAGGGGGGTCCTCGCCGCTCTCGAAATCTTGGATGAGCTACCGAAATTGAACAACCGCCTAAAGCAGCTTTGCGATGTTGAGCTTAGCATGCGGGTTGGGATCCACACCGGCCTAGTCGTGGTGGGAGAAATGGGAAGATCGGGGTGGCTGCAGACGCTGGCCCTTGGGGAAACTCCAAACGTGGCTTCCCGAGTCCAGGACTTTGCAGACGCCAACACCATTGTGATTAGCGAGGCGACGCTTAACTTGGTCAAGGGTTTCTTCAACATCCAAGCCCTTGGTGAATATAACGTCAAAGGGATTTCTCGACCCCTAAAGCTCTGGCATGTACTGGGGAAAACTGGCGTTCAAAGTCGTTTCGAGGCCACGGGTAGCAGGCTGACCCCTCTAGTGGGGCGGGAGAACGAGATCGACCTGCTTCAGGAGAGATGGACGGTCACCAAGGACGGGATTGGGCAGGTAGTCATGTTGAAGGGAGAGCCTGGAATCGGAAAAACGCGATTGGTGGAGGAGTTGAAAGTACGACTCAGACACGAGAATCCCGCGCTGCAGGAGTACCGGTGCTCCCCCTTTTACCAAAACACCGCCCTCTATCCAGTCATCAATTTATTGGGAAAGTTCCTCCACCTCGGACAAGAAGATTCTGCGAATGCCAAACTCCAAAAAATCGAGGGTTCGGTCAATGCTCTCAAAAATAATCGTTCCAATGCGGAATCAGTCGTTCTTCTGGCCAATCTTCTGTCGGTGCCGCTGGACAATAGACATGTCTCCCTCAAGTTGACCCCTGAGACAAAAAGGCAGAAGACTCTCCAGGTACTTCGAGCTGTTCTATTGGAGACAACCCCTAGCCGCCCGGTGCTATTCATTGTCGAAGACTTGCACTGGGTCGACCCTACGACACTCGATTGGCTGACCATGGTAATAACCCAATCCGCCAAGACCAGCGTTCTGGTTCTACTCACCTTTCGTCCTGATTTTGAGCCGCCCTGGTCAGAACAACCGAACTTGGGGAGTATCCTGCTGAATCGGTTGAACGGAATACAGATAGGGGCAGTAGTAAAGGGGGTCACAGGAGGCAAGACGTTGCCTGGGGAGATTACTGAGAAGGTCGTCAGCCGGACAGACGGCGTGCCGCTGTTCGTGGAAGAACTCACCAAATCAATATTGGAATCAGGGCAGCTCCTCCAGCGGGAAAACGAATATGAGCTAGCAGGATCACTTCCTTCAATGACAATACCCGCCACACTTCAAGACTCGTTAATGGCTCGTTTAGACAGACTCACGACAGCGAAACCAGTGGCCCAGCTGGGAGCCACTCTGGGACGAGAGTTTAGCTATGAGCTCCTTCACGCGGTGTCCCCGCTCGAGGGAACCCCTTTGCAGAATGAACTGACACGACTGGAAGAAGCAGAACTCTTATTTCGGGAGGGTCTGCTTCCTAAGGCCAAATACATGTTCAAGCACGCATTGATCCAAGAAGCCGCTTACGAGTCCTTATTGAAAGGTACGAGGCGAGAGTTCCATCATCACATCGCCGAGGTACTGGAAAAACGGTTCCCATCCACGGCCGAGTCCGAACCAGAGCTCTTAGCCCATCATTACACCCACGCGACGCACCCAGAACGGGCTATTCCTTACTGGCAGCAAGCGGGTCAACGGGCGCTGAAACGGTCTGCAAACCCGGAAGCCATTTCGCACCTGACACAGGGCCTGACGCTACTCCAATCACTACCCGAAGACCCCGAGCGCGACCAGAAGGAGTTAGCGATGCAGGTTGGCCTCAGCCCGGCCTTCATGATTACGAAAGGATGGGGCGCGGTGGAAGTAGAACAATGCTCCAAACGTGCCCAAGCCCTGAGCAAAAAATTAGGGGACGGTCCGAGTCTCTATGCGGCGACATGGGGCTTGTGCTTCAACTACTTCTTACGTGGACAGATGAACGACTCCCTGGAAATGGGAGAAAAGGTGCTCCAGATGGCTTACGCGACCGATAATCCCGTCTTGCACGTAGGGGCGCATCACGCTATCGGCTACTCTTACCACTATCGGGGAGATTTCACAAAGTCGCTGGAGCATGCTGAAAAAGGCATTAGTCTGTTCAACCTGGAGCAGGAACGAGCCATCGTCGGTCTGTTTCAGTTGTCTTCAACGGTGGCTCTGCACGAGTTCAGCGGCAGTAGCTTGTGGATGCTGGGCTATCCGGAAAAGGGCCTGACGCATATACAACAGGCGATAGCTCTGGCTCAGACGCTCCAACATCCGCCCAGTATCGCCTTCGCCTATGGGATCGGCTGCTTTGCTTACCACTCTGCCCGTGACTTTGAGTGGGTAGAGAATGCCTCAGCCGAAACACTGAAGCTTGCCGAAAGGGAGGTTTTTCAACTTTGGGATACGATCGCCCTGATATACCACGGGTGGGCAATTGCCATGAAGGGCCGTATCGAGGAAGGGATTGAGGAGATCGAGAAGGGGTTGGAAAAGTTTCGGCCCACCGGAACTCGGATTTGCCTGCCTGACATGATGACGATGCTCGGGGAAGCTCTCTGGAAGGCCGGCCGAATCGAAGAGGCCCTCGCTGCATTGGACGAAGGAATCCGCGAGGCCAACGAACCCAACCGAAACGAGCATTTCATGGAACCTGAGCTCTATCGCCTCAAGGCAGAGATCTTAAAACAATGTGCCGAAATTGAGGATCAACCTGCGAACGCAGGTAAATTGTTTAAAGATGCCGAAGACTCTTTCCAAGATGCGTTGGATCTCACACGTAAGCAGAAAGCTCGCATGCTGGAGATCCGAGTGGCAGTTGGTTTAGGCCGGCTGTGGCAACGGCAGGGGAAACAGCAGGAGGCCCTCCAGATCCTCGAGGAGTCCTACAACTCGTTTACCGAGGGCTTTGACACGGAGGATCTTCGGGAAGCGCGCGCAGTGATCGAGGAGTTGAGAGAATCGCCATGACACTCAACAACCAAAGGGCAGGCCGATTAAGCCAAGAGCGACGGCGAGTCTTGCGAGTCAAGAGACCCTAGCCGAGCGCAGGGAAAAGGGAGATGCGTTACACCCACGAGGGGCTCACACTATGGTATGGCACGGAGGATACCCCAGCGCCTGAGGGCGTGGTGGCCGCAGGCGAAAGCATCAGTGTAGTTGCGGGCGTCTCTCCTGCAAATCCAAGCAATACGGTCAGTGTACTGTATCGTGTCGATAAAGGTTTCGAGCAGACTATCCGCGCAACCCTGTTGCGAACTGAAGATGAGGCCAGGCGGCAGTACTTTCAAGCACCCTTTCCGATGCTCCCCCCTGAGTCGAAGATCGAGTATACCGTCATCGGCGAAAGTAGCGGACGCCGGGTTCCGGACCCATGTACAGTGACGCGTCTGAACCGTCAGTTTGAAGTCCTAAGGGCCACTCCAACCACCTCTGTTCGCGGCGCAGCATCTCAACCAACTCTGTCTGAAAGTCGTTTGCCGTTCAGCATCGAATACCTGAGCCGTTTTACGATTCATCTTGGCGGCGGTCCTCCAGAGATTATTGGAGAGACTCCGGAGGGCATTAAGGTCAACTGGTATATAAGCAGCGGTGAGGTTGCCGGACCGAAACTGAATGGAAAGATACGTCACCAGGGCGGTGACTGGATGACCATTCGGCGTGACGGGGTTGGGAACATGGATGTGCGTGCGACTCTGGAAACCACTGATGGGGCATTGATCTATATATACTACGCCGGTTACTTCGAATTGGGTGAGAACGGATATGAAAACTTTCTAAAGAAAAAGTGGCCTCCTACGCCACCCACAAGGACGACCCCCCGGCTCAGCACCGCTCACCCTAAGTATTTATGGGTCAACCGACTGCAATGCATCGGAATCGGTCGGGTCATCATGAAAGAGCCTATCTTTGAATATGACTTGTACGGATTGTTTTAGAATCCCAGGGAAAGATTTCGATACCAAACAATTGATAGGAGTTCAGATATCTTGAAGAACTTAAATAAGGAACCCAGAGCCTTCTTAATTATTTATATTTTTATAATTGTGACCCAGTCAGGAGAAGGGAGAAGCCATGGAAAACGAATGCTGCCCCATTGAATGGACGGAAGACCAATGGAACCAAGTGCAAGAGACGGTGCGTAACGAGGCTGCCAAAGTCCGGGTCTCAGCGTCGGCCTTGCCGACATACGGACCTCTGCCATGTGATGCCGAGTCGGTGTCGATGCAGGAGGTCCGGCAGGAGTCCACGGGGGAGACCCATATCCTTGGCGAGCTGGCAGACGAAATAAGGAACCAAGCAAACGCAGGCGCGCCTTTAAATCAGGTTCTTCACGCGTTAGAGGGTAGGGTCAGAGCTGTCGAACATTCGGCCTCTCGACGGCGGGGTGAGGCGCAAGAACGCCTGATGGTAGATGACGCGCGGTGTAGACCACTCACGAAAATCTCGGTGAATGTCTATCTCACAAGCGCGCAACTGTGCCAGCCGGACTTGTCCAGCGCGCTCATCCTGTTCCGGCGGGCTGCGAATCTTATCGCACGCGTCGAGGACAGGATTGTGTTTGGGGGGCAACCCGGACCCGATCCGAACCCTCTGATCCTCAATATTAGACCCCCTATCTTCAGAGTGTCGAGTGGTGAACAATTCCGGGGACTCATCGCCGAAGCACGTGCCCTCACCAATCCTTCCCACTGTATCCCGGTTCCCATTGGCTCTCTCCCTGATCGTATCGTGACCGCCGTGGCCACTGCGATCTCAAACCTCGAAGACCATGGCCACCTTTCTCCTTTCGCCCTCGTGCTAGGGTCTAACCTATTCATTATGGCGCATGATCCCAGCCCCTCGCTTGTTCTGCCAGCAGACCGAATCAAACCTCTGTTGGGGGGAGGACCGCTGCTTCGATCCACGACGATTCATGAAGATGAAGGGGTGCTTATCTCACAGGCAGGGGATCTTGTCGATCTGGTTTTGGCCAACGACATTTCCGCCAAGTTTTTGCAGACGACACTGGAGCCGCGTCACGTCTTTCGCGTTTCCCAGCGAATGACCTTAAGGGTCAAGCAACCAAGAGCCATCATGGCGTTGCTTCCTAATTGCTAATGGCTGAATCACCTAGTGGAAATGCCGACTGCGTCGGAGGCACGCGTAATAGGTGCTCTCACGTTTTCATAGAATACAAATAATCCTTAGCATAGGAGGAGTGACATGGGATCAGATTTGAAACCAATGCCTTACGAGAATGGGTCTTATTGTAGAAGAAAGGGGGATAAGCTGATTGTTGTGGTTCAGAATAAAGGGAATGAAGTGACTAAAACGGCCGTTGTCGCTCCCGATCCCAATAAAGGTAAAACCCACACCAAGGTGATCTTCGGGCCGGAGGCAGTCTATGGTCCGCCTGAGGAACTGGAAACGAAGTTATTAGCGAAGGATGAAAAAATCGAACTAGAATTCGAGTGCCCAAAAGAGGAATGCTTCGATCCGGACTGCGAGTTTTATATCATTGTCGATTCGAAAAAGGAATTAACCAACGAATACCAACTAGATCCACAAGGCAATAAGATCCTAGATAATACACACAACAATAAGGTCCGTGGGGTCTGCTTCGATAGAGTCGCGAAACCCGATCTCGTACCAGAGAAATTTGATGACCATTCTTATTTCAAGCGAGTCGGCAATACGCTCAAAGTGAAAATCAAGAATCAAGGCACAGCCACTGCTGTGGCATCAAAAACAAAAATAGTAATCGCTGGCACCCCCCCCATCGTCGTAGGCGAGGAAATTACGAAGGAATTGGAACCGGGTCAGGTGGACGACACCCTGGTTTTCGACATCCCGCCAGCCAAACACGAAGGTGATTTCAGGATCCAAATAACGGCCGATTCTGAGGGTAAAGTAGAGGAATTGAATGAAGACAACAATGTGGTTACGGCCCAGTATGTAGAAGCAAGTGGAGGGTCATTTTTTTGATAGAAACTGCTAGAAGAGAAATATGAGGTGTACAGGGCATCGCCTAAATTGAAGACAGGTCGAGTCGGTCAGCGATTAAGAACGTAAATGCCGAATCGTCACCAAATGTTAGTAGAAACTGTGGAAGCGGAGGACGGTCCAAGGCAATGTGTCTGCCCATGGATAGAAATTAAATTGGGAGTCATGAATCTTCTTCACATCCAAGACGCCCGGTGCAAGTTCTACAGCACCGAGACAAGCTAGCAGGAACCTTAGAAAGGAGCTGAGTTTTGTCCAAAAAGGTGATTATTCTTGGTGGTGGGGTCGGCGGAATGAGTGCGGCT
>Ga0265303_10001961_pt1 | contig 12756 bp, 11 predicted proteins | sample Helome_2_FD_192494 | JGI IMG/M metagenome (GOLD analysis project Ga0265303, IMG submission 192494) | Marine sediment microbial communities from subtidal zone of North Sea - Hel_20160317 (Illumina Assembly) | ecosystem: Environmental > Aquatic > Marine > Subtidal zone > Sediment ...
GGATGGCATCGCGTTTTGCATTGAAGCCGGCCGTTTCGATATCGACGACAACCGGCAGAAAACCGCGAAAACGCGTGGCAATCGGGGCCCTGTTATTATCAGCCAGCATTGTAAAAGCATAGCGAATCGGTATTTCCATTGCGATATGCCAGCGCGTATTTGATAAAAATAATTGCCGCATGGCTACCGGCAGCGGGCGAAACAGGGTCCGGCGACCATGCGGGCGGTGCGATACCAGGGAGCAGGTCAGAGACCGGGGCTGGCCTGGTTCATGGACGAGGTAGAACGAAGCACGACTGCAGGGATACAGGAGGTAGAGCACCAACAGTAGGCGCTTTAGGCGATGCATGGAGCAATTGCCGGGTGTAACGCAGGCGCAGTAATCGGGGGTACATAAAAATGAACCCGGTTACCACTCCCTGATGCCTGATTTCGGGGTTTTTCGCGAGGCGCTGTACCGTAAGCTTGGCCCGGACTGTTAATCAGATAACATCTGATGCAACACGGCCATTTGCACCAGTATGCGATTGCGCGCCTCGGCGATAACGACGCTGCGTGGTCCGTCCAGTATGCGATCGGCGACAGTGACCCCGCGGCGAACCGGCAAACAGTGCATGAATCGGCAGTCACTTGCCGCATTTTCGAACCACGGTTCGTCTACACACCATTCCCGCAGTTCGAGCTTGTGCTCTTCTTCAGCGCTTTTGTTTCCATAGTGGCGTTCAGATGCCCATGAGTTGACGTATATAATCCGGGCATCCTGCATCGCGTGGGAACGATCATCAGTCTCCGTCACACTAGCGCCGCTCATTGCTGCAGCGTTACGGGCCTTGTCCATGATGACTTCAGGCAAACTGAATCCCTCTGGTCTTAATACCGTGACATCCATCCCTCGCATGGCAGCCATATGTACCGTTGCCGCTGGTACCGCCAGCGGCAACGGTTGCGGGTGCCAGGACCAGGACAGCACGAATTTCCCGTTGCTGCCGGGTATTCCGAGGTCATCCATGGTTTTCCAGTCGGCCAGACTCTGGCAAGGATGGTTGATTGCCGATTCCATGTTTATGTATGGCGTATCGACCAGCGATGTCAACTCGCGAAATGCGTAGTCAGAAAGATCTTCATTGAGATTTTCTCTTCTCGCAAATGCACGAATACCGATTGCGTCGCCATACGACGCAATCACGGGTACTGCTTCGCGAATATGCTCGGCCGCGACACCGTCCATGACAATACCCGAACGGGATTCGAGGCCATGTATCGACATGTTCGGCGAAACAACGAAGGTACCGCCGCCCATTCGTATCATCGCAGACTGGAACGAGACCAGCGTGCGCAACGATGGACTCAGGAACAGCAGTGCCAGCACCTTGCCCTCCAGTGCCCGCGGTTCCGGTTTTTCATCAAGTTTGCAAGCAAGTGCAAGCAACTCTGTGATTTCTGCGACGCTGAAATCAGCCAGGTCATTGAAATATTCCATATTTAATCCATACCCCCTGCAACGCTCGGCAAGTGATGATGCCTGCCCTGTTGTCAATCCGATTCATGGGAACTGGCGTACCCGCAATCCTGTTGCCCCGGATTTCACCCCCGGTGCAACTCTGGCTACTGTGCGACGAGGATATCTTTGTACTTCGCCAGCATTGGTGGTTCAATTGCCTCAGGAGTCCTGAAAGAGTCGTTCTACGTACACTATTTGGTTCACCTGTAAAACAGGTCGACGGATCCGGATTTGGTCGAAGGTTACTCCATATCAATGTACCAGGCGTCGGCCTGTATATTCAGTGCGTGCTGATGGCGAGTTCCGGCATCAGTCTGTGCAGGTTATCAAGCAGCAAGCGGCGATCCGGTGAAAACAGATCATAGTCGGCCAGCCTGTCGAGTGGGACCAGTTCCATGTGTGACACTTCCGGGGAGTGCGGATGTATTTTGTTCGTCTCAAGCCCTTCCCTGAACGCCACAAAGCCTTCGGCGGGCAAGCACAGGAAATAGAAAGTGAGCCGGTAAGGTCCGGGTTCCTCTGCCACGTAAGGAACCGCATCAGTGCGCAACATGCGGATAATATTTACCTCGATACCGAGTTCTTCCCGGACTTCGCGCTGCAGGGTGGCTTCAAGCACATCGTCGGGCGACTCATCTTCGCGCGGATGGACGGGGTCACCGGGTATTGAATCGAGGGCACCTCCGGGTAATCCCCATGCGCCATGCCGGCGGTAGCTGTGTTCAACCAGCAACACCTGTGCCGGTTGCACAGTGTCATCTATGATGACGGCCACGGCACCCAGCACCCAGCTGCGTGCCAGCAGGCCCTTGAGAAAGCCCGCGAGTCTTGCCGGGAGCAGGCGCCAGATGCGCAACAATAAACGGTGTATGACCTGCTGTTTTTCAATGTATTGTATTAATTTTGTAAGCATGCTTATTTCACCGGAAAAATTAACAGGGCGGCGGCACGTATGGCTGAATAATCGTCTTGTGATTACTCCAGAATTTATCGCATTTGCGCCGTTCCAGAATTTAACCCGATGGACGACGTAGTGTTGATCTGAATCATCAAATAAAAGTGTAGCCTGTATTCGCAGGAAGTATCAGGCCTCATCATCTCCCTGCAGTTGAATGACAAGCTTTTATGTTTTAACCCGCCAGTGCAGTGTCTCGCCTGCATGCATCGGTATCACGGTTGAGTTGCCGAGCGGGTAGCTGTCCGGCACCTGCCAGTCAGTCTTCTCCAGCGTAATGGTGTCGCGGTTGCGCGGCAGGCCATAGAAGTCCGCGCCAAAGTGGCTGGCAAAAGCCTCCAGCCGGTCCAGTGCGCCGGCATCCTCGAAGGCCTGCGCATATAGTTCGAGTGCGGCATGCGCCGTGTAGATGCCGGCGCAGCCACATGCCGTTTCCTTGCGCTCGCGTGCATGCGGTGCACTGTCGGTACCCAGGAAGAATTTTCCGCTGCCTCCGGTAGCCGCGCTGATCAACGACTGCCGGTGCCGTTCGCGTTTCAGCACCGGCAGACAGTAGTTATGCGGTTGCATGCCGCCTGCGAACATCGCATTCCGGTTCATCAGCAGGTGGTGGGCGGTAATGGTCCCGGCGATCATGTCCGGCGCGGATGCCACGAAGTCGACGCCCTGCTGCGTAGTGACATGTTCGAGGACGACCTTCAGTGCCGGGAACCGCTCGACCAGTGGCTGCAGATGGCGCTCGATAAACACGGCCTCGCGGTCGAATACATCGACCGTACTGTCGGTGACCTCGGCATGGACCAGCAGGGGCAGCCCGTATTGCTGCATGGCTGCGAGCGCTTCGTGGGTGTTGCGGATGTCCGTCACGCCCGCATCGGAATGTGTCGTGGCGCCGGCCGGGTAGAGTTTGACGGCGTATACATGTTCGTTCTCCGCGGCCTGTCGGATATCCTCTGTCGAGGTATTGTCCGTGAGATACAGCGTCATCAGGGGATTGAAATCCGTATCGTCCGGCAGGACGGCGAGAATGCGCCGCCGGTAGTCCATCGCCTGTGCGGCGGTGGTGACCGGCGGCTGCAGGTTCGGCATGATGATGGCGCGACCGAAGTGCGCCGCGGTATGCGGGACCACGCCGGCCAGCGCGTCGCCGTCACGCACGTGCAGGTGCCAGTCATCCGGGCGGGTGAGGGTCAGTTCCATGTACCGTCCATGAATTTCTGCTGGCTCAGCAGGTTCAGCGAATAGCGCACACCAAAGCCGGTGGTGTCCGTCGGAATGTGGCCGAGTCCGCCCTTGTGATGACTTGCCGCCAGGTCGACGTGGACCCAGTGGATGCTGTCATCGACGAACTTTTTCAGAAAGCGCGCCGCGAGGATATGATCTGCGTCACCCTCGAGTGTGCACTGCAGCGTGTCCGCAACGGGGGATTTCAGCGACTCGTCGAAGTCATCATCCAGAGGGAACGGCCAGACGCGTTCCCCGCTGTCGCGGCCGGCGGCGATCAGGGTTTCGTTGAGGTCGAAGCGGTTGGAGAACACGCCGCTGTAGCGGGACGACAGCGAATAGATGCAGGCGCCGGTCAGCGTGGCGTAATCGATCAGCGCATGCGGTTTTTCACGACTGGCGAGTGCCAGTGTGTCGGCCAGCACCATGCGCCCCTCGGCGTCCGTGTGCTTGACCTCGATGGTGGTGCCGTTGCACGCGGTAACCACATCGTTCGGCTTGTAGGCCTTGCTGCCGATGTGGTTCTCCGCCAGTGCCAGCCAGCAATCGACGGGGTAATCGACACCGAGTCGCGTCAGCGCCAGCAGGGTGCCGAGTGCAACGGCACTGCCTTGCATGTCCTCATGCATGCCGTTCATGTACTTGGCCGGCTTGATGTTCACGCCGCCGGTATCGAAGCAAATACCCTTGCCGACCAGCGCGAGTTTTTTCCCGCCGCGCCGCTTTGGCCGGTAGCGCAGGTGCACGATGCCCGCATCGGCGACCGGGCTGGCCTGCGAAACGGCCAGGAAGGCGCCGGCTTTTTTGCGGACCAGGGCCTTGTGATCGAGGAACTGCATGCTCCAGCCTTCCTGTTCGGCCAGCTGGCTGACCAGTTCCCGGTAGCAGCCGGGGGTGAGTTCATTCGGCGGCAGTGCTGCCAGCCAGCGGGCCAGGTGATTGCCCGTGATCTCTGCGCGCACCTGCGACAGGTCCAGTTCTTCGTTAACCCCGTATATATCGAGATGCGCCAGTACAGCATCCGGCGACCGCTCGGACCGGTAGTCGGGCATGGGGCAGGCCGCGGCCATGAGTGCGGCGAGCATACTTTCCGTGATACGCGCGGCCGGCGAGTGGTCGAAGCCGGATAGCTGCAGCGTCACGCTGCCCGGGTCGAGCGAGCGGACGGTCTTCGCCAGCTTGCGCGCCGTGGTCAGAAGGTCGAAGGTGCTGCTGTCGGGCTTGATCGCCTGCAGCAGGACCCGGGTGCCGCGCTTGTTCGGCAGGTCGAACATGACCTGGCGACAGGTTTTGTCCTGGCGCAGGCGGCGCTGATAGCGCGTCCGCATGATCTCCCCGTAGGCGATGCGGTCCCAGGCGGCCTTGCGGGGCTTGTCCGGTACCATGACGATGACCACCTGCTGGCCATCCAGCTGTTTCGCGGTCGCATCTTTTATATGTTGATTTATCTTGATTTTCTCGCTGTGTCGGTAGGGGTTCTGCATACTGTTTGCCTTGACCTGTTAACGCAAAACACAGATGATATCGCGCTTGCCGTGTTACTGATACTGTTGTTTCCTTGGAAATCAGGAAGATGGGGTATGCTACGTAGCCGGCCGAATGCGCTTGCCGGCTATGCCGGCATACGGGCCGGGGAAACGCCAACTTTCCATTACATTCAGATACCTGCTGCATGAAAGACGCCGATAAAAAACGCCTGTTACGCGAGATGCTGTTTGCCCGTCGCTTCGAGGAGCGCTGTTACGAAGCTTACGTCGAACGCAATATCGGCGGCTTCCTGCACCTCTACCCCGGCGAGGAGGCCTGTGCACACGGTGTGCTCGAGGCCGCGCGCGTTGGCCATGATTACGTGATTACCAGTTATCGCGACCATGTGCATGCCATGAAATCAGGTGCGGACCCGCGCGCGGTGATGGCGGAGCTGTTTGCCAAGGAAACCGGTGTCAGCAAGGGACGCGGCGGATCCATGCATATATTCGATGTGAAGCACCGCTTCATGGGCGGTTATGCGCTGGTCGGTGGCCCGTTTCCGCTGGCCGCGGGCATTGCCAAGGGCATCCAGTTGCAGGGCGGCGACGAGATCTGTATCTGTTTTCTCGGTGATGCCGCCAACAACCAGGGAACCTTTCATGAATCATTGAACATGGCGGCGCTCTGGAGCCTGCCGGTGTTCTACGTGTGCGAGAACAACCTGTATGGCATCGGCACCCGTATCGACCGGTCTACCGCGGTGGTCGACCAGTACAAGCGCGTCTCCGCCTACAACATTCCGTCGGACAAGGTCGATGGCCAGGACGTGGAGCTCGTCCACAAGGCGGCCACGAAGGCAATCGATCATGTACGTTCCGGCAAGGGACCGTATTTCCTGGAACTGATGACCTATCGTTACCGGGGACACTCGATGTCCGATTCCAACGCCTATCGTGCCAAGACCGAAGAGCGCATGTGGAGCAAACGCGATCCCATCATCATTCTGCGTGACCGGCTGGTCGAGGCGGGCAAGCTGACGCTGGAGGAGTACCACGATATGGACACCGAGATCCTCGACGAGATCGAGGATGAAGTGATCCGCTTCGCGACCGAGTCGCCGGAGCCGCACATGTCGGAGGTCGAAAAGTATGTACTTGCCGAGGATGACGCCTGGGTGAGGGGCGGAGACTGATCATGGCCAAGATTATGATGTGGGAAGCAATCCGGCGTGCGCATGACGAGGAGCTTGCGAACGACCCGATGGTCATCGCCATGGGTGAGGATATCGGTGTGGTCGGCGGTACCTACAAGGCCACGCTGGGTTTGCATGACAAGTATGGAGATGATCGCGTGATCGATACGCCGATCTCGGAAAACGGTTTTACAGGGCTCGGCATCGGCGCGTCGTTCGTCGGCGTGCGTCCGATCATCGAGATTATGTCGGTCAATTTCTCCTGGCTGGCCATGGACCAGATGTTCAATACCGCCGCCAAGGTGCGCTACATGTCCGGCGGCCAGCTGAGTGCCCCGATCGTGGTGCGTTCGCCGGGCGGTACGGCCCATCAGCTGGGTTCGCAGCATTCCGCGCGCATGGAGAAAGTCTACATGGGTATCGCCGGTCTGCGTGTCGTCACGCCGTCCAACCCGCGCCAGGCATACGGGCTGCTGAAATCGGCGGTACGCTGCGATGATCCCGTCTTCATCAATGAGCACGAGCTCATGTACAACATGAAGGGCGACGTGCCGGAAGAGGAGTACTTTCATCCGCTGATCGGCTCCGAGATCGCGCGTGAGGGTCGTGATGTAACGCTGTTTGGCTACAATATCTCCGTGCACTGGTGCCTGACGGCGGCGGATCTGCTGTCGAAGCATCACGGGATCGAGGCCGAGGTCATCGATCTGTATGCGCTGAGCCCGCTCGACCGCGAGGGCATACGCAATTCGGTCAGCAAGACACACCGGGCCGTGATCGTCGAGGAAGCCGAGCCGGCCGTGGGTGTCGGCGCGGAAGTCATGGCCATTATCAACGAGGAATGTTTCTTCGAACTCGATGCAGCGCCGGTGCGGGTTTCGGCGCTGAATGTGCCCATACCCTACAACCATGCGCTGGAGAAGACCGTATTACCGGACGCCAACGATGTCGTGGAAGCTGTGCGAAAGATATTTGGTGTATAAAAGGAAAAAATCATTCTCGCGCAAAGTCGCAAAGGCGCTAAGGAAAGAAGACCCCTATCAACGCACCATTACTCATTCAAGAATCAGTTATCTCTGACAAACAAATTCTCGAGACAAGACATGCAGACCAGACATCAAATATTCATACATTTTTTAATAAAAACTTTACGCGCAGAACTGCAAACACCACAAAGCCATATTCGTTCTTTGCGCCTTGGCGTCTTTGCGCGAGATATATTTTTTCAAGGACAAGCACTGAATGGCTGATCCGTATGTAATCAAGATGCCCCAGCTCTCCGACACCATGACGGAAGGTGTCATTGTCAGCTGGGAAAAAAATATCGGCGATGCGGTCAAGCGCGGTGACATTGTCGCGACGGTCGAGACCGACAAGGCGGTGATGGACGTCGAGGTATTCCGGGACGGCTTCCTGTCGGGCCCGCTGGCGCCGGTCGATGCAGTGGTGCCGGTCACGCACGCGATCGCCTACCTGGTCGAGTCGGAATCCGATGTCGATGCCAGTGCTGCGGCAACGGCAGCCACAGAACCGGCGACCGCCGCGCCGGTTGCTGCGGCCCCGGCCACGGCCTCGGTTGCTGCGGCTCCGGCCATGGCTGCGCCTCCGTCGAGCGTGGCCGCGGCGGCACCGACACCGCGTCCACAGGGGCCGCAGGCCGGTAAAGCCTCGCCGCTGGCGAGAAAGCTTGCCGCGCAACAGGGCGTGGATATCGACCGGCTCAGCGGTTCCGCTCCGGGCGGTGTCGTCACAGCGGCCGACGTAACGCGGGCACCCGCGCCGTTCGAGATGGCCGTGCCGGGCAATGGCCGGCCGATGAAATCCATGGAAAAGGCGATCGCGCGCGCCATGGCATCCTCCATATCCATGCCGACGTTCCGCGTGACCTCGTATATCCGGCTAGAGGTACTGATGGCGGCCGCCAAGTCGGCCGGTGTATCGGTGACGGTCGCCGTCGCGAAGGCCTGTGCACTGGCGATCAGCAAGCACCCGAAGATGAACTGGTGCTATCAGCCGGATGACAAGCTGATCGAACGCGAGCAGGTCGACATCGGCATGGCCGTTGCGGCCGATGACGGCGGCCTGGTGGTGCCGATCCTGCGCAGTTGCGAGACCCGGGAACTCGCGGAACTGAACGATAACTGGAAGGACCTGGTCGCGCGGGCCCGTACGCGCCATCTGAACCCGGAAGAGTTCACCGGTGCCAGCTTCCAGATATCGAACATGGGTATGTTCGATGTCAGTTACTTCGACGCCATTGCCACGCCGGGGCTGGCTGCGATCCTGGCCATTTCGTCGAATACGGAAAAGGGCAGTGCCTTTACCATCACCGCTGACCACCGGGTGATCAATGGTGCCGATGTCGCGCTGTTCCTGCGCAGCCTGAAATCGATTATCGAGCGGCCGGCCGACTGGATGGGGCCGGGCGGGCCCGCGATTCCCGAGGGCGAGTGGGACTACGATGTGGTCGTGATCGGCGGCGGTCCGGGCGGCGAAGACTGTGCCCGTGACCTGGTGGCGCACAAGCTGAAGGTGGCCATGATCAACGATTCCCCGTTCCCCGGGGGCGAATGCCTGTGGCGCGGCTGCATTCCCTCCAAGGCCTGGCGCGCGGCGGCCGACCGCATGCGCGATCGTGCAGAGGACGCGAGGCTGGGCGTGACCGGAACCAGCAAGGCGAAACTGGTGTGGAAGGACCTGGAGTCGCACCGCCGCGGCGTGCTCGAGACGCGCGGCGAGATGGCGCTCAAGACGGACAAGGGCGTGCGCATCGATTACATCCAGGGTTTTGCCCGGTTTGTCGATTCGCATACCGTGGCCGTGCATACCTCGACCAACCAGGATGATCCGCATACCCGTGCCGCCATCCCGTCCGGCAAACCGGGCAAGACCATCAGCTTTGGTTGTGCCGTAATCGCCACGGGTGCGCCGCCGGTGGTACCGCCGATTCCCGGTGCGCGCGAAGGGCTCGACAGTGGCGGTGTGCTGACTTCGGACACGGTGTGGGCGCTCGATGCGCCGCCGAAGAAACTGGCCGTCATCGGCGCGGGTGCCATCGGTGTGGAGATGGCGCAGATCTTCCAGGACTTCGGTGCACGCGTAACCTTGCTGGAAGCCCAGGAACGCATCCTTGCCGAGGTCGAACCGGAAATTGCCAGGACGCTGGCTGCCATCCTTGACGACGAACCGCGCCTGTCGGTGCAGACTTCTGCGGCAGTCAATCGTATTTCCGGTACGCCGGGTGCGATGAAGCTCGCCTACACCACCGCTGACGGGAAGAAGCGCTCGCTGACCGTTGATTACATCATCATGGCCACCGGCAAGCGGCCGGTGCTGGATGACCTCGGGCTGGAGGCTGCCGGTGTTGCCAGCGAACGCAGTATCGTGACGGCGGATGTCCGCTGTCGTACCAGCGTGCCGCATATATTCGCAGTGGGTGACGTGATTGGCGGGCTGATGCTGGCACACACCGCAGCACAGCAGGGCCGGGTAACGGCGGCCACGATTGTCGGCGAGAACATGAAATATGACCAGGACAGGGACTGCGGCGTGATCTTCTCCCGGCCGCAGGCCGCGTTTGTCGGGCTGTCCGTGGAGCAGGCCAGGACGCAGGGGATTGATGCGGCCGAGGTCAAGGTACCGATGAGCATCGATGCCAAGGCCATGATCAACCACGAGACCCATGGCATGATCAAGATCGTGGCCGACAAGGCCACGCAGCGAGTCATTGGCGTGCATTTCCTGGCCGACCACGCGGATACACTGATCGGCGAAGCTGTGATGATGGTCTCTGCCGGGATGACGCTGCAGCAGGTTGCAGAGGCTATCCACCCGCACCCCACGCAAACCGAATTGTTCGGTGATATGGCGCGGCGCCTGCTGTCGCGGCTGCGCAGGACGAAAAAGAAAGCGAAGGCGTGAAAAAGAAAATTCCTTCTCCTTTATGCCCGCTTTTTGGGTGCTGCGGGAGAAGGCCAGGTGAGGGGATCTATTCAGGTAATTATATTGTTAGACCCCCTCTCCCCAACCCTCTCCCGGAGGGAGAGGGGGTATACAGGATGGTTTGTTATGTCTGATGTAAAAAAAGTGGTACTTGCCTATTCCGGCGGCCTTGATACCTCCGTCATCCTCAAGTGGCTGGAAGAAAGCTATCAATGCGAGGTGGTAACCTTCACCGCCGATGTCGGCCAGGGTGAGGAAATCGAGCCGGCCCGAGAAAAGGCGCGTGCAATGGGTGTGCAGGAAATCTACATCGAGGACCTCACCGAAGAGTTTGCCCGCGATTATGTCTTCCCGATGTTTCGCGCCAACACCATCTACGAAGGCGAGTACCTGCTGGGTACCTCGATTGCGCGCCCGCTGATCGCCAGGCGACTGGTCGAGATCGCACGGGAAACGGGCGCAGACGCCATCGCACACGGCGCTACCGGCAAGGGCAATGACCAGGTCCGCTTCGAACTCGGGGCCTATGCACTGAATCCGGATATCAGGATCATCGCGCCATGGCGTGAATGGGACCTGGGCTCGCGTGAAACACTGCTGGCCTATGCCGAGCAGCACGGCATCCCGGTGGAGCATAAAAAAGACAGTCAATCGCCGTATTCCATGGATGCCAATTCCCTGCATATTTCCTACGAGGGCGGGATCCTCGAGGACCCGTGGGCGGAGCCGGAAGAGGCCATGTGGCTGTGGACGGTCTCACCCGAGGCCGCCCCGGACCTGCCGACCTATGTCGAAATTACCTTCGAGCAGGGTGACCCGGTAGCCCTCGACGGAGTGCAGACACGACCTGCTGATGTCATGAAGACCCTGAACGAGCTGGGTGGCAGCAACGGCATCGGCCGGTCCGACATTGTTGAAAACCGCTATGTCGGAATGAAATCGCGCGGCTGCTACGAAACGCCGGCCGGTACCATCCTGCTGAAGGCGCACCGCGCCATGGAATCGCTGACACTGGACCGCGAGGCGGCCCACCTGAAGGACGAACTGATGCCGCGCTACGCGAGCCTGGTCTATAACGGCTACTGGTGGAGCCCGGAACGCAGGCTCCTGCAGGAAATGATCGATGCTTCGCAGATGCATGTGAACGGCACGGTGCGCCTCAAGCTGTACAAGGGCAATGTGATCGTTGTCGGCCGCAAGTCGGAAGCCGACAGTTTGTTTGATGAGCGTATCGCAACGTTCGAGGATGATGCCGGCGCCTATGACCAGAAGGATGCCGAAGGCTTTATCAGGCTGAATGCACTGCGCATGCGGATAGATGCGCGCCGGAACAAGACGTCCTGAGTAGTGTCAAACCGACTGCAGGCAGGCAAGCCTGGAGAGAGGTAAGTTAACATGCGACTCCTGCACACCATGCTACGCGTCGGTAATCTCGACCGGTCGATCGATTTTTATACCGGCGTGCTCGGTATGAAACTGTTGCGACAGAAAGACTATCCGGATGGCAAGTTCACGCTGGCCTTCGTCGGTTATGGCGACGAGTCCGGCAATACGGTGATCGAGCTGACGTATAACTGGGACACCGACAGTTATGATACCGGCGACGGTTTCGGCCACATCGCCATCGAGGTGGACGATGTTTATACGGCCGTGAATGAGTTGCGCAGCCGGGGCGGCAAGGTAATACGTGAGGCCGGACCCATGAATGCGGGTACAACGATACTCGCCTTCATCGAGGATCCTGACGGCTATCAAATTGAATTGCTGGGCAAGAAAACCGGCAAGGGATAAGTTAATGAAGATTCGTGAATTGATTGTTTACCCTGCTGTTGTTGTGTTCATTACGGTCGTGTCGATGCCGGCTGGTGCTATCCAGTTCGATACAGGTCAATGGGAAATCACCATGCAGTCACAAAATCCGGTTACCGGACAGCCGGTCACCGAGACCACGATGGAGTGTATACAGAACAGGCACTTCGATCCTGCCAAGGTGATGCTGGAAGAAAACACCTGTCGCGTGACCGACAAACAGGAGATCGATAATATGCTGACGTGGAAAATGGAATGCGGCGGGGGCGACATGCCGGTATTCTACGGCGAGGGCACCTTCATCTCGCATGGCAGCTCCGCGGAAGGCAGGATGAAAATGATCATGACGATGGGATCCGATACCATGGAAATGAAAAACCAGTGGCATGGCAAGCGGGTTGCGGCGACCTGCGACAGCATGTGAAGGGCCGGCAGGCGGGATGCGTTCAGGGGGATCCGTACAACGGGTCAATGCCTGATGGCTGCAGTTCTTCAGTTTCGGTAATGCTCACGCGGTAACTTCGCAGGCGTCTGTCGGGCCTGTGGCTGCGATTAAACGGAATAATGCAGCCGGAATAGTCTCTCAGTGGAAAGCGGTTCGCAGCCCCGAACTTGCGCCGGTCTGTTGCACGTCTTCTCATTGTTCAGTCCACTCTATTGCGT
>Ga0265303_10001963_pt1 | contig 12752 bp, 12 predicted proteins | sample Helome_2_FD_192494 | JGI IMG/M metagenome (GOLD analysis project Ga0265303, IMG submission 192494) | Marine sediment microbial communities from subtidal zone of North Sea - Hel_20160317 (Illumina Assembly) | ecosystem: Environmental > Aquatic > Marine > Subtidal zone > Sediment ...
CGCGTCGGCGCCATGCGCAAGGCGCTGGAGGAGAATGGTCATATCAATACCGTGATCCTGGCGTACGCGGCGAAATTTGCTTCGTCTTTTTACGGCCCGTTTCGCGACGCGGTAGGATCCGCGGCAAACCTGGGCAGTGGCGACAAGTCGACCTACCAGGTGGCTCCGTCCAACAGCGACGAAGCCGTGCGCGAAGTCGCGCTCGATCTCGCCGAGGGCGCCGACCTCGTCATGGTCAAGCCCGCGCTGCCGTACCTCGATATCGTGCGACGCGTCAAAGACACGTATGGCGTGCCGACATTCGCTTACCAGGTCAGCGGCGAGTACGCGATGCTCAAGGCCGCGGCTCAAAACGGCTGGCTCGACGAGCGTTCGACGGTGCTCGAGGCCCTGCTCAGCATCAAGCGCGCCGGCGCCAACGGCATTCTCACCTATTTCGCGATCGATGCCGCCCGCTGGCTGGCGGAGGACAGTTAATGGCGGTCGACCGATACGGCGTCATGGGATACCCGGTATCCCACAGCCGGTCACCGGTCATTCACCGCCTCTTCGCGCTGCAGACGGGAGAGGAACTTCAATACGAGTTGCTGCAGGTCGCCCCGGGGAAGTTGGAGATGGCCGTACGCCAGTTCCAGCGCACGGGAGGCAAGGGACTCAACATCACGGTGCCGCACAAGAACGAGGTCTCGAAACTCTGCGACCATCTCAGCGAGCGCGCCAGCACGGCAGGCGCCGTCAATACACTTTCGTTTCGGGACAGCGAAATCCACGGCGACAATACCGATGGTTTCGGTTTGCTGCGGGACCTCGTCGTCAACCTGGGGCTGTCACTCGAAGGCGCCAATATTCTCATTCTGGGGGCCGGCGGCGCGACGCGCGGCATCATCGGTCCTCTGCTGGAGATGCAGCCGGAATCACTGCGCATCGCCAATCGCACGCTCGGCAAGGCGCAGGAACTCGTGGAACGCTTTGCCCTCTCAGGCCCGGTGTCCGCCTGTCGTTTTAACGTCGTGCCTGTGACCGAGACCTACGATCTCATCATCAACGCGACTTCTGCCGGCCTGCAGGGCGACTCGCCACCTTATCCGGGCGCGGCCGTTTCCGAACAGACGGTCTGCTACGACCTGTCATACGGCTTGAAGCCGACGCCTTTCAGCATCTGGGCGCGTGAACAGGGAGCGAAGCGCTCCGTCATGGGCTGGGGCATGCTTGTCGAGCAGGCTGCCGAGTCGTTCCGTATCTGGCGCGGTGTGCGGCCCGATACAGCGCCCGTCCTCAAGCAGATGTTGATTACGGCCTGATCAGGGCGCTGCGCGGCCTAGTATTCGCCAATTGGTACACCCTGCTCCAACAGCGTCTCCCGCATGACGCTCAGCTGTTTTTCGTACCGGCACCATCGGCCGATCGAGCGAGTGTGGGCCGGTTCCCGAACCTGTACCGCACTCGCCGTTGTCACCGCAGTGTCCTGCTCGTGAAACTGCAGGCAGGCATCTTCCCATGGTAATTCCAGGTATTCGACGAGCGCGCGTGCATTGGGCTCGATGTCGCGAGCCGTGTCTTCATAGGCGATGTCCATGAATCGCCCCGGAAATCGTTCGCGCCACAGGGTCATCAGGTGATAGTAGCGCGCATGATGGCGCGCCATCTCGGCCTGATCGTAGGAATGCTTATAGGCATCGGCAAACAGCTGTTTGAAGCTAGCGAAGCAGGCGTCCATCGGATTGCGTGTCAGGTGAACGATCTTTGCCTTTGGCAGCGCCTTCAGGATCAGGGGCACGAAAAGGTAGTTCGGCGGCAGTTTGTCGACGAATCGCGGTAGTGACCCGCGCATCTTCGCTGTCGTCGCCATGTAGGACTTGCCCAGTTTTTCGCAGTCGATCCCGGCCGCCAAAGGCGCCAGCTTCGCAGAGTAACGCGTGGGCTCGCGGTAGTCGGACAGTCTGCGGATAGAGTTGCCGAATTGCCTCAACTCGCCCGCCGAATGCACCTGTGAGTGGCTGGTGATGATCCTCTCCACCAGCGTTGTTCCAGTGCGGGGTTGCCCGACAACGAATATGGGCGACGGGTCGTCGTATCCGCTCGAATTGTCGTTCAGCCAGTCCGTAGTAAATACATCGCCAAACGCGCGATACATTTCGACTTCAGACCGCTCGTCAAATTCGATCGTTTCACGGCGGGCCTTGGCGCCGCGCTCGAACGCTTCGAACGCCTCGTCCCACTCTTCCAGGTCCTCGAGTTCCTTGCCAAGCCCGTAGTAAAGAAACGCAAGTGCGCGTGGATTGCGTCCTTCCTGTTTTACCAGTCGCTGCAATTGTTCGATGTGATCCCGATTCTTCGCTTTCCGAACATTCGACAGGGTCCAGTGAGCGTTGGGATTGCCGGGATGAGTCCTGAGAACCTTACGCAACACGCTCTCCGCCTCATCCAATTTGCCAAGAAAAACATGGCTGTTCGCCTGGTTCACGAGATACTGCACATTGTCCGGTTCTTTTCGTACGGCCCTGTCGATCCATTCCGATGCTGCCTGTTGATCACCCAGCAATCCGTAAGTCGCACCAACGAGATCGAGCACGAGTGGGTTGCCATCGTTGTGTTCAACAGCCTTCTTCAGCGCTGCATCTGCTCGGGCCGGTTGTCCGACAAGCATGAACAGCCTGGCAAGCTGTGCCCATGCCGCACCGTGATCGGGCTTTAACTTCGTGATCGAACCAAAAGCACTGACGGCAGTCCAGTTCTGCTTGAGCTCCATAGCAATCAGCCCTACAAGAAAATGGGCCTCAACGAGGTCAGGCTTGGCGCCCAGCAAGCGCTTGCAGCATTCGGATGCTTCGTCGAATCGGCCCTCGTTCAGGAGCGAGAACCCTTGCCTGAGCGTGTCCTGCATCCACGCTGCCGGTCTTTGCTTCGAACTTGCCGTCATATTTACTGCCTTGCGCACCACATCAGTGTACGCCACCACCCGGATGAAGGCATTGTCCTCGCTGGATACCCCGACAGTCGGGTAGCGAGCGCTAGCGCATCGTGACGAGTTCTTCCGCACTCGTCGGGTGAATTGCCACGGTGTCGTCGAAGTCCGCCTTCGTCGCGCCCATACGCATCGCCACGGCGAATCCCTGCATCATTTCGTCGGCGCCTTCGCCAATCACGTGGCAGCCGACGACGCGCTCCTCGGCGCCAGTCGTGATCAGCTTCATGACTGAACGCTGCTTGTCGTCGCCGAGCGCGTAATACATGCCCGTGAAAGCGGACTCATAGACCTTGATGTCGTCGCCGTACTCGGCACGCGCCTGGTCCTCGGTCAGACCAACCGTGCCGATCGTCGGGTGGCTGAAGATAACTGTGGGTATCACGCGATATTCGAGGTGGCGCCCTTCCATGCCGCCGTAGAGCCGATCGGCAAGGCGGCGCCCGGCGGCGATTGCAACCGGAGTCAGCGCTTCACTCCCCGTCACGTCGCCGATGGCGTAGACGGTGTCGACGTTTGTCTGCTGTAACTCATCGGTCGGGATGAAGCCCGACTTGTCCATGTCTACGCCGGCCCTTGCCGCATCCAGGGTCTCGGTATTGGGCGATCGACCCACGGCCCAGATCAGCTTATCGACCGGCCCGAACCTGCGTCCATCTTCGGCGTGCAGCACGATGCCATCGGCCGTCTGCTCCACCGACTGCGGAATGACGCCCGTATCGAGTGCGATGCCACCGGCGCGCATGGCGTCCATGAGTTTCGTGCCCAGCATCTTGTCGAAGCTCCTGAGCACACCTTCCTTGCGAACTATGACGTGCGTATCGGATCCGAGGGCATTGAATACACCCGCCAGTTCTACTGACACGTAACCGCTCCCCGCGATCAGGACCCGTTGGGGCCGCTCTTCGAGTTCGAAGAACCCGTCTGACGTTATTCCGAGTTCGGCTCCGGGAATATCGGGCACGATCGGCTTGCCGCCCGTCGCCACGACAATACGCGCGGCCCGGTACTCAACGCCATCGACCGCAATCGTGTTCGCGTCGACGAATCGAGCGCTACCGAAGAGATGGGTGATACCTTTTTTGTCCAGATTGCTGCCGTAAATGCCGTTGAGGCGCTTTATGAAAGCATCACGACGCGACTTTAGGCCGGCCCAGTCATGGCCGCGGACGTCGATGTCGAAGCCGTAGTCAGCGGCATGATGAAACTGATGTGCGTGCTGTGCCGTGTACCACATGACTTTTTTCGGGACACAACCCGCATTGACGCAGGTACCGCCAAGCGGCCTGTACTCGACGACCGCGGCACCGGCACCGTATTCGGCAGCACGCTGTGCATGCGCGAGGCCGCCGCTGCCGCCGCCAATTACGATCAGATCGAATTTTTTGGTCACGATTTTCTCCACTGTTACGTCAAGTTCACGGCAAGGCCACGCCGCCGGCCTGTGCTAATATGCGGCGGTTTGAAGATATATCAACGTGCCATGACAAATCCGCTACTCGACACTTCATCACTGCCACGCTTCGGCGACATCAGTCCCGAGCATGTCGTGCCCGCGATCGAACAGGTCATTGCAGAACATCGTTCAAGGCTCGAGCAGCTGCTGGAGGCGAACCACGAACCCGATCTCGACTCACTCGTCGCCCCGGTCGAACAGATGGGACACGAGCTCGGTCGTATTTGGTCGCCCGTCAGCCACCTGCAAAGTGTACTCGGATCGGCAGACTGGCGAGACGCATACACGGCAGCGCTGCCCTTACTGACCGAGCATGGCACCGAAATATCACAGAACGAGGAATTGCAAAGAGCCTACGCGGCCGTGGGCGAATCCTTGCCAAGCGACGCCAACGAGGCCAGCCGCAGTGCCGTCGAGCATGCACTCAGAGACTTCCACCTTGCCGGTGTCGACCTCGAGAAAGAGGCCAAAGATCGCTTCAAGGTCATCATGCAGGAGCTGGCGGCCACCCAGGCGGCTTTCGAACACAACGTCCAGGACACATCCGATGCCTGGTCCCTGCACATAACAGACAGCGAGCGGCTCGAGGGGCTCCCGCCCCAGGCGCTGGCCCGTGCCGCCGACGATGCGGTGTCAAAAAAGCTGGACGGCTGGTTGCTGTCGCTTGATTACCCGACCTATGACGTCGTCATGAAGCATGCGGCCGATCGCTTCCTGCGCGAGTCCATGTACAAGGCCTGGGTCACGCGCGGATCCGATCAGGCTGACAGCGCAAAATGGGACAACAGCGACAATATCGAGAAGGTCCTGTCACTACGCCACGAAGCCGCGAACCTGGTCGGGTTCCCGACCTATGCCCACTATTCCCTCGCGACCAAGATGGCCGAGTCGCCCGAACGGGTTGTCGAGTTTCTTCGCGAACTCGCTTCGCATTCGAGAGAGGCCGCCGAAAAGGAACTGGCCGATCTGTCCGGGTTTGCCGGTATGCATCTCGAACCCTGGGACATCACCTTCTGGCTCGAAAAATTCAAACAGGACCGCTTTTCGATCTCCAATGAGGCTTTGCGACAGTACTTTCCTGCGCGCACGGTCGTCTCGGGGCTGTTCACGCTGGCGACAAAACTCTACGACCTCGAGCTCCTGGAGGTTCCCGACGTCGCGACCTGGCACCCGCACGCGCGTTACTTCACGCTCAGCGAACGCGGCGGCGCCGTGCTCGGCGGCTTCTATGTGGATCTATATGCGCGCAACGGCAAGCGCACGGGCGCCTGGATCGACGAGTGCGTAACGCGACAACAGCTGGACGGCAGCCTGACCCTTCCGGTCGGTTACCTCGTCTGCAACTTCCAGCCGCCTGACGAAGACGGTGTATCGTTGTTGGCGCACGACGACGTCGTAACGCTGTTCCACGAGTTCGGGCACATGCTGCATCACTTGCTGACGCGCATCGGCTTCCCAAGCGTCGCCGGTATCAACGGCGTACCCTGGGACGCCGTCGAACTGCCGAGCCAGTTCATGGAGAACTTCGCCTGGAGTTACGAGGTGCTGGCTCATTGCTCGGCGCACCGTGAAACAGGCGAATCACTACCGAGAGAAATGTTCGACAAGCTCGACGACAGCCGGCACGCCGGCGCGGCGCTTGCGATGATGCGCCAGATCGAGCTCGGCCTTTACGACTTCCGCCTTCACACCGAATACGATCCCGACGGGCCCGCACGCGTGCTTGAGACTCTCGCCGAAGTGCGCGACGAGGTTTCCTTGCTGCGGCACCCGGATTACAATCGCCTGCCGCATGCGTTTACGCACATTTTTGCGGGTGGCTACGCGGCAGGCTACTACAGCTACAAGTGGGCCGAAGTTCTGGCAGCAGATGCGTTCGCAGCATTCGAGGAAGCCGGTATATTCGACCAGGCAACAGCGCAGCGTTTTCGCAGGGAGATACTCGAGATCGGCGGCAGCAGGGACATCATGCAGGCCTACATAGCTTTTCGCGGCCGCGAGCCCACCATTGACGCGTTGCTGCGGCAGGCCGGAATCTTGTGAAAATCGCCACCTGGAACGTGAATTCGATGAACGTGCGTCAGCCCCATGTCATCGAGTGGCTGCAGGCACACGATCCCGACGTCCTCGTGCTGCAGGAAATCAAGCAGCTCACCGAGAAATTTCCGATGGATGCCCTGCAGGAAATTGGCTACCGCTCAGTCGCCAGCGGCCAGAAAACCTACAACGGCGTCGCAGCCATAAGCAAGATCGCGCCGGCCGATCCCGTGATCGACATCCCGGGTCTCGAGGATCCACAGCGACGCGTGCTGGCCTGTACAGTCGGGGACGTGCGCGTTATCGACCTGTATGTCCCCAATGGTTCCGAGGTCGGTTCCGAAAAGTATGAATACAAGCTCGACTGGCTCGAGGCGCTGAAGCATTTTCTCGAAGTAGAGATGCAGGAACACGAGAATCTCGTGGTCCTGGGCGACTTCAACATCGCGCCGGCCGATGCCGATGTCTACGATCCCGAAAAATGGGGCGACGCAATACTCTGCAGTCCGCTCGAGCGCAAAGCACTGACGGCGCTGCTGGACCTCGGGCTCACTGACGTGTTTCGCAAATTCGAACAGCCCGAAAACACTTTCAGCTGGTGGGATTATCGCGCTGCGGGGTTTCGTCGCAACGCCGGTTTGCGTATCGACCTGATCCTGACCAGCGCCGCAATGACTGATCGTTGCAGAAAAAGCTATGTCGACAAGGAGCCGCGCGGTTGGGAGCGGCCGTCGGATCATGCGCCCGTCGTTGCCGAGTTCGACGGCTGACGCCAGACAGCGACATATGACATATTCCGGCTTTTCGTAATGTGGTCAACGGCGCTGCCGCGTATAATCTGCCAAAAAAAAGCGCAGGGAAGTTAATGTCTCAGGACCGCCGTAACGATTACGACGTCACCAATACCGTACAGGTCAGCAATCCCGCGGCTGTCCGTAATGCCGTGCAGGAACTTTATGCCGAGACCTTCCCCGGCATGTCCTTCGACAAGCTCTGGCTCGCCTTCTACGATTTCGAGCGCCTGTTCACGGGACGTTACCCGGGTTACAAGGGTTGCGACACGACTTACCACGACATGCAGCACACGCTCGACATGACGCTCGCGCTGGCACGCCTCGTCGCGGGCTATGAGCGCAGCGTCGAACCCCGCGATCGCCTCAGCCCGGCGCGCGCGCAAATGGCGCTGATAACGTCGCTGTTCCACGATTCCGGTTATATACGCCACAAAAGTCGCGACAGCGATTTTGCGAACGGAGCCGAGTTCACGCTTTACCACGTTTCGCGCAGCGCCGATTTTTTGCGCCGCTACCTGCCCGAGCTGGGACTCGCGAAGGACGTCGGCGTAAGCAGCATGATCGTGCATTTTACGGGCTACGAACTCGAACTCGACAAGATCGAACTCGACGACCCGCGCGACATCATCTGCGGTCACCTTATCGGCACCGCCGACATGATTGCGCAGATGGCCGACCGCTGCTACCTCGAAAAATGCCGCGACCGCCTGTACAACGAGTTTGTCGTGGGCGGCGTCGCCGTCGAGAACGCCAAGCCTGGCGAATTCATGGTGAGATACGAGTCGGGCGAAGACCTGCTTAGGAAAACGCCGACGTTTTACCAACAGGTCATGCGCGATCGCCTGAATTCCAAATTTAATCGTGCCTACCGCTACATCGAGGTACTGTACGAGGGCCAGAACCCGTATATCGAGGCTATTAGCAGTAACATCACGCACCTCGTGCGTATCCTGGAGTCGGGCGACTGGTCGCTCCTGAGGCGTGAGCCCGCCTTCTACCTCGGTATCGCCAATGCGGTGCACGACATCGAAGCGCTCGTCGCCAGACAGCTCGCCATGTTCAAGGGTGCGGTGCTCAAGGCGGATGACACGCTACTGATGCCTGTCTGATTCGGCCCTCCACAGGCGCAAGGCATAATACTGCGAGCGAGACAGCCTGCGGCTCGCCAGGAATGCGGCCACCGAGGCCGCCAGCACGGCGTAGAAACCGTCCGCAACGCTCCACACCTCGCCGAAAAACACCGGCCAGGTCATGCTCGTAACCGACTTCAGAATATGCAGCGTACCGGTATCGAATGTCTCGGCTGTATACGACGCCGCGACGACGATGTTCGCCGCCAATGCGCCAACAAGCGTCAGCCCGGCGGCCAGGGTCGGGAAACGCCAGTCAACGCCGCGCCCGGCGCGCTGTACGACGAAGCCGAGCATGGCGCCCAGAAGCACCGTCATCCACGGGAACACGCGATTCAGCAGCGAGGAGAGCAGTATCCAGAGCATCGAGAACACGATGATGCAAATGAGCCCGCCCACAGTGGCATTGCGCAGCGATTGCGCCCGAACGAGGCGCCCGCCGTCCGCCGCCGTGACGTCGAGTCGCTGGCCTGTGCCGTGTTTTTTACGTAACCGTAGTGGCAGCTGACTGGCTTTGTCTTTCATAGGGTCAGGCTCGTGAGGCAGGGCGCCCGCAATGCTGGAATTCCGGCGAACCGCAGACGATAGCAGAAGAAATCAGAGCATGTCCGACAACAATAATACTGTACTCATTTCCAGCGGCGGTTAGAGTTTCGCACCGAAAACTGGATGGCGAAGTCCGGCGTCGCATCGGAAAGCGGGTCTTCGGCGATCGCCAGCGCCAGGGAAAGGCCCTGTTTTGGCAGGTGGTAGTCCAGGCCGATGCCGAGCTGGAACGTGTCGCCACCGAGTTTGTCGACATCGGAATCGTAGTAGTTGCCCTGCGCATAAACCTGCACGATGATGCCGAGGCGCTCCATAGCCTGAAGTTTTGCGGCGACGCCACCGAAGGGCACGGTGCTCTCCTGGATGTCGGGCAGCACGTCCCCGTCGCCAAGCGCCAACATGCCGACGAACCCGGTCAGCCCGAGATCGCGATCGAACAGCGTGGTCCTGGTCGACGCATACAGTCCGGCCGAAAAGTCCGTTGCCCCGCTGCCGTGCAGGTCTTCCTCGTCGCCCGTGGGCAGTTTCACACTCGTACGAATCGCGAGCGCGTGGCCATCATCTGCGCCTGCCTCCCTGAGCGGTATCGCAGCAGTCAGCTGAATATCGCCGAGCCCGGAGGTCGACGAATCAAGCTCGTATTGCGTTACGCCACCTCTTTCATAGAAGTATTCGAGCTGGTCCTTGGGCCCGGCCCGGTTCGAGTTGGACACGCTGAGGACGTCGTGCCACTCCTTGATGGTGTTGTCCAGAAAGCCTCCCTGGTGACTGATGAAAGGCAGGTCGACGCCCACTTCGAGACGTTGCGAGAGTCGATGCCGCAGCGACACGGTTAGTGCGTAGGTTTCACCATCGACCTTGAATGCTTCGTTCGCGTTTGCGCCCGCGTCCGCATGATTGGTCAGCTCCACGTTGATGTCGAACTTCAGCCTGCCTTGCGAGGTGAGCGTTGCGGATTGGAACGTTGGCACGCCGAAAATTTGCAGGAATGGATGATGGTTACGAAATGCCAGCACATCCATTGTGTCATCGTCGGCGCTGACCGGTAACGGATGTATGAACAGGACTGCAACGAATAGCGCGACACGACTCGCTCGCAGGCTGTATGTGCATGACTCCATTGCCGATCGCTCCTCTCTGGCTTCGCGTCGAATCCCGTCGCGGCTCGCGACCAGCGCACAAGTGTCTGGCAGGCACATGACGATTGCAAGAACCCCGGCGCTGCCTCACGGCGTATCTTCGCGATCCGCGGAAAAATATCGGCTGCATCCAGCGTGGGCGAAACCTACCGTAGTTACAGGATCACACAAATGGTAGGGACACCATGAAAACGAAACTGACATTACTACTGCTCGCCTTCATCGTCGCGTGTGTTATCGCGATCCAGCTTGAACGCCCGGACGCTGCGCCGCCGCCGCAAGCGGCAGCAGCCGCGCCTGCCGAAGAACCTGCCGAAATACCTGCAATAGTTGCAGAAAAGGATTCGCCGGAACCGGACTCGGTCGCCGCGCCTGAGCCGCCCGCGACTGAAATGGTCATGGGCATCGAGGTCACGAAGGACCGTCGTTGCTCGGTGCAGCGGCACTACATCGACCTTGGTAACGGCACCGTTACCGACGCCTATTCCTGCGTACCGAACGACACCACCGTCGGCGACTACGATCACTACAGCGACGACGAACTCAGGGTGCTTTCTTACAACGACGCCCGCGCGGCCAGCGTGCTTGGCAAGCGACTGGTCGACGTCGATCTGGCGGAGTCTCGCCGACTGCTGCTGCGCGCCGTTGCCCTGAAGCCCGCAAACCTTGATCCGGTGATGTGGCTTGCGGCGCAGGCCTACAGCCTGCGGGGCGAGAGCCCGGCCGCACGGAACGCCAGAGCGAATACTTATGTGCTTACGCGAACGGCTCAGGCTATGGGCTCGGCAGTGGATGTCCAATGGATTCTCGAGGACCTTGACGGCGCCGGATTCGGGGAAAAAGAAATCGCCCTGCTCGAGGAGGGTGTGCGGGAGAATCTGCGGCGAATTAGCGAGATACAACTCGAGATCTACGGTGAAAACATTGTCGATGAGGTGCTGCTATGAAGAGCCTCATTTTGACATTGATGCTGTTGCTTCCATCGCTCACCAGTGCCCAGGAGTTGCTCAACATCTACTGCGAGGATTGCCGGGACCTCGCCGAGTATCCCGAGGACGCACGAAACTTCAGTTACAACCAGTTCTTCGGAACGCAGCGCTGGCTCACGCCAGAGCAGGCGGACAGGTTCCAGATTACCGACAGTCACGGCAACACGGTGACGATCGACATCAATCTCCAGTTACAGATCGGCCCGCTTTCTCGGTTATTCGGCTCCATCGCTCGTCGGTTCCTGGAGTTCGGTAGCCCCGAGACGCTCGTCGTCGAAGGCCTGATCATGCAGATTCGAGTGATCTACAGGAATCTCGACATTGTCACCTACAGGTTCACAACCCACGACATCGTGGGCGACCTGCCGGTAGGTGCCGGCAACACACGCCGGCCGTCGTCGTCTTCCGGCGGCAGCGGTGATGACGGAGATGACGACGATAGCGATTTCGACGACGCGGCTGACTATGAGTATGAGGACACTATCGAAGATGAAGACGGCGATATCGAATGCGAGGACTGTACGCTGCGCCAGATATACTCGGATGGCAGCCTTGGCGACGAAGTCGATATGCCAACAGAGAGAGAGTGGGAGGAAATTTGGGAGCTTTAACGATATCAAGTGCCGGGCGTGCGGCGTGTGCGCGCCCGGTTCCTGTTTTCCTCGCTTATGAATGACAGCGGCTGGGAAATCGAAACAGAGCGGCTACCAAGGCAAAGTGACGAAACTAATCAGGATAATAAGGGCGCAGATGAAAACCCCGGACAGTCCGCGAACCAGCACCTTCCTAAGTCGTGCACGTAGCTCGCTTAAGTCGGAGAGATCTTCGTCGAGCACGTCGCCTGCAGACGCGAAGTCAACCTGACCGAGCAGGTCGCAAATGCGTTCGTAAGACTCATAGAAGGCTTGGTTAGCCGCTTCGTCGTCACCACGATTAACCAGCTCGCAGACCTCCAGGAACGCCTCGTCGCAGACGTAGAACTCAGGCTCGTTAGCAAACGGACTTGTCAGCTCACGATCTTCCGCAATGTTGAGTCGCGTTTGAGTCATACAGTTTCGCCCGCTTAGTGCGCTTGAGTGAACTATAGGCGGCGACCGGAGATCTGGCGTTGACGCGGTTCACTAAACAACCGCCCCAAGATTATGTTTACTGGCCCAACTTGTGGTTACGCACTCCAGCCAACAGTGGACCGCCACTCGCTTAATGCAGACGAGATTATCTTACTGATTCCAGCTTCTCCCAGAAATCAATATACGGAGCCTCTTTCATCATCTTTCCAACCATCTCTGCGTAGTCGGGATTGAAATAGGGACTGCACATTTCCCAGAGCGCCCTCGCTCGCTCGGTACCCAGAAGAAAGTAAATGACGTCGCGATAGCTTAGCCACGTTTCTTCGTCCATAGCTCCGCTTTCATGCTGCAGCCACTCGTGCTCGCGGGCACGCATCTAACCGATTATCCAAAACTGCAGTTTTGTCTTCTCCTCGAAGCTGGGCGTCTGTTCTTGAGAAAACAGGCGCCCCAGTTCGGGATGCTCGACAAATCTATACACGCCATTTTGATCGTTAGCGACCTGGGCCTGCCTCGACTCCGAACGCAACAGTTCTGCGCCCTGCCGAACCTGAACAGACAGGTAGATTAATGTCACTACGATCACAATGACTCCGAAAATCTCGGCCAGATATGCGTATTGTTCG
>Ga0265303_10001964_pt1 | contig 12748 bp, 8 predicted proteins | sample Helome_2_FD_192494 | JGI IMG/M metagenome (GOLD analysis project Ga0265303, IMG submission 192494) | Marine sediment microbial communities from subtidal zone of North Sea - Hel_20160317 (Illumina Assembly) | ecosystem: Environmental > Aquatic > Marine > Subtidal zone > Sediment ...
GTGAAGAAATGATCGATGCTCTCTTGAACGATACCTGGAACGACGAAATCCCATGCGGTCGCGACCGGTTCGATGGCGTACTGGTCCAGAGTTTCGTTGAAGGTGAAGATCCCGCGATTCATCGGTTCCCAGGGATCCGGGCGTTCGGGCGTCGCGCATCCATTCAAGAAAACGAGCATCGAGAAGACGAGTACGGCACGGGGCAAGGCGCAGACGGACATCAAGAGATCAATCTCCAACACCCGCATCATGGACCAGCTGCCCAACGAGTTTCTCGATCGAAAGCGCACTCTCCGTAAAGACGAATTCCTCACCTGCCTTCAGCACATCGTCTTCCGCCCCCAGTTCGACCGAGATGAACTGATCGCCCAACAAGCCAGCCGTCCGAATCGCGGCGGACGAATCGATCGAGAGTCCGACATGGGAGTCGACTTCGAGGAAGACTTCTGCACGAAGATCGTCGTCCAGATCGATGCGCGAGACTTGTCCGACCTTCACACCCGCGACTCGTACGGGGGCGCGCTCCGATAGTCCACCGATGTCGTCGAAGGTCGCCCGCAGCTCGATCCGATCGGGACCCGTCAACTCGAGGCCGCCGACCCGCAGCGACAGATAGGCGAGCGTCGCCAACCCGGCGAGCACGAAGAGCCCGACAATCAGATCACGCGTCGCATTATTCTGCATGGCTTCTTCCTCGCATCGTTTCTTCCCCTTCCGTCAAGAACCGTCTTCCCACAGCGTTCGTCCACGTGCTCTCGAGCATGCTCCTCCTACACATCCCAGAAGGCCGTAATCATGTAGTCACTCAAGAGGATGCAGACCGAAGCGGTGACGACGGTCGAAGTCGTCGCCCTTGCGACTCCCGCGGCGTCGGGCTGGCACGAATATCCCTTGTAGGTCGAGATCAGTCCGAGCAGCGCGCCAAAGACGAGGCTCTTCACGAGGCTCTGCCCGACGTCATCTCCGAATCGCACCGCGTTCTCGAGCCCCGAGAGGTAGACGCCACCGTCGAGACCCTGCAGCGAGACTCCAATCGAATAGGCACCCGCAATCGCAAACACGATGAAGAGCCCGTTCAGGAGCGGCATCGCGAGCGTCAGCGCGAGTGCGCGCGGCATTGCCACGAAATGCACCGGGTCGATCGCCATCATCCGAAGACCATCGAGTTGCTCTGTCGCCTTCATCGAACCGATCTCGGCAGTGATCGCAGATCCAGCACGTCCGGTAACGAGCAGGCCCGTGAGCACCGGGCCCAACTCCCGTACCAGGGAGAGGCCGACGACGGCTCCGAGTCCCTCTTCGGCACCGAAGCGGGTCAACGTCGTGTACAGCTGAAGGCCTAATACCATTCCGACGGTGAACCCCGACAAGCAGAGCAAAGCGACGGACAGCACGCCCGCGTCGTAGAGCGCGCGCAGAAGGAATCCGAAGCGGCTCGGCGGTCGCGGAAGCGCAAAGACGAGTTCGCTTCCGAAAGTCGCGATCTGGCCCATGCCCTCGATCAGCCCTGAAGATCTCGATCCGAGATCGCGAATCGCTCCGATCATGCCTCGCCCCGTTCGCGGAGTTCGTGAAGTCTGGCCAGATAGGCCCGTCCGTCCTCTCCCAGAAACTCAACGATGCCTTCGTCGCTGCTGTCGGCCAGCTCTTCCGGCGTGCCCGCAATGCAACCCCCATCCCGAAGCAGGATCATCTGTTTTGCCATGCGCAAGGAAGACGCCATGTGATGCGAGGTGACGACAATGGTCAAGCCCAGGTCGCGGTTGAGCTGCATGAGCAGGTCTTCGATGCGGGACACGTTCAACGGATCGAGTCCCGAGAAAGGTTCGTCGCAGAGTAGGATTTCGGGCTCCATCACGATCGCGCGCGCGAACGCGACACGCCTCAGCATCCCGCCCGAGAGTTGGCGAGGCAGCAGCGCCTCGACTCGGTCGAGTCCGACCGACGCGAGCACCTCCGCGACACGTTCACGAATCGCCGAGGGAGACTCCTTCGTGTGTTCGCGCAGAGGCAAGCCAATATTCTCGAGTACGCTCATCGAATCGAGCAGCGCACCGTTCTGAAATAACATCCCGATCCCCTTGCGGATCTGGCCGAGATCCCGCTCGCGCAGATTCGTGAGGGACTGGTTCGCGACCCGCACTTCGCCGGAATCCGGTCGCTGCAAGCCACCGATCATCCGCAGCAGCGTGCTCTTTCCCGTGCCACTGCCGCCCAGGAGGAGATGGACCTTCCCCTTCGCGAACTGACAACTCAGCCCCTTGAACACCTGCCGATGCCCAAAGGCCAAGTTCGCGTCACGCACTTCGATGAATCGGTCGTTCTGGTACGAGGCCCGCGAATCCTCGGGTGCCTCAGCAGCGTTCTGCAGGGTCGATCCTCCGGGCCGAACTCGCTCTCTCTGAGTTCGATCGAGACTGGGACGTGTTGGCTCTCCGAGACGGAACGCGTTGCGCCGCTTGCAATCGAAGTAACGTAGCCGAAAGAGCAGATCGAAGTCCATGCGGACGACTCACACGAATGACCCTGAGTCGGCCCATGGATCGCGCACTACTCTCCTACCGGGTCATACCAGGAGAAACGAGACCATGCGATTCGGCTTCGCGCTACGACTGATGGGATCGGCCGCTCGGGGAGATGTCCTTCGCAAGGCAGCGCTCCGCGCCGAAACGGTCGGGCTCGACACGCTCTGGGTTCCGGATCACATCGCGATCCCCCCCGACCAAACAGAGGGATCGGGAGGGCGCTACCTCGACCCGCTGGCGTCTTTGGCCTGGTTGGCGGCCGCGACGGATCGCATCAGGCTCGGCACGGCCGTCCTGATCCTGCCCTATCGGCCGCCTCTGCCCACTGCGAAGGTCATCGCCACGATTCAGGAGCTCTCGGGCGAACGCCTCGAGCTGGGCGTTGGCGTCGGGTGGATGAAGGCAGAGTTCGATGCGGTCGGGGTCGATCTCAAAGCCAGGGGCCGAATCGCCGATGAGACCCTCGACTTCATCAACGGCGCCTTCGATGCGCCAAACGACGAGTACGCTTCGAATGGCCAGCCATTCGTCTTCCGGCCGCGTCCGCGCAAGCCGCGGATCTGGATCGGCGGGGCGGCGCCGCACGCACTCGCGCGGGCGGCCAGATCGGGCGTTGGCTGGATGCCGATGTCGAGCGATCCGGATCGATTGGCGGCCCCCATCGGCGAGTTGCGCTCGAGGTTTCGAGATCTCGGGCGCGACGATCCCGAAGTCGCCGTATTCGGTGCACTCGGCCAGTCCTCCGAAGTCGCAGACCTCGATCGGATCGCCGCCCTGAATGAACTCGGCGTGACCGAGTTCATTCAGGGCGCGCGCTACGAGAACTTCGAAGGGTTTCTTCGATCGCTCGAGCCCTTCGTCGAGCGGCGCGAGGCCTTCCTGCGCATCGCACGCTAGCGACCCCTCGCCACGGCCGTCTCGAGCTGGAGTCGCGAGACCCCAGCTGTCTCGGGCATGAGGTCGACGAGGCGCCGGGCCGCTGCGATCAACGGCGCATTCAGGCTGTCGCACTTCCATTCATATCGCCTGTAGCCCCAATCCTCGAAAACGCGCCGCATCATCAAGTCCATCGCTTCGGTCGATTGCGGCGTGCGCTGCAGGGCTGGCGATTAACTCAGATGACCGACTTCGATCGATCCGTTCGGTGTATCGACTCGAAGATAGGTCGCGACGCCCAACCGAAGATCCGTACGCTCGTCGGCAATGGCGAAGGCAATCGTGTCCTCCCGATCCTGCACGCCTTCGACCCAGGTCCGATAGGCCTCGACCGTTTCGAAGGGGCCGTAAAGGGAAGGTAGGTCCAATTGCTTGCATCTCGATTCTCGACATATGCATGGTGAAGAGCCGAGGCATGCTTCTCGGCGCGCAGGGCTTCGACGCGGCACAGTCGACCCGCCATCGTTTCCCGAGTGGGGACGACAGCGCCCTCCCAGTTTTCGACTGCGATCCCAATCGGCTGTCCGAGATGATTCGTCCGGGGCAAACTAGAGCGTCTCGGCCATCAACTTGTTCACCAGCTCTGCGAAACCTGCCGGGTCCTCGAGCTGGCCACCCTCGGCGAGAATCGCCTGTCCGAGGAGCAGTCTGGCCGCATCCGCGATCTTGGCATCGGTCGGATTCGCTTCGAACCGTTTCCCCAGACCCTCGATGACCGGATGCGTGGGATTGATCTCGAGGATTGGCTGGCGCTTCGGAACGCCCTGCCCCGCCTGTCGAAGCATCGCCTCGAGCTGCGGTGAGAGATCGCCCTCCTCGAGCACGAGGCAAGAGGCGGAACTCTTGAGTCGGCTCGAAAGCCGGACTTCCTTCACTTCGTCCTGAATCGCGGTCTGCATCGCCTGCAGCAGGTCTCCAAAACTCTCGTGTTCCTTTTCGAGCGCCTCCTTGGCCTTCTCCTTGTCTTCGTCGCTTCCGAGTTCGACTTCGCCATGGCCGATGCTCTTGAAGGGCTTGTCCTTGAACTCGAGGCCGCCCTGTCCGAGCCACACCTCGTCCACTGGATCGGTCAAGAAGAGCACTTCGATGCCCTTGTCTACGAATGCCTCTAGATGAGGCGAACGACGCAGCACATCGATGTTCGGGCCGGCGATGTAGTAGATCGCATCCTGGTCATCGGACATGCGCTCCGAGTACTCCGTGAGAGACGCCAATGCCGACTCGTCGTGCGAAGACGGTGCCAGCACGAGATCGAGAATTCGATCGCGCTTCTCGCTGAAGTCGAGCAATCCTTCCTTGATGACGGGGCCGAACTCGCCCCAGAAGGCTTCGTATTTCTCTCGATCGTCCTTCGAAAGCGCCTTCAGGCTCTCGGCGACCTTCTTGACGAGATGCTTTCGGATCGTCTGGATCTGTCGGTCCTGCTGGAGCATCTCGCGCGAGACGTTCAACGACAGGTCTTCGGCGTCGACGACACCGCGAACGAAGCGAAGCCATTCGGGCAAGAGCTCCCGACATTCATCCATGATGAAGACGCGCCGGACATAGAGTTGGACGCCGTTGTGCAGCCGTTCCCGGTGATACAGATCGAAAGGTGCCTTCGAGGGAATATAGAGAAGCGCGCGCGCCTCGAAGTTGCCCTCGATCGTCGTGCTGACCCGCATCAACGGGTCCTGGAAGTCATGGGTGATGTGTTTGTAGAACTCGACGAAGTCGGATTCTTCGACCTCGTTCTCCGAGCGCGTCCAGATGGCCTTCATCGAGTTGAGCGGCTCATCGGCTGACGTCGATGCCTCGTCGCCCGTTTCCGCCGACGACGTTCCAGATTCCTCCGAAGCTTCGGGAGTCGGCGCGGCTTCTTCGATCAGAGTCAGTCTGATCGGGTAGCCGACGAAGTCGGAATACTTCTTGACGATCTGACGCAGCACCCATTCGTCACAGAAGTCGGAGAGACCGGCCTCGCCATCGACGGCCTTGAGCGTCAAACACACCGAGGTTCCCGGCTCGTCCCGATCGGCGTCCTCGAGCATGTATTCGCCAGCGCCCTCCGAGGTCCAATGCGTGGCCTTGTCTTCGCCCGCTCGACGGCTGATGACGTCCACTTTGTCGGCGACCATGAAGCTTGCGTAGAAGCCGACCCCGAACTGACCGATCAGGTCCGGAGCCAGGTCCTCGCTCGACTCGGATTCGCGCAAGAACTCGAGGCTCCCCGATCGCGCAATCGTGCCCAGATGCTCGATCAGCTCCTCGCGGTTCATTCCGATACCGTTGTCCGAGAGCGTGAGCGTCCGGGTCGTTCGGTCAGCGATCAGACGAATCTCGGCCTCGCGGTCGCTCTGCAGTTCGGGATTCGATAGCGCCTCGAAGCGGCGTCGATCGAGCGCGTCGGAGGCGTTCGAAATCAACTCGCGAAGGAAGACTTCCTTGTTCGAGTAGAGCGAATGGATCATCAGATCGAGAAGCTTCTGGGTCTCGGCCTGAAAGGCATGGCTTTCCATTGATGGAGGCTCCTGGAGTGGGGATTCGGATGAAAGGCGGATGAGATTCGGCTGCGCTCATGGCGGAGCCCGGCAAGCCTGGGCACCGTGGCGCTGGATTCAACCGATCAACGTCAATTCGTGGAACGATGACGGGTTCTCAGGGTCTTCCCCTTGGGGAAGCAGTCTCCTCAAGAATATATCTGGATATGCAGATAAGCAGATGTTAACCTCGTCCGATCCCAAAATGGAGCCGCCCATGCCTGACCAACCCGGTCGCCCAGCCCGAATCAGCGATCTGGAGCAAGCGCTGAAAGATCGAATCCTCGTTCTCGACGGAGCGATGGGTTCGACGATCCAGGGCTACGAACTGAGTGAAGAAGACTTTCGAGGCGAGCATTTCAAGGACCATCCGAGCGATCTCAAGGGCGACAACGAACTCTTGTCGCTGACGCGGCCCGACGTCATCCGCGAGATTCATGATCTCTTCTTCGAGTCCGGCGCAGACATTGCCGCGACCAATACCTTCGGCAGCAATGCGATCAGCCAATCCGACTATTCGCTCGAACGCACGGTTCGCGAGCTGAATCTCGCGTCCGCGAAGATCGCGCGCGAAGCCGCCGAGGCCTGGACGGCCAAGGATCCATCGAAGCCACGCTTCGTCGCGGGCGCAGTCGGCCCGACGCCCAAAACGCTGTCGCTCTCTCCCGACGTGAACGATCCGGCCGCTCGAAGCCTGACCTTCGCCGAGTTGGCGAACGCGTATCGAGAACAGGTCGAAGCGCTCATCGAAGGGGACGTCGACATTCTTCTCGTCGAGACGATCTTCGACACGCTCAATGCCAAAGCAGCCCTGGTTGCGATCGACGAGGCCTTCGAAGCAACCGGAATCCGATTGCCGATCATGATCTCGGTCGCCATCACCGACGCCAGCGGCCGTACGCTCTCGGGCCAGACCGTAGACGCCTTCTGGCGATCGGTTTCCCACGCCAACCCGTTGTCGGTCGGCGTCAACTGCTCCCTCGGCGCGACGGACATGCGACCCCATGTCGCCGAACTCTCGCGCATTGCGAACTGCTATGTCTCGAGTTATCCGAACGCCGGACTTCCCAACGCCTTCGGCGATTACGACGAGCAGCCGGCAACCACGGGCGAGCTCGTCGGAGAATTCGCGACGAGCGGTCTCGTCAATATCGTGGGTGGCTGCTGCGGCACGACGCCGCCGCATATCAAGGCGATCGCGGAATCCGTCGCTGATGTCTCTCCGCGCCGCATCCCGAGCTTCGAAGAGAACGTGACTCATTATTCGGGCCTCGAGACTCTGGTGATTCGCGCGGATTCGAATTTCCAGATGATCGGCGAACGAACGAACGTGACGGGATCCGCGCGGTTCCGGAAGATGATCGAGGCGGACGACTATGAACGGGCGCTCGAAGTTGCGCTCGACCAGGTCCGCGGCGGCGCCAATCTGCTGGACGTCAACATGGACGAAGGCATGCTCGATTCCGAAGCTGCGATGACGCGCTTCCTGAATCTCATCGCGAGCGAACCCGAGATCGCACGCATTCCGATCATGATCGACAGCTCGAAATGGAGCGTGCTCGAAGCAGGAATGCGCTGCGTACAGGGCAAATCCGTCGTCAATTCGATCTCGCTGAAAGAAGGCGAAGAAGACTTCCTGGCCAAGGCACGAGTCATCCGACGATTCGGAGCCGGCGTCGTCGTAATGGCTTTCGATGAGGAGGGCCAGGCGGACACGGTCGAACGCAAGGTCGAGATCTGCGAACGCTCCTACGAGCTCCTCGTCGAGAAACTGGGATTCCCACCCCAGGACATCATCTTCGATCCGAATATTCTCGCGATCGCAACCGGCATCGAAGAGCATGCCGACTACGCGAAGAATTTCCTCGAGGCGACACGCGTGATCAAAGAGCGCTGCCCCGGCGTGCACATCTCGGGTGGTGTCTCGAATCTCTCGTTCTCGTTTCGTGGGAACAATCGCGTCCGCGAGGCGATCCACTCGGCCTTTCTCTATCACGCGACTCAGGCCGGAATGGACATGGGCATCGTCAACGCGGGCCAGCTCGAACTCTACGAGGACATCCCCAAGGATCTCCTCGAGCACGTCGAGGACATCATCTTCAACCGGCGCGACGACGCGACCGAGCGGATGGTCGACTTTGCAGAGAACGTGAAGGGGGCGGGCAAGAAGCGTGAGGTCGATCTTACCTGGCGCGAGGCTTCCGTCGAGGATCGGCTATCGCATAGCCTCGTTCATGGCATCATCGACTTCATCGACGAGGACACCGAGGAAGCGCGCCAGAAGCTCGGCCGACCGATCGACGTCATCGAGGGGCCGCTCATGGACGGCATGCGTGTCGTCGGTGATCTCTTTGGCGCTGGCAAAATGTTCCTGCCGCAGGTCGTGAAGAGTGCGCGCTCCATGAAGAAGGCGGTCGCCTATCTCGAGCCCTATCTCGAATCCGAGAAGGTCGAGGGCTCCACCCAGGGAAAGATCGTGATGGCGACGGTCAAGGGCGACGTACATGACATCGGCAAGAACATCGTCGGCGTCGTGCTCGGCTGCAACAGCTACGATGTGATCGATCTTGGCGTAATGGTGCCTGCGGACAAGATCCTGGATCGCGCAATCGAAGAGAAAGCGGACATGGTCGGCCTCTCGGGTTTGATCACGCCGTCGCTGGACGAAATGGCTTCCGTGGCCAAGGAGATGGAGCGTCGGGGGATGGACCTGCCGCTCCTGATCGGCGGCGCCACGACGAGCCGGCAACATACTGCGGTGAAGATCGCACCGAATTACACGCATCCGGTGGTCCACGTTCTGGACGCTTCACGCTCGGTGAACGTCGTCTCGGACCTTCTGTCCGAGGAACGCAGCAAGGACCTTGCGAAGGCGAACCGCGACGAGCAGGAAAAGCTGCGCGCCCTCTACGAAGGGCGCAAAGCGAAGCCTCTGCTCGGAATCGCCAAAGCTCGAGCGAATGCAGCTTCGCTCGACTTCGCTCCTCCGCGGTCGTCTACGAAGAGCTCTGCGAAGTCGGAAGAAGCGCTCGCCAAACCGAGCTTTCTCGGCCGGCGCATCGTCGACGACATCACCGTCGCCGACCTCGCACCCTTCATCGACTGGAGCTTCTTCTTCTCCGCCTGGGACCTGAAGGGAAAGTTCCCGAAGATTCTCGATGATCCCAAAGTCGGCGCCGCAGCGCGCGACCTACTCGAGAACGGCCGAGCGCTCCTCGACGAGATCATCGAGAAACAATGGCTGCACCCGCGCGGCGTCTACGGATTCTGGCCAGCGCGTCGGGACGGCGACGATATCGTTCTCTATGTCGACGAGGATCTATCCGCGGAGATTGCCCGCTTCCCGATGCTCCGCCAACAGTCAATCCAACCGGATGGCAAACCGAATCGCTCGTTGGCCGACTTCGTTGCCCCGACCTCCGCTGGCGTCGCGGACTACGTCGGCGCCTTCGCCGTCACGAGCGGCGTCGAAACCGAGGATCTCGCAGCGCGTTTCGAGAAGGACCATGACGACTATCGCGCCATCATGGTGAAGGTCCTCGCGGATCGGCTGGCCGAGGCGTTCGCCGAGAAACTTCATGCCCGGGCCCGCGACGATTGGGGCTACGGCAAAGGCGAGACGCTTTCGAACGAAGACCTGGTCGCGGAACGCTATCGAGGCATCCGCCCCGCTTTCGGCTACCCCGCGTGCCCGGATCATCTCCCGAAGCGCACGCTCTTCGAGTTGCTCGACGCACCCGAAGTCGGCATCGAACTGACGGAGACCTGCGCCATGACGCCTGCGGCGAGCGTCTCTGGGCTCTACTTCGCGCATCCCGATGCCCGCTACTTCACGGTTGGCCGACTCGGTCGCGATCAGATCGAGGACTACGCCGAACGAATGGGGCTCACCCCGGCCGAGGCCGAGAAATGGCTCGGTCCCAACCTCGGGTACTGAACGGCGGCAGCTGTTAGGCTCGATTCCTAGCGACCTCTGGAATCCGGCGTACGCGGCGCTCAAACCTCTGCGGTATAAGGCGGGGCTGGATCGTATTCCATCATGCGCTGGGTCGTCCTCGCATGCTCGACGCCAAAAAGCTGCCCAGTCAGCCAGAGTGCCATGTCGATTCCCGCCGACACACCGGCCGACGTCACCAGATTTCCATCGCGCACGTAACGCACTTTCTCGAGGACCTGCGTCGAAGCGTCGGCGTCTGCTCTCAGGGTCGAGAGGTATCCCCAATGCGTCGTGATCTTCTTGCCCTTTGTCAGTCCAGCCGCTTCGAGGACCGCGGAGCCCGTGCAGACGCTCGTCACCCATTCGCACGCGGGCGCCACCTTCCGCAAGAAATCGAGCATCTCCGGGCGCTTCATCTCGACCCTCGTGCCGACACCACCCGGGATCAAGAGCAGATCGAGCGGTGGCGCTGTCTCGAATGACGCGTCGACTTCGACGCGCAAGCCCTTCGCGCCAACCACGACCTCACCGTCCCGACTGATCAGAACGACGCGAATCGTGGACGCACGGCCGGCACCGCCCGATACCTGCTGGGCCATCGTGAAGACCTCGAAGGGCCCGACCCAATCGAGTTCCTCTGCCTGGTCGAAGAGCACCAGGCCGATCGTGAATGTTCCATCCGTTGAAGACGACTCCGTCATCGAAAACTCCTCTCTCTGCTCGAACCGACCCATCCGGTTCGAGATCCTCGACTCGGCCTCAGATCCCGACGACTCGTGTCGTCTGACTGAAACGTTCGCGATAGGCGGCCGGCCCGATGCCCAGCTGCCGGAGAAAAGCCCGGCGCATCGTCTCACTCGTACCGAGCCCAACGCGCTGCGAGATCTCCTCGACCGAAGCACTCGACTCTTCGAGCTGCCGCCGCGCCGCTTCGACCCGGACGCATTCGACATAACGACCTGGAGATTGACCGGCTTCTGCGCGGAAGATCCTCGCGAAATGCCGCGGACTCATCGCGACCCGCGCAGCGAGACGATCGACCGAAAGGTCTCCACCGGGATGGTCCACGATCCACGCCTGCAGATCACGTAGCGGGTCTCTTTCGGCGAGCTGACCAGCGAGCTGGGCAGAGAATTGGGACTGGCCCCCTGGTCTCTTCAAGAAGAAGACCATCTGGCGTGACACCGCGAGCGCGAGATCCCGACCGAGATCTTCCTCGACCAGCGCGAGCGCGAGATCCATCCCAGCCGTCACGCCGGCCGACGTCCAGAAGCGTCCATCGCGGCAATAGATCGCATCGGGGTCGACGTCGACCTTCGGGAAATGCTTGGCGAAGGCCTCCGCAAAGGCCCAATGGGTCGTCGCGCGCCGGCCGTCGAGCAGTCCCGTCGCCGCCAGGATCAGCGCCCCGGTGCAGACCGAACAGACACGCCGCGCGTTGGCTGCCGCCGCGGTGACGTAGTCGAGCAGGCGCGGGTCGTGGACGGCGCGGCGCGATCCAATGCCGCCCGCAATGATCAGCGTGTCGAGGGATTCCGGTCGGTCGGCGTAGACCCGATCGACTCCGAGGCGAAGCCCGGAGGCCGCGCGTAGATTCGTGAGTTCTGGACCCACGACCTCGATCTCGTAGCCGGGCTGATCGGGCCGCTCGAGCGAGATCGCCAGACTCGCGGCGGCAAGCACCTCGAGCGGACCGACGACATCGAGCAACTGGACGTCGGGATAAGCGACCATCGCGACCCGGCGCGGGGTCGACCGGAGGGCGCAATCGGATTCGTCTAGGCTCTCGGGGGCTGGCACATGCATACGAGCCTCAGCATCGGCGGCTCGAGAGATGGCTGCAATGACAATGACCCCTCTTATTCGGACATTTTCCTTTTGACCCGCGGGGCACACACGGCCTATTGGCCCGCAGATTCGGCCACGAGGCTTCCGTAGACGATGCTGACGAACGCTTCTGGTTTCATGAAGCCACCCCCGAACTCAGCATCGAAGGCGGCCGAGGGAGTCACTGCGAGCACCTCGGCGCGATCGTTGCCCTCCTCGATCAACTTGCGAACACGATCGCGTATCGAAACGAGCATGTCGCGATACTTCGTCAGGTCGGCCCGGGTCGAAAGGGGCCCGTGACCCGGAATGATCTTCGTCTTCGGGCCAGCGATCTCCAGCGCGCGCTCGGTGGCTGCGATCACGCCATCGACGCGACCGCCACTCGAGAGGTCGATGAAGGGGTAGATGCCCGAAAAGAAGGTGTCGCCGAGATGCAGGACATCCGCCTCACGAAAATGCACGATCGAGTCGCCGTCGGTATGGGCCGGCTCGACAGGATGCACCTCGATCGTCTGTCCATTGAGGTGAAGGGTGAGGCCTTCGGAATAGGTCAGGATGGGCAGCGCTTCCTTGGGCGAGGCTGGAATCGTGACGTCACGTAGCGCCATGTAATGGTCGCTGCTCATTCTGTTTCGGACTTCGTCGTGCGCCAGGATGACCGCGCCGCCGCGGCCGAGATTCTCATTGCCGCCGGTATGGTCGCCGTGCCAATGAGTATTCAGGACGAAGCGAATCGGCTCGGACGAGAGTTGGGCGATCGCAGCCCGGATCTTCTCGGTCAAGGGAGCGTATTGGTCGTCGATGAGGAGCACACCGTCCGGACCCGTCGACACGCCCAGGTTGCCGCCCGCCCCCTGCAGCATCGTAAGCCCGGATCCGAGTGAAGTCGCCTGGATCTCGACCTTCGAGAAGTCCTGTTGCGCGGAAGCAGCTCCGACCGACAAGAGAATCCCACCGATGATCAGCCCATCGAGTAGCCATCGCCGCCCAAGTCGATCCAG
>Ga0265303_10001965_pt1 | contig 12738 bp, 10 predicted proteins | sample Helome_2_FD_192494 | JGI IMG/M metagenome (GOLD analysis project Ga0265303, IMG submission 192494) | Marine sediment microbial communities from subtidal zone of North Sea - Hel_20160317 (Illumina Assembly) | ecosystem: Environmental > Aquatic > Marine > Subtidal zone > Sediment ...
AATGCAATCGTGATCGAGATCGGCGGCAATGCCACGCAGGTAAGGGGCATTGCGGGCAGCGGGCCTGACGACATGGGAAGGTTTCCGATCGTGACCGACAAAGGTGACACGGTCATCGCTCAGTTGCAGGATGGCACTAAAATCATCGACCATGGCAGCGATATGCCGGGACCGGGATCTATTGTTGAGGGCGCACGCATCGGAGCCGAGGGCGTTATCGTCAAGGCCGAAGGCGAGGACGATCCGAATCTGTTGCGAGCCGCGTTGATCATCGTCGACGACAGACCGGAGGGTGGGATGCTTGCCGGCTCGATTGTCGAGCCCATCGATCCGGAGGCAAAGAGTTTCAACCTGGCGACCGATAGCGGGGATCGCTGCGTCGACGTCAGGGAAGAGGCCCACATAACCCTCGTTTCGCAGGGTGTCGATGGGGCGATGAGCAAGATGGGCGAATTTGCAGATCTCACCGTAGGCCAGAGTGTGAAGGTTTACGGCGAAGTCGCCGTGGGTGGCTGCTTCGGCGCACACGAAGTGGTCGTTGATCTGGACACCAAGCTGCTGGAATAAACGGCCCGAACAGTACGCGTTCTCCGCGGCGTGGATCGCCCGCGCAGAATGTTCTAAGGTCCGGCCTCATGACCGGGAAACTCGACTGTGTCGTCATCGGCGGTGGCATCATCGGGCTCGCCGTCGCGCGGCGGCTCGTGATAGCTGGCCGGGACGTGATGTTGCTCGAAGCCGAGCAGCAAATCGCGTTACATACCAGCAGCCGCAATTCGGAAGTCATTCACGCTGGCCTCTACTACCCCACCGGCTCGCTCAAAGCGAAACTGTGTGTCCGCGGGCGAGATCTGATGTACGAATTTTGCAGGGAGCGAGGCATACCGTGCGCTCGCCTCGGGAAGTTGATCGTGGCTGTTTCGCCAGCCGACGACGACCGGCTGCGACAACTGCAGCGCAAAGCCGAAGAGAACGGCGTCAGCGATTTGCGCTGGTTGAGCCGGGACGATGTCCGATCGATGGAGCCTGCAGTCGAATGCACCGCGGGTTTCCTGTCGCCGTCCACCGGCATCGTCGATTCGCACGCATTCATGCAGGCGCTGCAGGCGGACCTGGAAGCGGCCGGTGGTAGCGTGATCTGTCGCAGCAGGGTCATCGCTGCGACGCCTGATGACGGTGATTTCGTGTTGCGGATCGCGGACGACCCGCCTTTCGAAGTTCGCTGCAATACCGTGATCAACGCGGCGGGCCACTGGGCTCAGGACGTGGCGCGATCGATCGATGGCCTGCAACGCAGGTTCATACCAGGCAGGTATTTTGCGAAGGGACAGTATTATGCCTACCAGGGAAAATCGCCGTTTCGCAGGCTCGTCTATCCGCTGCCGACCAAGCACGGGCTTGGCATCCACTCGACCCTGGATATCAGTGGCGCCGCACGCTTCGGTCCGAATGTCGAATGGGTCGAGGGAATCGACTACGGTTTCGACGAACGCAGCACACCGGAAGTCGTGCGGGCGATAAGAGCGTATTTTCCCGGCCTCGAAGCGGACCGACTGATTCCGTCGTATGCCGGTATCAGACCGAAGCTCTCAGGACCCGGCGAACCGGCGCAGGATTTCGTCATTCAGGGCAGAGACGTGCACGGCATGGAGGGACTGATCAACCTTTACGGTATCGAATCACCGGGACTCACCTCATCGCTGGCGATCGCCGATCACGTGTACGACCTGCTGATCCCGTGAACGGCTGCCATGCCAGGCCGGTCAGGTCAGGTCCGACTGGCCTGATTGCCGACGGCTAGACTGACGCTTCGATAGCCCTGCCCAGATCCGAGGTGTTCGCATTGCCACCCATGTCGGGCGTCAGTTGCGCGCCTCCGCGCAGGACGTTTTCGATCGCGGACATGATGTCATCGTGCGCCGCCTGGTGCCCGAGGTGCTGCAACATCATCGCGCCCGCCCAGATGGTACCGATGGGGTTGGCGATGCCCTGCCCCGCAATATCCGGCGCCGAGCCGTGCACAGGCTCGAACATCGACGGGTGCTCCCTGGTGGGATTCAGATTCGCCGATGGCGCGATGGCGATCGTGCCGGTACAGGCCGGTCCGAGGTCCGAAAGGATATCGCCGAACAGGTTGCTGCCGACTACCGCGTCGAAATGATCCGGCATGCGCACGAAATTCGCGGTCAGGATATCGATGTGATACTGGTCCACTTCAATATCCGGATAGCGCTTCGCCATTTCGGCGACGCGCGCGTCCCAGTAGGGCATCGAATGCATAATACCGTTGGACTTGGTCGCCGAGGTCAGATGTTTCGCCTGGCGGTGCTCCGCGAGTTCGAATGCGTAGCGCAGCACCCGGTCGACGCCGCGTCGCGTGAATACGCTTTGCTGCACGACGAGCTCGTTTTCCGTGCCCTCGTACTGCACGCCACCGATACTGGAGTACTCGCCCTCCACGTTCTCGCGCACAACCAGGAAATCGATATCGCCCGGTTTGCGGCCTGCCAGGGGACAGGGCACGCCGTCAAAGAGGCGCACGGGCCGTAAATTGATGTGCTGATCGAATTCCCGGCGGATCGGGATTAGCAGGCCCCACAACGAGACGTGGTCAGGCACGGTCGGAAATCCGGCAGCGCCGAGATAGATGGCGTCGAAGCCGCGCAACTGCTCGATGCCATCCTCCGGCATCATCCTGCCGGTCTCGAGATAAGTCTCGCAGGACCAGTCGAACTGCTGCCATGAGAAATCCAGCGCGTGTTTGCTGCCGGCCGCTTCGAGCACGCGCATGCCTTCGGGCATAACTTCCCTGCCGATGCCGTCACCGGGAATTACAGCTACGTTGATTTCTTCGGGCATAAATAATGCAGGGCCCTTGAGCGGGCTCTTATTTTATCAGTAATTCATGCCGCAACCGTACAGCTCATCGGTTGGGAACCTGGTGATGACTTCGATGCCGGTCTCTGTCACGACCACTTCGTCCTCGAGGCGCGCACCGTCGTAGCCGTCACCCGCATACGTCTCCAGGGCGAACACCATGCCCGGCTCGATCTCGACCGGGTAATCGACGCTGTAGGCGCGCGAGACCCGCTCGTCCGGCGCCCAGATATTTAGTCTTTTCATCACGACCAAATAATATATTGTATATTTACTGTTCGGTCGATGGTTCCCGGGGGAAATCCAGCCATGAAATACCTGTATACGCTGCTTGCGCTAATGCCCACCTGCCTGTTCGCGCAGAACGCGGACATCATGCTCCCTGAAGGCTGGGGTGACGATCCGCCGGCGCTGGATTCGCTGGTCAGCTTTGCGCGCGGCGAAAGTGAACTGCGCGTCGCCGTGATTCGTTACCTGGAAGACAAAGCCGCGATCGAACGCCGCTACGAAGTGTTGTATTCGCCGGCGCGCCAGCAGCGCTTGCTGGCGTTTCTCGAAGGCTGGCAGCAGCAGCTCGAACGCCTTACGTTCGAAGAGCTGAGACACGAGGGACGGCTGGACTACATCGCACTGCGGAACCGCATCACATACGACCTCGAGACGCTGCAACTGAACACCGAGCGCGGCGAACAGATTGCACCGCTCCTGCCCTTCGGCGACCGGCTTCGTCTGCTGCAGGAGGAGCGACATGATCGCAAGCGCGTCAACCCGCGCAGCGCGGCGACGACGCTCGATGACGTTGCGAAGGAACTCGATGCGCTGACGGCGGCGCTGATGGACGAGGCGAGGGACGCAAACGGCCAGGTGAGGCGACGCGGCCTTTCGCCGGTCGTCGCCTGGCGCGCCGCAGGCCAGGTCGAACACCTGCGCGAGGTGCTTGCCGACTGGAATACCTTTTACGATGGCTACGACCCGATGTTCAATTTCTGGGTGCGCGAGCCCTACGCCCGTGTCGATACGAGATTACAAGCCTACGCCGACGCAATCAATGAACACATCGTGGGCATCATCCCGGGTAAGAAGCCGCCGATTATCGGCGATCCGGTGCTGGAAGCCGGATTGCGCGCCGACCTGGCGGTCGAAATGATCCCCTACTCGCCGCGCGAACTCATCGCCATCGGTCAGAAGGAGTTCGACTGGATAGAGAATCAGTTCCGGATCGTTTCCCGCGACATGGGATATGGCGACGACTGGCTGGCAGCGCTCGAACACACCAAGAATCTCGCGCCGCCACCCGGCGAAAAGCCCTGGATCATATTCGAGATCGGCGATTTCTCCGAGAACTTCATCGAGAACCTCGACAATATCACGATGCCGCCGCTGTCCCGTGAGATCTGGCGACTGATGATGCAATCGCCGGAACGGCAACTCATCAATCCGTTTTTCTCAGGCGGTGAGGTCACGCGGGTGTCCTATCCGACGGACGGCATGGCTCACCGGGACAAGATGATGAGCATGCGCGGCAACACCCCGCACTTCAATTTCGCAACGGTGCATCACGAGCTCGTGCCTGGGCACCACATGCAGGGATTCATGTCCCGACGATTCAATGAGCACCGTGGCGCACTGATGCGCACGCCGTTCTGGGGTGAAGGCTGGGCCCTTTACTGGGAATTCCTGCTATGGGATGCGGACTTTCCGCGCAACGACCCGGACAAGATCGGTATGTTGTTCTGGCGCCTGCATCGCGCTGCGCGCATCGTGTTTTCCCTGAACTATCAGCTGGGCAACTGGACCCCGCAGGAGGCGGTTGATTTCCTGGTCGATCGGGTAGGTCACGAACGCGCCAATGCGGAGGCGGAGGTGCGCCGCACAACCATCGACGCCCCGCTCTACCAGATCGCCTACATGACCGGCGCATTGCAGTTTCGCGCCCTGTACGAGGAGCTGGTCGGGTCCGGCAGCATGACCGCCCGGCAGTATCACGATGCGGTCATGCTGGGCGGGCGCATGCCCGTCGAGCTGGTGCGGGCCCGTCTGACCGGCGAGCCGCTCGACAAGGATTTCCGGAGCCAGTGGCGGTTCTATGGCGATCCCTGACCTACGGATTTCTGATCGACCTTCAGATTGGCAATACGGTCGTGTGCTTGATGTCAGACAGCGCGATGCTGGAGTTGACTTCCTGGATACCGGGAAGCTGGGACAGTTTCTCGAAGAAGAACTGTTCATACGCCTTGATATCCTCGGTGACTATGCGCAGCAGGAAGTCAACGCTGCCGAGCAAGACGTAGCAGTCGAGCACTTCAGGATAACTCCGCACCGCGTCGGAGAATGCCGCCAGGTTGCTGCGGCCGTGTGAGGTCAGCTTGACGTGGGCGAACACCATCGTGTTGAGTCCTACTTTCTCGCGATCGAGTACGACCGGCTGATCCGTGATGATGCCCTCATCCCGCATGCTCTGTATTCGCCGCCAGCAGGCCGACTGAGAGAGCCCGATCTGTTCACCGATCGCCGACGCCGTGATCCCGGCTTGCGTCTGCAGCAGGGCGAGGATCTTGCGGTCCACATGGTCAATACTCAGCGGTTGCATAATATTCGCCTGACACTGTCAGTCAAGGCATAAATTATGCGCTAAATACGCTTCAGACAAAAGAAATAGCAACAAATATCGGGCTTTTTAGAGATATATTGGGCGACTCTGACAAACTCACCGGACTCCCGATATGCGCGTTTTCACGCACCCTGAATTCGACCAGCACGAGTCTCTGCATTATTTCCAGGACGAACGGTCAGGCCTCCACGCGATTATTGCAATTCATTCGACGGCGCTCGGCCCGGCGGCGGGCGGCTGTCGACGCTGGCATTATGCGAGCGACGCCGATGCGCTGACGGATGTTTTGCGTCTGTCGCGGGGCATGACCTACAAGAACGCGGTCGCCGGCCTGCCCTTCGGTGGTGGCAAGGCGGTTATTCTTGCCGAACCCGGGCAGACGAAATCCCCGGAGTTGTTCATGGCTTTTGGACGCGCCGTGGCGTCGCTGCAGGGCCGCTACATCACCGCCGAAGACGTCGGTATAACCGTCAGCGACATGCGGCATGTGCGGACGGAGGCACGCTTCGTCTCCGGGCTGCCGCAATCGGGCGTGAGTGCTGGCGGCGACCCGTCGCCCTGGACGGCGCTCGGCGTATATCTGGGTATTCAGGCGGCCGCGGCGAGCCGGCTGGAACGGGATTCGCTGGAGGGTCTGCGGGTCGCGGTACAGGGTGTCGGCCACGTCGGACTGCACCTCTGCCGGCTGCTGCACGGTGCCGGTGCCGACCTCGTCGTCGCCGATGTCAGCCGGGACAATCTCGGCCGGGCGCGGCAGGAAATGCCACTGACCGAGGTTCCGACCACTGACGTGTTGTACAGTGACGTCGATATACTTGCGCCCTGTGCCCTCGGCAACGTTCTGAACGCAGAGACAATCCCGCGCATACGGGCCAGGGTTATCGCCGGCGCCGCCAACAACCAGCTTGCGAGCGAAGATGACGGCGCCCGGCTGGCGGCGAATGGGATACTCTACGCACCGGACTACGTAATCAACGCCGGCGGCGTTATCAGCGTCGCCCGGGAATATCTGGGACAGAGTTCGGAAGAGGAAGTCCGCAGCGAAGTCGGCCGTATACCGGAGCGGTTGCGCGCCATTTTCGCGGAGTCTGCGACGACGGCGAGACCGACCAATCTGGTCGCGGACGAGCTGGCGCAACGCATCGTGTCGGAAGCCCGGCCCGCGGTAATGCCGATCGCGGCAGGCGGCTGACGCACTGAAGGCAGGAGTAACGATAAAAGAATGAGCACGAAGTCACGACTGCACATCCCGCAACCGTCGGCAAGACCGGGCGACAAGCCCGATTTCAGCTATCTCGAGCTGTCACCCGCCGGCAGTGTCGACAAGCCGGAGGTCGATTCACGAGTCCGCGATCTGGAACACCTGAGCGCCGGACTGGTGCGCGTGCTCGACGACGACCACACCGCCAAAGGCGCCTGGAACCCCAATATCGAACCGGGAGATTTGCAGATCGCCCTGCGCTGGCTCATGCTGACCCGCGTATTCGACGAGCGCATGTGGCAGATCCAGCGCCAGGGCCGGATATCGTTCTATATGCAGTCGACCGGCGAGGAAGCCGTGTCCATCGCCCAGGGCATGGCACTGCGGCCCGGCGACATGTGTTTCCCGTCATACCGGAATCAGGGACTGTACCTGTACCGCGGCACGCGGCTGATCGACATGATGTGCCAGTGTCTGTCGAACACCGGAGACATGTGCCAGGGCCGGCAAATGCCGATCATGTACCACAATCGCAGCGCCAACATTTTTTCGATCTCCGGAAACCTGGCCACGCAGTACCCGCACGCCGTTGGCTGGGCCATGGCGGCGGCCATCAAGGGCGAAGACCATGTCGCCGCTACCTGGGTTGGCGACGGCGCTACGGCAGAGGCTGATTTTCATCACGCGCTCACGTTCGCGGCGGTCTACCAGGCGCCGGTCATCCTCAACGTCGTCAACAACCAGTGGGCGATATCGACCTTCCAGGGTTTCGCCGGCGGTGAGCGGCGGCCGTTCGCAGCGCGCGGGCTGGGGCTCGGCATTCCGGGTATTCGGGTCGATGGCAACGACCTGCTCGCCGTCTATGCGGTCACGCTTTGGGCCGCAGACCGCGCCCGGCGCGGCGGCGGGCCGACCCTGATCGAACTGGTGACCTATCGTGGCGGTGCCCATTCGACGAGCGATGATCCAAGCAAGTATCGGCCGAAAGACGAGTGGTCGGCGTTCCCGCTGGGTGATCCCGTCGAACGTCTCAAGCAACACCTCATCTCGGAAGGTCACTGGTCCGACGCGGAGCACGAGAAACTCGAGCAGGAACTGCGCGAAGAAGTGCTCGCCGCCTGGAAGCAGGCGCAGCAATTCGGCACGATGACGGAAGGTCCGTTCCTCGATCCCGCCATAATGTTCGACGACGTCTATGCCGAAATGCCGGCCCATTTAGAAAAGCAACGTCGGCAGATGCTCGAGTTGGAGAGCTAGCCTCATGGCGCAGATGAACATGATCGAAGCCATACGCTCTGCGCTCGACGTGCTGATGCACAAGGACCCGAATGTCGTGGTGCTCGGCGAGGACGTCGGCTACTTCGGCGGCGTGTTTCGCTGCACAGACGGCCTGCAAAGAAAATACGGCGAGCACCGCGTGATCGATGCGCCCATCGCCGAGGGCGGCATCATAGGCGCCGCGATCGGCATGGGTGTCAACGGTTTGCGACCGGTCGCCGAAATCCAGTTCGCCGATTACATTTATCCCGGTTTCGACCAGGTCGTAAGCGAGCTCGGACGCCTTCGATACCGCACGAGCGGCGATTTCTTTTCGCCGGTCACGATACGCACACCATGTGGCGGCGGCATTCGCGGTGGACAGACCCACTCGCAAAGCCCGGAAAGCATTTTCACGCACATCAGCGGCATAAAAACGGTCATGCCGTCAAATCCCTACGATGCGAAGGGCCTCCTGATCAGCGCGATCGAGTCGGACGACCCGGTTGTGTTCTTCGAGCCAAAACGCATCTACAACGGACCATTTGACGGCGATCCGGAAAAACCCGCGGTGCCCTGGACCTCGCATCCCAAAGGCGAGGTCCCGGAGAGTTACTTCACGGTGCCGCTCGACGAGGCCGAGATCGTTGAATCCGGCGAAGAACTCACTATCATCACTTACGGTACCCTGGTGCATGTAGCCCAGGCGGCCGCCCGACTGACCGGCGTGGATGCAGAGATTGTCGACGTGCGCACGCTTGCGCCGCTGGACATCGGCACACTTGCGGAATCGGTTCGCAAGACCGGCCGCTGCCTGATCGCCCACGAGGCAACGCGCTTCAGCGGATTCGGGGCGGAGCTTGCGGCGACCATGCAGGAGGAGTGCTTTTACTATCTCGAGGCGCCGATCGAGCGAGTGACCGGCTGGGACACGCCCTACCCGCACGCATTCGAATGGCAGTACTTTCCGGGGCAGAAACGCATAGCGGCCGGCATTCGCAAGGTGATGGAGGTGCAATGAGCGAGCACATCTTCAAGTTGCCGGATCTCGGCGAAGGGACGGTCGAATCGGAGATCGGAGAGTGGTTCATCAACGTCGGTGATCAGGTCTCGGAGGAAGACGTAGTCGCCACGATGATGACCGATAAAGCGGCCGTCGAGATTTCGTCGCCGGTAACCGGCAAAGTCGTTTCTCTGGCAGGCGATGCGGGAGACATGATCGCCGTTGGTGCGCCGCTCATCGTATTCGATGCAGCTGGCGGGTCGGCCGGTGAATCCGCGGAATTACCTGCCGACGAGGCGACCACGGCACCTGCGGTTGCCGCAAAGAGCAATGAGGAAACCGTATCCCGGCCGGTGAACGACAAGGTAATTACCTCGCCTGCCATCCGCCGCAGGGCGAAAGAAGCCGGCGTAGACCTGACAGCGGTTACGGGCAGCGGTCAGGGCGGTCGTATTCTGCGCAAGGATTTCGATCGCTACCTGCGATCGACACCGCAGGGCACCGTGCAGCCTGCGGCCAGTCCGGCAATGACCCGGACGACGGAAGTCAAAGTAATCGGATTGCGACGCATCATCGCCGAAAGACTTTCGACCGCCAAACGGGAAATCCCGCACTTCGCGTATGTGGAAGAAGTCGACATTACCGAGCTGGAAGCGCTCCGTCAGCATTTGAATGGCGGGGAGCGGCACGATCGATTGACCTTGCTCCCGTTCATCGGTCTGGCTCTGGTGCGGGCGCTGCGCGAATACCCGCAGTGCAATACGACCTACGACAAGGAACGAAACGTCCTGCTGCGGCACGAGGCGGTGCACCTTGGCGTCGCGACTCAGACCCCCGATGGATTGAAGGTACCGGTTGTGCGGCACTGCGAGCAGCGCACGCTCGATCAACTCTCGGCCGAAATCCGCCGGGTGGCCGACGCGGCGCGGAATAACAGCGCGAAGAAGGACGAACTCAGCGGCTCGACGATCACCATCACCAGCCTCGGCAAGCTGGGCGGGATCGTGACCACGCCGGTCATCAACATGCCGGAGGTCGCAATTATCGGTGTGAATCGCGCCGTCGAACGGCCAGCGGTCATCGATGGACAGGTCGTGGTCAGGTTGATGATGAATCTCTCGTCGTCGTTCGATCACCGGTTCGTCGATGGCTACGATGCGGCTGCAATGATTCAGTCCGTCAAGGACATGCTCGAGCACCCCGCGACCATATTCCTCGCCGACTAGCCAAAAACGGCCTCCACAATCGGGGCCGGGACTACCGGCTGTCGTCAACCGCGGACAAGCGTTATGATGTCCGCCAAGCCGGGTTCAAGGGGTAAGATATGGATCGCCGCTCATTTCTGAATGGCCTGAGTGCATCTGCTGCGGCATCTGTGGCAGCAGCAACGACTCTGTCCCAAAAAGCCGATGCCCTGGAAGAGGTGATGAGCGACCAGCTCGATCGCCGGGTAGTCACGCCCTGGGCCTGCGACGTAGGGCGCAGCGATCAGGAATCCGGGGCCGACAAAAGACCATTCATGATGGGCGACGACCCGCGGTTGCCGAAAATGCCCGATCGGCCTACGCTCACCGACTTCTTCAAACTACGCTTCGCACCGGCGAGTCACGTACTGCAGAGCGCCAACCTCGCGCTGAAAAACGACTTCGACGAAAACGTCGTGCTGGCCTGCCTGCTGCATGACATTGCGATTTCGGGCCTCTTTCGAACCGACCACGGATACTGGTGTGCACAACTCATCAGGCCATATGTCGACGAAGAAGTAAGCTGGGCAATAGAAAAACACCAGGCACTGCGATTTTTTCCCGACGATTCCGTCGGCTATGCCTATCCGGAGGCGTACCACCGGTTTTTCGGCCCCGACTACGAACCCGAGCCCTACATTCATCAGTCCTACCAGGAGGCAAGAAATCATCGCTGGTACATGACCTCACGCCTGATTACGGTTAACGATCTCTACTCTTTCGAGCCGGACGTCCAGGTGGACATCGACCAGTTCACCGACATCATCGGACGCAATTTCCACCAGCCGAAGGATGGCCTGGGTTTCGACGGCAGCCCCACCGCGCACATGTGGCGCACGATAATCTGGCCGAACAACTTCCTGTAGTTTCGGGGCGGCGAATCAGGCGTCGGGTGCCAGCAGATTCTCCCCGTCGATTTCGGCCGGCAGCCGGTCGTCTCTCGCATCAGCCTTCAGACCGAATTCACGCGCGATGACCCGCGCCGCGGCGTCTGCCTGGCCAGCGCCCCTGAAGCCCTCACCGACAATCATCTTGTTGCCCTGCCGGTCGATCGCATGAACGGAGTAGTGCATGACGTACTTGCCGCCCGACTGGGTCTGGAATGAACTGTTTTGGCTGAATTTCGAGAACTCGTCGCGTCGCATGCTGCGCCGCTTTATCGGGAAGCCCATTATTCGGCGGACGGTAGACAGATTCGCGCCCTGCAGACGTATTTCGAGCGAATTCAGAATGAAATAAAGGCCTGCGAGCAGGACACCTGATCCGGCCAGACCGAAGCATCCGCCAAGAAAGTACTGCTGCTGCTCGTTCAGCAGGAACCAGCCTGCGCCTGCGAAAACGGCACCGAATACTGATCCGACAATACCGTTGTACACATTGCGCCCCATTGGATAGAGCATCGACTTGCCGCTCATGGTGTGACTGATCCGGGCCAGCTTCGATATCGCGACTTCGTCGAGGTGTGCCTGTACATCCCGTGCCTCTTCAATCGCAAAATTCGACAGATCGCGAGAGCTCTGTCGCGTTGCGTAAACCGGTATCTCGTAGTCCCTGTCGACGTCCGTGCCAGGCAGATCTGCTTTGAGATTGAGTCTCCAGAGGAAGTACGACTTTTTGCTCTGATCTGCGTCGGATTCCTGCAGATTCTCCGGCACGTCAAAGCGAAAGCTGAGTCGGGTGCCTTTGGGCCCCAGGGTCGTATGCGCGACCTGCGATTTCTGCCAGTTCGCCGATTCTTTCCTGCTGCGGTTTTTGCCGCTGCCGGAGACGTAGCTGCGCAGGCTCGTTAGCGTGAGCGAAAACGCCGCACCGGCGTCGTAGGGATAATTCAGGTCGATAGTGCCGCCGACGTGCCCGTCAATCGAACCCGGGAACGGATCCAGAGTAACCGGCGCGGCACCAAAGCGCTGCCACTCGAGCGTGCGTAACACCGCCCAGTAGATCAGGCCCAACCCAACCAGCGGGAAAAGCAGACCGACCAGTGCAATAGTATTATCTTTTTGCAGCACTTCTCTGTACACGACGAACGGCAGCGGCGCAGAGATCAGGTTCCAGACCGCAGCGAATCCCCACATCGCGTACATCGTGACTTTGGAGCTGGATTTGACGGTAGACGATTGCCAGTCGTTGTTGGCCAGCCAGGGAGCGTCCGCGAATTCGGGTGCCGAAGGGTCTCTTTGCTTTTTTCCGACAACTACGTAGATGAGCATCCCGAGACCGATGCCGCCGAACACGAGCATGAATATTGCTTTGAATCCCATGAGGCCCCAGCGCAGCGACCGATCGACAATGGCCTCAGCGGGATCCTCAGGATTCACGTAGATCGCAACGCTCTGGCCACGACTCATTATCCCACTTAGCCGGTTGCCCAGCTCCCGCTGAAATTCGCCGACATTGTCGGCACCGCCGCCAATGGCAGCGCGATCGCCAACGTAGTTACGGCCGTTGAGGGTGTAGGAATATTCGGCGTACGCCTCGTAGGAATTCGAGTCGTCGCCGACATGCGTCTCGTAGCCTGCGCGGATCAGTTTTCCCTGCACCGGCA
>Ga0265303_10001966_pt1 | contig 12737 bp, 8 predicted proteins | sample Helome_2_FD_192494 | JGI IMG/M metagenome (GOLD analysis project Ga0265303, IMG submission 192494) | Marine sediment microbial communities from subtidal zone of North Sea - Hel_20160317 (Illumina Assembly) | ecosystem: Environmental > Aquatic > Marine > Subtidal zone > Sediment ...
TTTGAGGCGCGCGATCAGGCTGGACGTGTCCCAGCGGCTGCCGCCCATCGCCTGTACCTCGGCGTAGAATCGGTCGACGAGCGCCGTAAGCTCCAGTTGCGCGCCGTTGCGCCGGGCTTCTTCGAGTGTAATTCCCAGGTCTTTGCGCATCCAGTCGACGGCGAAGCCAAAGTCGAACTCGCCGTCTACCATCGTCTGCCAGCGATTCTCCATTTGCCAGGACTGCGCTGCACCTTTGGAAATCGATTCGATCACGACCGCCGGATCGAGGCCGGCACATTCGGCAAAGTGCAGGCCTTCGGAAAGTCCCTGCACGATTCCGGCGATACAGATCTGGTTGACCATTTTAGCGAGTTGGCCGGAGCCCACCGGTCCGATACGCGTGATTGCCTTGGCATAACTGTCGATCACGGGCGCGGCTCGCTCGAAAACCTCGACATCGCCACCGACCATGACGGTCAGTTGCCCACTTTCGGCACCTGCCTGTCCACCCGAAACCGGCGCATCGAGAAATCCAACGGACTTCTCCGCAGCAAGCGCGTGGATTTCACAGGCAATAGTCGCTGACGCTGTCGTGTGGTCGACGATAACGGCGCCCGGCGATACGCCGCTGAGAACACCCTCCTCACCGAGGATGACTTCACGAACGTCATCGTCGTTGCCCACACAACAAAACACGACTTCGGCATCCCGCGCCGCCGCCGTCGGCGTCGCCGCACTGCTGCCGCCAAATTCGCTGACCCAGCTCTCTGCCTTGGTCCGGGTACGGTTATAGACGACGACTCCGTGGCCCGCTTTCGAGAGAAAACCCGCCATCGGATAACCCATGACACCAAGTCCGATGAACGCAGTGCGCATTCGCTTTTCTCTCAGGCCGCGTTGGCTTTCGCGGCTTTCTGCCGTTTGCGCGGGTCCAGACCGATCGAGCGCGCAATAATCTCTCGCATGATCTCCGAACTGCCGGCATAGATCCGCGAAATGCGCGCATTCGTATAAAGACGCGAGACCTTGTATTCGTCCATGTACCCGTTGCCGCCGTGTAGCTGCACACATTCATCGGTAACGCGAGCTTCCAGTTCGCTCGTCCAGAGCTTGGCTTTCGCCGCATCGTCAGCCGTCAGCCGGTCCTTGTTATGCTCCTCGACACAGCGATCAACAAACGCGTAACCGACGTCCAGCTCCGTCCGCATATCGGCCATCTTGAAGCGCGTATTCTGAAACTCGGCAATGGTCCTGCCGAACGCCTTGCGTTCGTTTACGTAGTCCAGTGTCAGGTTGTAAGCCGCCTCGCTACTGGCAACGTATCCGCACGCGCCCAGGAGACGTTCCTCGGCCAGGCCATGCATCAGGTGATAGAAACCCCGGTTCAGCTCACCGAGGAGATTTTCTTTCGGCACCTTGACGTTATTGAAGAACAGCTCCGCCGTGTCCTGACTTTTCATCCCCATCTTCTTGAGGTTCTTGCCGCGCTCGAAGCCTTCCATGCCGCGCTCCACGACGAACAGAGACAGGGCATGGCTGTTGTTCGGATCCGTTCGCGCGACAACGATGACGAGATCGGCAAGAATGCCGTTCGAAATGAAGGTCTTGGAACCGTTGAGCAGGTAGTGATCACCTTTATCCACGGCTTTGGTCTTGATACCGGCGACGTCGCTGCCGGCACCGGGTTCTGTAATCCCGATGGCCAGGATGTGTTCGCCTGAAATGCATTTCGGTAGCCAGCGTGCTCTCTGCTCGTCGGTAGCGAAACTGTCGAAATAGGGCCCGACGAGGCGGCTGTGCAATGTCATGAAGAATCCCGGGTCGCCGTGATGCGCATTCTCCTCGATGAGAATTTGCTCATAGCGAAAATCGCGTACACCAATGCCGCCGTATTCTTCGTCAGCCCACATCAGCAGGAAGCCCATCTCCCCTGCTTTCAGGTACGCCTCGCGATCTACGATGCCCTCTTCGTGCCAGCGGTCGCTGTGCGGTGCGATCTCGTTTTTCATGAAGCTGCGCACGGAGTCGCGAAACATCTCATGCTCTTCTTCGAAAATATGTCTGTCCATAACTAATACTCTGTCAATTGATCGGGACGTCTACTTGCCTTTGAATTTTGGGTCGCGCTTCTCGAAGAACGCATCGACGCCTTCAATATTGTCCTCGCTGCCTGCCAGTGCCTGTTGCCAATCGGCTTCCATGTTGAACGTGCTTGCCCAGTCGTTTTCCATTGCGTGACGCATGGTCTTCTTGGTCGCCTCCAGCGAGAGCGGCGCACGCTTTGCGAGCGATTCCGCCCACTCGAGTGCCGCACTCTGCAATTTTTCGGCGGGGACGGCCTTGTTGGCGAGACCGAGCTCCACACACCGATCGGCAGGAATGCGTTCTGCTTCGACGCTGAGCTGGAACGCGCGGCGATAACCGAGTTGCCGGACCAGGAGCCAGTTCAGCCCACCATCCGGCACCAAAGATATCGTCGTAAATGGTGACAGAAGGAAGGCGTTGTCCGCCATGAGCAAAAGGTCACACTGCAACGCCAGTGACATACCAATACCAGCGGCCGAGCCGGGGACCGCTGCGATAACCGGCTTCGACATCGTCGCGATCGCTGACAGCACCGGGCGGTATTCGTAGTGCAGCTTGCCGAATACGTTGCGCCCCTCGAAGCCGGACTTGAGGTCGGCGCCGGCACTGAAACAACGGCCTACGCCAGTTAGCACTATCACTCGCACCGCGTCATCATCGGCAGCGCGTTCGAGCGCCAGCTGCAGTTGCAACGACAATTCAGTCGTAAACGCATTCATCGCGTCCGGCCGATTCAAAGTAATAACGGCAATGGCATCCTGTTGTTCGAAACTGACGATGTTACCCATATCAAACTCCTCAGGCCGCTGAACGAGCTTCGCCCTTTCCAGCCAACCCATAATAGGTTTCAGCAGTCCCTGCCATCGCACGCAGGCCGTCCGGTACTTCGAATCTCGCCCCGTGCTTTTCGGCAAGGCGGTCGGCTTCCGCGACAAACTCGCGCAAGCCTACGGTCTCGATGAACGACAATGTGCCGCCGGTGTAGGGGGGGAAGCCCCAGCCAAAGACGGAGCCAATATCACCATCGGCCGGATGGGTGAGTACGCCTTCCTCGAGGCATCGGGCCGTATCGATCGCCTGCACGTAGAAAAGCCTGGTCTTCACTTCTTCCGGTGTCGGCTGTTCGTCGGACAACGGGAAATGCTCCACCAGCCCCGGCCACAAGCGCTTCCTGCCATCCGCGGGATAGTCATAGAACCCGGCACCGAAGCGCTTGCCGCGTCGCTCGAGGTCGACGACCATTTTTTCCATTACCGCATCCGCGGGTGTCTCGATATAGTCGTCACCCAGGTCCGCCTTCGTTTGTTTGCCGATCTTGTAGGCCAACTCCAGTGATACTTCATCCGTCACCGCCAGCGGTCCGACCGGCATACCCGCGTGCTTCGCAACATTTTCAATGAGCGCCGGGTTCACGCCTTCCGCGAGCATAGCGATGCCCTCCCGGGTGTACGTGGAGAATACCCGGCTCGTGTAGAAACCGCGGCTGTCGTTAACGACAATGGGCGTCTTCCGCAGCTGCTGGATGTAATCCAGCGTGCGCGCGATCGCCTCGTTACTCGTATTCTCGCCGACGATGACTTCAACGAGCGGCATCTTGTCCACAGGGGAGAAGAAGTGGATACCGATGAAACTCTCGGGTCGTTTCGATGCCTCGGCAAGACCGGAAATAGGCAATGTCGATGTATTGGAGCCGAATATCGCGTCGCTGCCAATGACCGCTTCTGCTTTAGCAGTAACATCAGCCTTGATCCCACGATCCTCGAAGACCGCTTCGATCACGTACTCGCAGCCGTCGAGGTCCGCATAATCATCCGTCGTATGTATCAACTCAAGTAATTCGGCAGCGTCCTCGGCCTTCGTACGACCGCGGTCGATGCGCTTTTGCAACAGTTGTCGCGAATAGTCTTTGCCCTTCTCCGCGTCGTCTTTGCTGCGATCGAGCAATACAACCTGCATGCCGGCGCGCGCGGACACAAATGCGATCCCGGCACCCATCATTCCGGCACCCAGCACGCCGAGTTTTGTAACCTTGCTCTTGTCGACGCCCTGGGGACGGCGCGCAAGCTTGTCTGCGGCTCCCTTGTTGACGAACAGCGTTCGGACCATATTGCGCGCCACGACGTTGGTCAGTATCTCGGCGAAGTACTTCGATTCAATTTGCAACGCCGTATCGATTGGCATGACCGACCCTTCATAGACCGCAGACATGATCGCGATTGGAGCCGGATAATTGTGGTTGGTCGCTTTCTGCAGCATAGCGACGCCAAACATTTGTGTCTGAATGGCTTTGGGATTCATGAGTCCCGCACCCCCCGGTACCTTGAAGCCTTTCTTGTCCCAGGGCTGCTCGGCTTCGCCAACATCCATTATCCACTGTTTCGCAGCGTTCACTTCCTCGCCCGATGCAACCAACAGATCAACGACGCCAAGCTCGGCCGCCTTCTGTGGCGACAAGTGTGTGCCCTGCACCAACAACGGCAAGGCCGCTTCCAGCCCGATCATACGCGGCAGGCGCTGCGTACCGCCCGCACCCGGTAGCAGCCCGACCTGAACCTCTGGCTGGCCCAGTTTTGCTTTGGGGTTGTCTGCCGCGACGCGATAATGACACGCGAGGCATAGCTCGAGACCGCCACCAAGCGCGGTGCCATTGATTGCTGCAGCGACCGGCTTTCCGCAGGTTTCCAGCTTGCGATAAAGCTGTTGCAGGGTGCTCCACCTGGCGAAGGCCTCTTTCGGGTCTGCCGTGGGGTCGATTTCGTCGACGATCTGGAGCAAGTCCGCGCCGGCGACAAAGGAGCTCTTGCCCGATGTAACCACGGCCCCCTTGACGTTGTCATCTTCGACGATTTGATCGATTGCCTGATCGAACTCGGCGATAAATTCGGGTGACACGACATTCATGGACCGATCCTTGAGATCGATCGTTATCACCGCGATACCGTTGCTGTCTGTATTGATTTCAATTGTGTTCATTTGGTTTTTTTCCGTGAAGTCTGTTCGGGTCTATACGCGTTCAATAATCGTTGCCGTGCCCATGCCGCCGCCGACACACAGGTTTATCAACGCGGTACCCTGATCACGGCGTTCGAGTTCATCGAGCACCGTGCCCAATATCATTGCGCCCGTCGCACCCAGCGGATGACCCATAGCAATTGCGCCGCCATTGACATTTATCTGGTCGTGGTCGATACCCAGCTGTCGCATGAACAACATGACCACGGACGCGAACGCCTCGTTCAATTCGAACAGGTCGATGTCCTTCACAGTCATCCCGCAGCGCTTCAAGACTTTCTCGGCAGACGGCGCCGGACCGGTCAGCATGATCGTCGGATCGGTGCCGATCGAGGAAAAGCCTTTTATCCGCGCACGCGGCTTGAGTCCGAGCGCGTTGCCCATTTCCTTGCTGCCGATCAAGACGGCAGCCGATCCATCGACGATGCCGCTCGAGTTGCCTCCGGTGTGAACATGATTGATAGCCTCTACCTGCGGATACTTCTGCAAAGCGACCGCATCGAATCCGGCTTTCTGACCGGGTATCTCGAAGGCGGCCTTCAAACCAGCAAGATCCTCCGCGGATGTTCCGGGCCGCAGATGCTCATCGCGATCGAGCAAGACGTTGCCGAGCTGATCCCTGATCGCCACGACGGAGTTTGAAAAATAGCCGTTCTCCCACGCGTTAGCCGCACGCGCCTGGCTCTCCACGGCGTAGGCATCGACGTCCTCTCGAGTGAAGCCCTCGAGGCTTGCGATCAGGTCTGCGCCGATACCCTGCGGTACGAAGTACGATTTGTAGGCGAAGCCCGGGTCTGCGTGCATTGCACCCGAGTCCGAACCCATCGGGACGCGCGACATGCATTCGATCCCGCCGCCGATCGCAAGATCGGACTGACCGGACATGACCTGCGCCGCGGCGGTATTGACGGCCTCGAGCCCGGATGCGCAGAACCGGTTCAACTGCTTTCCGGGAACGCATTGATCGTAATCGGCATTGAGCACCGCGAGGCGCGGAATGACCGATCCTTGTTCGCCGACCGGGGCCGTGCAGCCGAAAATAACGTCATCGACCTTGCTCGTGTCGAGTTCGTTTCGCTCACGCACAGCGGTGAGTACCTGAGCGGCCAGGTCTATGGGTGTCACCTGGTGCAAGGCACCATTCGGGCGGCCTTTGCCGCGCGGACTGCGAACGTGATCAAAAATATAAGCGTCTGTCATTTCATCTTCCTGTGCTTGAATTCTGCCGCGCTAATCGGCGGCAAGTGAATCTCTAAGGTGTCTCTTCATCACCTCATTTGCTACTGAGAAATCGAAGGTATCGGGACTCATCATCCAGAGATACGTCATACCGGAGATGTAGGCCACATACTGTGCGGCTACCTCGTCCGGGGTTATGTCGCCGCGAACCTGGCCCGACTCCTGCCCGAGGCGCACCCATTCGGCCACGTCTGATTTCTGGCGACGACGAATACCCACGGCCGTCTCCTGAAACTCCGCGCTTGGACTCGCCGCGCCGCTGTACAGAATCTGCAGCGCGCGAGCCTCTTTCGGCGATTCCTGCTCGAACTTGTAAATCGTATCGAGTGCGGCGCACATCGCGTCGACGCCGACCTTGTCGCCGACACCCTGCTTGAGGTACTGGAGCCAGTGGCGGGAGATCGACTTGCACAGCGCGTCGTAAAGACCCCCTTTGGAACCGAAACGGTAGGTTGCCAGACCACGGCTGTAACCCGCCTTCTCGCCAATCATGGCGAGCGTGGTCTTGTCGGTGCCGTGCTGCAGCACCAGGTCCATGGCGGCCTCCAGCATCGCGCTGTCGGAAAGCGCCGTGCGCTCGGCCTGGGTCAGTGAATTGTTGGTCTTCTGCAAAGTTCAGAATATACTTGCTGTCAACAAGCAAGTCATTATACGCGCGGATGATGCGGATTCAAGGGCCTTCGTGAATCCTCGAAGTCAGGCATTATCTAATCGATCCGTGATAGAGACAGATACCGACATAACGAGGCCTTCCATGAGTCACCATGAAGTACACAGAGCACATCGCGTCGGATGGCTGCGGGCCGCAGTTCTGGGCGCAAATGACGGGATCGTCTCCACTGCCAGCCTGATAATCGGAGTTGCTGCCGCAAGCGCTACGCAGGAGAGTATTCTACTCGCGGGCGTTGCGGGACTCGTCGCCGGTGCGATGTCGATGGCGGCGGGTGAGTATGTTTCCGTCAGCTCCCAATCCGATACCGAGAACGCAGACCTCGAGCTCGAAAAGCAGTCATTGGAGGACGATTTCGAGGCTGAAAAAGAAGAGCTCGCAATCATCTATCAGGAACGCGGGCTGGAGCCGCCCCTGGCGCTGCAAGTCGCTGAACAGCTGATGGCCCACGACGCGCTCGGGGCGCACGCCAGAGATGAGATAGGCATATCAGTGAGTAATAGTGCGCAGCCCGTTCAGGCGGCTTTTTCTTCGGCAGGCACATTCGTCGTTGGGGCCGCACTTCCGTTGATGGTAGCGTGGGCAGTACCCGGACCTAATCTGATACCACTGGTCGCCGTCTCATCTCTTGTTTTCCTGGCTCTCCTCGGTGGTCTTGCGGCGCGTACTGGCGGCGCGTTAATCACTGTTGGAGCGATACGAGTGACGTTTTGGGGCGCGCTTGCGATGGCACTTACGGCAGGTGTTGGGCGATTATTCGGCGTCGTCGCCTGAAGACTGTGAGAGACATACCCGATGACGGCCCGTCACAAGGATTCAGAAAGTCATGCTGAAGTTCGTACTCGTTTTCGTCGCCAGTTACGTTCTGCTCGTTGTGCTCGTGTACCTGGTACAAGGTCGCATGCTTTACCTGCCAGGGGTGCCAGGGCGAGCGTTGACGATGACTCCGATCGACGTTGGCATGGAGTATCAGGATGTCTCCATCGAGACCGCCGACGGAGTGACACTGCACGGCTGGTTCATCAAGGGGCAGTCCTCGCGAGTGCTACTCTTTTTTCATGGCAATGCAGGAAACATCTCGCACCGTCTGGACTCGATAAGGCAGTTCCGCAACCTGGGATTGTCGGTATTGATCATCGACTACAGGGGCTTCGGGCGGAGCGGCGGACGGACGACCGAAAAAGGTATCTACCGGGACGCCGAGGCGGCGTGGCGTTTTCTCACTGAGGATCGTGGCATATCCGCCGGTGATATCGTGGTATTCGGACGGTCTTTGGGCGCTTCTGCCGCGTCGCAGCTGGCCGCGCAACATCGGCCGTTGGCGCTTATCGTCGAGTCGTCTTTCACGTCGGTACCGGACATCGCGCAGGAACTCTATCCGTGGCTCCCGGCTCGCTGGTTGAGCCGTTTCAATCACGCGACACGTGACTACGTCCGAGACGTACGCTGCCCGGTACTGGTCGCTCACAGTCGCGACGACGAGATCATCCCTTTTCGTCACGGCGAAGCGATCTTCGCCTCAGCGAATGAACCCCGGACCCTGCTGGCGCTTCGCGGCACCCATAATGACGCGTTTCTCCGCGACGAGCGCACCTATATCGAGGGGCTTCGGACGTTTCTGAACGGGCTTGCTGTGCCCGCCTTGCCACCTTGACCCGCGAGCGTTTATCGACTTCTCGGCACCGGCATACATTGTCTAATACAAGAATTTTGCCGAGAACTGCAGGCGATTGAGCGTACCGTCATCACCGCTCTCGTCTTTGCGCCGACCCCAGATGAACTCGGTGCCGAGGCTCATGCGACTGGTGGGCAACCAAACAATGTCAGCATGGGCGCTCTGATACGATTCGGGTACGGCAAAGCCGCTGATGGAGGTATCGTTGTCTGCTGCGGAGAATGACGCCCCAAAGGACGAATACAGCTGCTCGTTCCAAACGTGACGATAGGCCGCCAGCACGCCGTACTGTGTGATTAGATCGATCTTGTTGTTCGCATCCAGAGCCCCGACGTTGAAGCTGTTCAGCCCCATGTATCGACCGAGCGCGTTTCCGTAGTTAACCTGCCAGCGCAGGTCATCACGATCACCGATCATGAACTTGCCGGCCAGACTGATCGCGCCGCCTATCTCGGCATCATCGAATTCCTCCTGATCGATCTTCAACTCCCGCACGAGTGCCGCGATGCTGAGGTTTCCCCAATCGGCTCTCCAGTTGCGCCGCACCACGAGATCCGGGAACGAGCTGTCGTCGGCATCGATGCGAGAACCGCCGCCAAACGGAGTCAACGTGGTTTCGGGGTTCTCCAGCGAAATTGCCCAATCGCCGTCCCATGTCGGTATGGTGTAGCGAAACTGTGCCTGGCGGACGAACGTCACCCCGACCGGACCGACGAAATCCAGGTATTCCGGGAGCGTCGACGTATTCAGGAAGTTGGTCCATGTTTGTCCAACGGTCCAGCCGTCCCAGCTAATCGACGCTTGTCGAACGCGGGGAGAAAAAGAATTGCTGACACGCTCATTGCCTTGCTGCCCGGCTAAAAAGTCGATTTCGAAATGCGTGGTGATATCGCCGCGTTCCGTGGGTGTGTACGACTTGAGCCAGAAACGGGTTTCCTTGGCGTGAAAGTTGAGGCGCGGGTCGCGCGACTCGCCCGAAGTTTCGATCGTTTCGGGAATGAAAAGGTCTTCACCAACACCGCGCGTCGGGGCGTTACTGTAGTCGCTGAGGATGCCGTCCATCTTCACGTAACCGCCGACCTTGATCTCGGTCTCGTTGTACAGCGTAGGATAATCAGCGGAATCTGCCACAGCCTCTTCGACTTGCTCTATGCTGGCGCAGGATGCCAAAGCCTGTTCCACGTCGTCGGTGCGGGCGCAGGATTCGTCGAGCTCGCGATAACGTTGCTCCAGCAACGCCTCGAGCTTCTCCACCTTCGCTTCCAGATCGCTGATGCGGGCTTCGTGGGCGACGTTATCGTTTACGGCATTCGCCGGCAAAGCGAGCGGAAAGAGCATCCCGAGCGTGGCGATGCCGATCAAAAGATGTCCGGGCCTCATCGTGCATGGCTCCTGAGTATGGGAAGCGCAATACTCTCACCCTATAGGTCCACGACAATCCGTATTTTCATCAATCGATCTGACCGACCGCCGCCGGGGCCGACTGTTTCTCACATGTTGCGGCGATATTCGCCGCCAACGTCGTACAACGCGGCCGAGATCTGGCCGAGCGAATTCGACTTCACGGTCTCCATCAGCTCGGCGAACACGTTGCCCCGATCACGTGCAACCGTCTGCAGGCGCGCCAGCGCGTCGGCGCTTTCATCCGCATGATTATTCTGAAAAGCTCGCACGTGATCGATCTGGTCGTTCTTCTCACGCTCGGATGATCGAATCAGCTCCTGTTCGTGAACTTCGTCCTCTTGCCCTTCTTTCGGCAGAAACGTGTTCACGCCAATGAGCGGCAATGAGCCATCGTGCTTCTTGGCTTCGTAATAGAGGCTTTCCTCCTGGATCTTGCCACGCTGGTACATAGTGTCCATCGCACCGAGCACACCGCCACGCTCCGAGATGCGCTCGAATTCCTGGTACACAGCCTCTTCGACGAGGTCGGTCAGTTCATCGATGATGAACGAGCCTTGCCAAGGGTTTTCGCAGAAGTTCAGACCCAGCTCTCTGGAGATGATCAGTTGTATTGCCACGGCGCGGCGCACAGAATGCTCTGTCGGTGTCGTAATGGCCTCGTCGAACGCGTTGGTGTGCAGGCTGTTGCAGTTGTCGAAAAGCGCATATAGCGCCTGCAGCGTCGTGCGAATGTCGTTGAAGCTGATCTCCTGTGCGTGCAGGCTGCGGCCCGAAGTCTGCACATGATACTTCAGCATCTGCGAGCGGGCGCTCGCTCCGTAGCGATCTTTCATCGCTCGCGCCCAGATTCTGCGTGCGACACGGCCGATTACCGAGTACTCCGGATCCATGCCATTCGAGAAGAAGAAACTCAAGTTAGGCGCAAACTTGTCGATGTCCATGCCGCGCGCCAGGTAATACTCGACAATCGTAAAGCCATTGGACAGCGTGAATGCCAGCTGGCTGATCGGGTTCGCGCCCGCTTCGGCGATGTGATAACCGCTGATCGAGATGCTGTAGTAATTGCGGACATTATTGTCGATAAAGAACTGCTGCACATCGCCCATCATTTTCATCGCGAATTCAGTCGAGAAAATGCACGTGTTCTGTGCCTGGTCTTCCTTGAGAATGTCGGCTTGCACGGTACCCCGCACCGAGGACATTGTCTGTTGTCGAATTTGCGCATAGGTCTCGGCGTCGACCAGCAGTTCGCCGGATATACCCAACAGACCCAGGCCAAGGCCGTCGTTGCCTTCCGGCAACTTGCCCTGGTACCGCGGCCTTTCTTTGTCGACAAAGTAGTTATCGATCTTCTTCTGCGCGGCATCCCAGCCGCCCGTTTCCCGCAAGTGTTTTTCAAGCTGTTGGTCAATCGCGGTGTTCATGAAGAATGCGAGGATCATCGGCGCGGGACCGTTGATCGTCATCGACACCGATGTGCTCGGCGAACAGAGGTCGAATCCCGAATACAGTTTCTTCATATCATCGACCGTCGCGATCGACACCCCGGAGTTGCCGACTTTGCCGTAAATATCGGGTCGCTCGTGGGGATCCTCCCCGTAGAGCGTCACCGAATCGAAAGCCGTCGAAAGCCGGGCCGCATCCTGGCCCAAAGACAGATAGTGAAAACGCTGGTTGGTACGCTCTGGGGTGCCCTCACCCGCGAACATACGCGTCGGGTCTTCGCCGAGCCGCCGATACGGGTACACGCCAGCCGTGTAGGGATAACCGCCCGGAAGATTTTCCTTGCTGAGGAATCCGAGCAACTCGCCCCAGTCCGTGAAGTCTGGCGCTACGATCTTGGGAATCTTCTGGTGGCTCAGACTCTCGCGATAGTTGTTGCCGGTGATTTCCCGACCACGAACCGTGTACCTGTACTTTTCCGATCGCACACCAGCTTTACGCTCCGGCCATTCTCTCAGGAGCTGCAGCGACTCGGCGGACAGATCACCAACCGCTTCCTGGTAACGCTGTCGCAGTGTCAGCAGGCTGCGATCATCGCCGCCGGTTAAAGCCTCCGCTTTGTAAAGTTCCAGCTCTGCAGGTAGCTCCGGATCATCCAACATACGCAGAGACTCGAAGACATGCTGCGCGCGGCTTGCGATTTCCGCCTGGCTGTCGGCCCGGCTGTTGATTGCCCGCCCTTGCTCGGCGATCTCGGCGAGATAACGAATCCTCGCGCCCGGAATCATCGCCGTCGATCGCGGTTCGCGAAGCGAAGTGTCAATCTCGGGCGTCCATCGGTCGGCATCCAAACCCACTTTTTCGGCGACCCGCCGGCAAAGCTCAGCAAACATCCAGCTGACACCGGGATCGTTGAACTGGCTTGCGATAGTCGGGAAAACCGGCGCATCTTCGTCCGCCACGGTGAACGCAACGTGATTCCGCTTCCACTGCTTGCGGATGTCTCGTAACGCATCTTCCGCGCCGCGTTTGTCATACTTGTTGAGCACGATCAGGTCGGCGAAATCGAGCATGTCGATTTTCTCCAGCTGGCTCGCAGCGCCGTATTCGCTCGTCATGACGTAAACGGAATAGTCGACCATGTCCACGATTTCGCTATCGCTCTGCCCGATGCCCGCTGTCTCGACGATGACAAGGTCGAAGCCCTGGGACTTCAAGTACAGTATG
>Ga0265303_10001967_pt1 | contig 12737 bp, 10 predicted proteins | sample Helome_2_FD_192494 | JGI IMG/M metagenome (GOLD analysis project Ga0265303, IMG submission 192494) | Marine sediment microbial communities from subtidal zone of North Sea - Hel_20160317 (Illumina Assembly) | ecosystem: Environmental > Aquatic > Marine > Subtidal zone > Sediment ...
CACACCTGTTTGATGTCGCGGCTGACCATGGCCATGGTCGATGCCAGCAGCATGCTGATGGTGCCGATGGCCAGAAAAATCGCCATGGCCGTGGCAGAATGACTGAAAAACGGAAACAGGCGACCAAACAGGTAAACCCCGGCAGCCACCATCGTGGCCGAGTGCAGCAGGGCGCTGACGGGCGTCGGCCCCTCCATGGCATCCGGCAACCAGGTCAGAAGCGGAAACTGGGCGCTTTTGCCGACAATGCCCCCGAAGATCAGAAGGGAGGCAATCGTGATCAGCAGCGGCGACATCCGCTCGGCCACCTGGGGGCCGTTCATCTCCAGAATATTTAAATTGCCCAGATTGACCAGGGCCACCAGCAATCCCAGGAAAAAGGCCACATCCCCGAAACGGGTCATTACAAATGCTTTTTTGCCCGCCTCGGTGGCGCTGAATTTTTCATACCAGAATCCGATCAGCAGGTAGGAGGAAAGCCCCACCAGTTCCCAGAAAATAAAAAGCTGCACCAGGGTCGGTGCCATGGTCAAATTCATCATGGCCCAGGCAAATAGTGACATGAAAGCGTAGTAACGGGAGAAACCCTCATCACCGGCCATGTAACCCAGCGAATAGACCTGAACCAGAAAACTGATGGTTGTCACGATGGTGAGCATGAGCAAGCTGGTCTGGTCGAGAAGGAACCCAAAAGGAATATGGACGTCACCGGACACCAGCCAGCGGCCAAGGTACTGGAGCGGTTCTTCCAGGTGCCAGTGGCGGGCCAGCAGAAAAACGGCGCTGAGCCAGGACAAGGTGATCGCCCCGATCGACACCCCCGCAGAAAGCCCCCGGTGGTTCCGGGTAAACACCATGATCACCAAAAAGGCAAAGAACGGCAGCATCGTGGCAAGCGTCGTGGCAATCAATGTAATGTCCCGGGTTAACATATCAATCATTTATCTACTCACAAATTAGAGAAATATCTCAGGTGATTGACGCTTTAAAATCCCAAATTCCAAGCACCAAATTCCAAATAAATTCCAAATCACAATATGCAATGACCAAAACAAGTTTCGAATTTTGAATTTCGGTTATTGTTATTTGTTTGATTTTTGTGATTTGTGATTTGTTATTTTATCTATTCATAACCCCAGCAAAATGGAAGCTCTTTAAAATGTTCCTTCTATTTAAGAAGATTAAAGTCCCGTGGATCAACAGAACCTGTCTGCCGATAGGCCCATACAATCAGGGCCAGACCAACGGAGACTTCCGCACCTGCAATGGCAAAAATAAACAGCACGATTGACTGTCCTTCCAGTTGCTGCCAGAGCAATGAGGACCCCACCAGGAGGATGGCCGCGGCATTGAGCATGATTTCCACTCCCAGCAAGATCAATATCAAGCTGCGGCGGACGACCACACAGACCATCCCCAGCAAAAACAGCAATCCTGCCAGTATCAGAACGTGACCAAAGGGTACAATCATAGCTCACCTTCAGAGGCTTTAGCCGCCGGTGCCTTTTTAGAACGCCGGCCCAGCACCAGGGCACCAATCAGGGCTACCAGCAATAACAATGAAACAATTTCAATGGATAGCCAGTGTTTCTGGAAAATGTACAGTCCAAATATGTCGGGATCCGCCTTGGCAGTTTTCAGGATAACCTTGCTGCCCGGTTCGGCAATAACCAGACCGACGCCGATGCCGATGTATACCAGGCCAATGATGGCGGCAGGGAGCCACTGGCTCAGTGGAAATAACTGCTCTTCGGCGGTTTTCAATTTCATCATAATAACAATAAACAAAAACAGCACCATAATCGCCCCGGCATAAATAATAACCTCGAGGATCGCAAGAAACGGGGCGCCAAAAAGATAGAAAAGCATGGCACTGCCAAAGAAGGAGAAAATCAGATAGATCACCGCATGAATCAGATTGCGCCGGGTAATGGCCACGGCGGTCGATCCCAGGATCAACAAGGCCAGCAGATAAAATATGATGGAGTATATAGTCATAAGTACCTAATCTTCAAAACCATGCTTTTAATTGGCATCACCGTTTGGCGCAGCGAGTGTGCCGTTTATACAATGCTATAGGTTTCAGGTGTCAGGAGCCAAAGGTGCTAATTCCTGAAACCTCGTCTGAGAAACCTGGTTTCTTATGGCGATGAATCCGGCTCTGCCTGCGGTTTAGCTGAACACTGGAACCCGAAAACATGTCTCTCCTGACACCTGAACACTGACACCTGAAACCGAAAGTTTAACTCATATATTAACCTCCCATAAATCCTCCAACCCGCCAAAAAAACTAGGGAAGATTACTTTTGACATTCACCGGTTTATCTTCTTTGACATGTTCTCCTTTAGCGCCTATGTCAGTGACGATTCCGGCATGCCGGTAGAAATTGTATTCTTTGTCCTTGCCGCCGTGATCCACCAGCAGATCTTCTTTTTCATAGACCAGCTTTAAGATATCCCGTTCGCAGGTTTCGAAAAGCGGGGTCAGTTGGATGGCCGAAGTCGGACAGGCCTCCTCGCACAGGCCACAGTAAATGCAGCGCGCAAAGTTAATGCGAAACCAGGAGGCATATCTGCGACCGTTATCTTTCTGGGCCGATTGCATTGAAATGCAGCTTACCGGGCAGGCCGCCGAACATAGATAGCAGGCCACGCAGCGTTCATTGCCGTCAGGATCCCGGGTCAGGATAATCCTGGCACGGGTGCGCACCGGCAACGGCCGTTTGTACTCGGGGTATTCTTCCGTAATGGGTTTGCGAAAAAGGTGCTTAAACGTTGTCGCAAAACCCGCTGCTAATGCTATAACTGCTTCAAATGCCGAAGACATTGTTTCAGGACCTCAAATAAATTTGAACAAATTTCATTTGATACATCCGAATTTCGGATTTCTACAATAGTAGTATTGCTCCTGTGATGACAATATTTATCAACGCGGCCGGTATGAGCACTTTCCATCCCAATGCCATTAATTGATCATAACGCAACCGGGGCAGCGTCGCACGAACCCAGATCATTATCAACGAAACGAATATTATTTTAATAAACAGCCACAAAACCGGCGGCAGCAGGGGCCCGCGCCATCCTCCCAGGAAAAAAACAGCCGTCAGCGCACCCAGAACCTGCATGTGAACGTACTCACCCAGGAAGAACAGCCCGAAACGCATGCCGCTGTATTCCGTGTGGTAGCCGGCACCCAGTTCGTTTTCCGCTTCGGGAAGGTCGAAGGGTATTCGCTTGCTTTCGGCCATGGCACTTATGATAAAGATCACAAAAGACAGCGGCTGCACCAGGATAAAGGGATAGGCGGCCTGGGCATTGACGATATCCACCAGGCTGAAAGAGCGGGCCAGCATGACGATCGGCACCAGGGAAAGACCAAGGGAAAGCTCGTAGCTGATCATCTGCGCCGCACCGCGAATACCGCCCAGCAGGCTGTATTTGGAATTGGAAGCCCAGCCGCCTAAAGCAACGCCATAAACGCCAAGAGCAGACATGGCAAAAACAAAGAGCAGCCCAATGTTGAGATCGGTAATGACCAGCGGTATTTTTCGCCCCCCGATGGTAATATCACTACCCAGCGGCACCACCGCAAACATCATCAGGGCGGTGAAGGCCACTACCGCAGGGGCCAGCTTAAAAATGGTGCGATCGGCCGCTTCCGGCACCGTATCCTCTTTAACCATCATCTTGACGGTATCGGCGATGGGCTGCAGCAATCCGAATTTTCCGGCCCGATTGGGACCATAGCGAATCTGCAGCCGTGCAATGAACTTTCGTTCCAGCAGCACCAGATAAGCCGCCACCAGCAGCAGGCCAACCAGAATGACCAGCAGTTTGATCAGTAAAAATATGAAGCCGATAATCCAGTCCATAGCAGTTTGTCGGTTGTTAGTTGTCCGTTGTCGATTGCGAAAAGGTCAGCGCAATATAACCTGACCCGGATATACCGGAAAAAACAAACCTCAAATTACAAATCACAAATAATATCCAATGACCAAAAATCCAAATCTCAAACAAAATATATGATATGGCGTAAACTCATCTCCAATCCTATCGATTCGGAAATGCTATCACCAAATTACTTATCCAGAGCTTAGTACTTTGCAGGCAAATAAAATAATCTAACACCTATATATACTTTCTGTGTTTTCGAATTAGCGCAATTAGTTTTGATCATTGCAATTTCGAATTTGGAATTTATTTGAAATTTGGTACTTGTGTTTTGTTTTTTTTGGCCACAAAGAGCCGAAAGTTATTTTCTATTTTACTAATCCGCTTTTTTAATTCGGTCTTTGCCAATCACGACCCTGCCGGTACCGAATATCTGCCAGTTAAGCTTCCGATGCCGGGGTATTACCAGATAGCCGGATGCCATGTTGTCTGCAACCCGCAATTGCAGCTCCAGGCTGCCGTTGTCCGTTTCGATTACAATCCGGTCGCCGTTGTTCAGGTTCAGGACAGCGGCGTCACGGGTATGCGTGGTGGCACAGGGCTCCGGTTCCAATTCCCGCAAACAGGCAGAATATCCGGAGAGCTCTTCGGTACCGAAGGTCCAATCCACCATGATAATCACCAGGCTGTTTTCCCGAGCCCCTGTTTTATCAATAGCAAAAGCGTTTTGTCCTTTAAAACGCAAATCCGGTTTGGCCGCTGATTGAAGCCGAACCCCGTCCTCCGGCAAATTATCCCATGACGATAGGTCAGCGATTTCGGGAATAATATCCGCCAGCAAGACTCGGTCATATGCAGTCTCAGTTTTTTTATCCGCCAGATCCGCCACCAGCTGCCAGGCCGGTCGGGCAGCGGCCTTCGGAATGCCGGTCTCATACTCACGCGGCGGATGGTCGCCGCCTCCGCTTTGAACGATCGGCAACCCGCCCCTATAAGCTTTCCCGGCAACCTGCAAGCGGCCTTCCTGATTAACAAAAATCCCGCCGGTCTCATATAGGGTTGCGGTCGGTAAAAATATATGGGCGCTGCTGGCGGCTTCGGTGTTGAGATAGTCCATCACGATCAGCAGTTCGAGCTGATCGAATGCCTGCTGAAGGCGTTTGCGATCTGCAAATTGACTGCCAGGATCACTCTCGACCAGAATCAGGCCTTTAATATCGCCGTTTTCAATACCTTCAACAACCTGGACGAAGGACCTTTCAGGGTTGGCGATAAGGGCGGACCCAAAAGCATTTGCTCCCGGCAAAGTATAGAACAATCCGGCATTTTTATCAGCTGCCTGAAGAAGCTGGGCCAAATCTGCAGCCAGTCCGGGAATTTGGGGAGGCACAATGCCGGTGCCGCATATAACCAATGGCCGGCCGCAATCTCGCAGGGCTTGAACAGTTGCTGCAATAAGCTCTCGGTGTTTTTCATCAGCCAGGTTTTCGTCCGGTGCGGCCGCATAAAATTGAGCGGCACCCTCGCCCAACGTCGCGGCAGCCGTTTGCGCCACGGCCGCTTTCACCAGGACCCCGGCATAAAACCCAATCTCATCCAGTGCCACGGGAAGATGGATAAAATCCAGCGGCAGCGTTACCGGTCTGGGATCCAGCACCACAATGGTGGCCCCGTTTCGCTGGGCCTGTCGCAGCGCCAGTGCCAGCATGGGTGCTTCATTGACCGGATCCGCCCCCACAACAACGATGCAATCAGCCCGTTCAACCTCTCGCAGGGATACCGCCAACTCCGGCTCCAGCCGGGTAACCGCCGATTTCACCTTCACCGACAGGGCCTGATCCATAAAGAATACGGGGTCGTCCAGGTTATTTGATCCGCAATAATGTTTGAGCAGGGTTTGGGTTTCGAGGCTGCTCCTTGTTGAGCCAACCGCGGCCGCCGCAGATGGACCCGCTTCCTGGCGAATTTGAGCCAGCTTACGTTGAGCTTGCTCTAAGGCCTCCTTGACGCTGACCTCACTGCCGCTTATTAACGCCGATCGCGGTCTGGATTCAAGGCCGTTGTAAAAATGGCCGTAGCGCCCCCGGTCACAGATAAAATAGCCGTTGACCGCCTGGCTGAAGCGGGCCTCCTGTCGCCGGGCTTCGCGATAGCGAAAACTGATGATGGTGTGGCACCCCAGGCTGCAGTTGATACAAATTGTGGGGCATCGTTCGTAGTCCCAGCGTCGGCCGAAATACCGCGAAGGTTTATCCGTATAAACGCCTGTGGGGCATATATCAGAGAGGTTGCCGGTGAATGGGCTTTCCAGAATGCCATCCTGAAAACGGCCGAAAAAGGTGCGATTGGCGCTGCGCATGACACCCAGATCCCGATAGCCGGAAAATTCCTGATAGTACCGCGAGCAGCGGTAGCAGTGGATACAGCGATTCATCTCATGCTGCACCAGGGGCCCGAGATACTGATCGGTATAGGTGCGCTTGTTGCCCGCAAATCGCCGGATACCGTGTCCGCCGGCAATGGTCATATCCTGCAGCAAGCAGTGGCCGCCTTCATCACAAACAGGGCAATCGTGGGGATGGTTGAGCATCAGCCACTCGATCACGTGTCGGCGAAAATCTACCGCTTCTTCATCCGTGGTCGATACGACCATACCGTCCTGCGCATCAACCATGCAGCTCATCTGGATCCCTTTCAGGGGCCCTTCCAGAAATTTGACGGCACAAACACGGCATGCACCCACTGATCCCAGGGCCGGATGATAACAAAACCGGGGGATCATGATGCCCAGTTGTTCCGCGGCCTCAATTATCTTGGTCCCGGACGCAACTTCTATTTCACGATCATCGATGACTAGTTTGGGCATTGTCTGGTTTCTGGTTACTGGTTTCTGGTCGCTGGTCACTGGCTTCTTGTCACTGGTCGCTGGTTACTGGTCACTATTTTCTAATTATCAAACGCCAGGGACCAGAGGCCAGTAGCCAGAGACATAAATTTTCAATCAATGGACAACGGGCCACTGACAACTGACAATTTTCATTTAAACGGGCACTTTTGCTGACCGATATGCTCCCGAATCTCATCTCCAAAAAATTTCATCAGGCTTTGAACCGGCCCCACTGCACCGGGCGCGAAGGCGCAGTAGGCACTCCATAAATGCTTGCACATGCGCTCAAGCATGGGGATATGTTCGTCCCGGCCCTCCCCGTTTTCGATCCGTCTCAGAATGTCCCGAATGTAGGGCAATCCCTCACGGCAGGGCGTGCACCAGCCGCAGGATTCCCTGGCAAAAAATTCGATTAAATTTAAAGTGGCCCCCACCAGGCACGTTTTATGATCAAACACCATGATGGCCCCGGTACCCAGGCGGTTGCCGATATCGCGCAATGGTTGAAAATCCATTTCGATGTCATAGTGTTCCGGTGGTAGAAAGCAGGTGGAAGCACCGCCGGGCAGGCAGGCTTTAAACTCGGATCCTTCCAGCATTCCACCGGCATATTCTTCAATGATTTCACTCAGGCGAACCCCCATCGGCAGTTCGTAACAGCCGGGCCGGTTGACTTTACCGCTGATGGCAAAGAGTTTTGTACCGGCACCTGATTCCGTAAGCGCAAGGTCTTTAAACCACTGCTCACCGTTTCGAATAATGTGCGGTATACAGGCCAGGGTTTCAACGTTGGAAAGCACCGTGGGAAGTCCCCACAGTCCTTTCGCCGTCGGATAGGGCGGGGGCTGCTGGGGACTGGGGCGCCTGCCCATCAAGGCATTTATCTGTGCGGTAACCTCACCGCAAATATAACGGCCCGCGCTGCGATGGACCATAATATTCAACGAATAATCGCTGCCCAGAATCTTTTGGCCCAGATAGCCTTCATTGCGGGCAACAATAATTTCTCTTTCCAGGATCCTGGCTGCCCGCTCGTATTCCGGTCGAATAAAAATAATACCGTGCTCGGCCTGGGTTGCAAAGCCGGTTATAATGATGCCTTCGATAATCATGTGGGGATCGGCATGGATCAGCACTTGATCCTTGAAGGTACCAGGTTCCATTTCATCGGCATTGCATACGATGTAGCGCGGGAAAGGCGCGTCTTCAGCCACCGAGGTGAGCTTCATGCCGGCTGGAAAGGCGGCCCCGCCCCGACCGAGCAAATTGGCAGCCACAATCTCCTGGCGCACATCCTTGTAGGCAAAATCTTTTAGAACGCTGGCCAGGGCCTGGTAGCCCGCGCTCTGGCGGTATTCATCCAGAGTGGCAATCCGGTCCGGCTGGCGATTTTGAAAGAGAACCTGAGGATACTTAGCAGACATATGTTTTTATACTCAAGTTTGAACGGATTTCGAATTTATTAGTATCTTATTCTATTTTTAATTTTTCAAGGATCGCGTCAATCTTCTCTGTCGTAAGATTGCCGTATGCTTTTTTGTTTATCAAAACCGCCGGTGACCGATCACAGTAGCCCACACAGCAAACCGGCAGGAGAGTGAACAAGCCGTCGGAACTGATTTCACCATACTGGATGCCCAACTTTTCAGACAGATACGCCTTAATGGGCTCAAAGCCATTCATCCAGCAAACCACACTGTCACACACATGGATCACGTACTTTCCCACCGGCTCACGGTAAACAAACGTATAAAATGTTGCCAGCTGCTCCACTTCCAGCGGCGACATGCCCACGAGTCGGGCGGTCTCTACGACGCCCTCGTCGGTCAGGTGGCCGTAATGCTCCTGGATGGCAAACATCACATCGACCACCATTTCACGGGGATGGTCAACTGCGGAGATCTCCGCTTCAAGTGAGTTTTTAATTTCTTCCGGAAGCATACTTTTAGAAACCTGTAAAATATTGGATCATTCTATTGTTGCTATACAAATTGTTCCGGCTTCAATTAGAGTTTTGGTCTCTGGTCGCTGGTCTCTGGCTGACGTTCCCGAACTCGCTGTTGCCAGGAACCAGTGACAAGGAACCAGTAACCATGATCGAATATCAATTATCAATCCTTTAAAGCGCCAATAACCTGGCTCATGATAACTTGGGTTTATCCGGACCCCTATCTATCAATATCCGGCATAATATAGTCCCAGGAACCAATTATCGTAATCAAATCGGCAATGGAACCACCCACCGCCATCAGTGGCATCACCTGAATGTTGGCAAACCCGGGCCCGCGAATGTGCGTTCGATAGGAATATCCCAGTCCGTCGCTGACCACGTAATAACCCTGCTCTCCCCGGGGGATCTCACAGGTGGCATATGCCTCTCCGCGGGGGATTTTAGGTCCCCGGGTCACATTGATAAAATGATGGATCAGGCTTTCGATGTCCTCGAGCATATCCTGTCGCCTGGGGATGACATAACGATAATCATCGGTCACATAGCGACCGGCAGGCATGTTGGCAGATGCCTGTTCAATTATTTTTATACTCTGACGCATTTCCTCCACCCGCACCAGATAACGTGCATAGCAATCTCCATCTGGGTGGGTGGGCACCTCAAAATCGAAGTTTTCATAACCGGAATAGGGAAAGGCCTTGCGCAAATCCCATTGCAGACCGCAGGCCCGTAGATTCGGTCCCGTGACGCCCCAATCCATGGCCTCTTCCAGGGTCAGGCGGCCAACGCCCCGGGTTCGGGCCTTGAAGATGGGGTTATTGCGGATTAAAGCCTCATATTCGTCAAGGCGCCGGGGGAAAATTTTTACAAAATTGTCCACCGCCTCTTTCCAGCCCGCCGGTAGATCGGCAGCCAGACCCCCCAGTCTGAACCACGAGGGATGCAGCCGCCCGCCGGTAATCAGCTCCACGATGTCCAGGAGCATCTCTCGTTCGCGAAATGTGTAAAAGTTGGGCGACATGGCCCCGACATCATGGGCATAGGTGGCGAACCATACCAGATGATTACTCAGCCGGAACAATTCGCTAAGCATCACCCGGACAACCTGGGCACGCTCGGGAACCGTGATGTCGGCCAGAGATTCGACCGCCATGACATAGGGCAGATTATTGGCGGCACCGGCCAGGTAGTCGATCCGATCCGTGTAGGGGATAAACTGATTCCAGGTCTGCCGTTCGGCGATTTTTTCGGCCGCCCGATGGTGATAGCCGATGTCCATGTCCATGGAGGTGATTTCTTCGCCATCGAGGGTTACAATATAACGCATCAGGCCGTGCACGCTGACATGGTGGGGCCCGACGTTCAAAATAAGCTGGTAATCTTTTTCGTCTTCTTTAACATAGATGCCGGCATCCAGAGGCTGGATCCTTTGGGCATCGGCCAGGGTGTAGGGAGGCATTTCGGTGGCCCGACCGGGATAGCTCTTTCTTAATGGATGCCCCTCCCAGTCGTAGGGCATAATGAGGCGTCGCAGATCCGGATGACCGTCAAACCGCACCCCAAAATGATCATACACTTCCCGTTCGTACCAGTTGGCCGATGGCCAGATATCGGTGGCACTATGGATAACCGGCTGACGGCCTCGTAACGGTACCTTCAGACGCAGCCGGCCGGCCGGGTCAAAGGACAGGAGATGGTAAACCAGCGTAAAATCGGTGTCATCAACCGGATCTTGCCGGGCGGATTCGTCAATGGCAGTAAGATCATCCAAACGCTGATAGCGCGGTGTGGCTTCTGATTTGAGAAACCGCAAAACATCCTGGATTCGATTTTCCGCTACCCGGAAGGTGGGCATATCAGAAGTTGCCGGTGACAGCCGGACGGCATCGGCAAAGCGCTCCTGAAGGCTGCGGGCAAGCGCCTGGTCGGCCGGACTGATGTCTATTTGGCGGGGGGGAGGAACCCACATTAGTTTCGAGCGGCTGTCTATGAATTCCGGCGGTACAACTGAAGTACCGCGGATGGCGGTGCCATCCATTCCCGGGCCGCGCGGATCGCGGGATTTGGTTTGGCCGTCAACCAGAATCGGACCCTGGCTGCCCTGGGTGCCGCCCTTGAGTCTGAAAATGGACCGGGTCGGCTTTTCAGATTCTATTTTCTTCTGCAGTGCGATCAGCCCGCTGAGCACGGCCTCCGGACGCGGGGGACACCCCGGGATATAAACATCCACCGGTAAAATTTGATCCACCCCCTGCACCACGCTATAGGCGTCGTACATGCCGCCGCAATTGGAGCAGGAGCCCATGGAGATGACCCATTTGGGTTCGGCCATCTGCTCATAAAGCCTTAAAACAACCGGGGCAATTTTCTTAAAGACCGTGCCGGCCACTATCAACAGATCCGCTTGCCGCGGCGACGCCCGCAAAACCTCGGCACCGAACCGGGCCATGTCATAGCGCGCGGTAAAGGCGGCCGCTTCTTCTACAAAACAACAGGAGAGCCCAAAAAACATGGGCCACAGGCTGTACTTCCGGGACCAGTTGATCACTATGTCCGCGTTGTTGAGGAGTCGCTCGTCTAATTTTTGTTGCCCGTCGGCCCCCACTCGAGCCCTCCTTTTACCCATACGTAAACAAGGCCAAGAATTAATACGGTAATAAAAAAAGATATCTGCAACCAGCCCGACCAGCCCAATTTTTCCCAGGCTATGGCCCATGAAAAGATATAGGCCCCTTCCACATCAAACAGCAGAAAAAAAATAGCCACCAGGTAAAAAGGCACCGGATAGCGCAGACGGGCACTTCCGGTGGGTATGATGCCGCTTTCGTAAGCGCGCAATTTTTCAGCGCCCGGCTTTCTCTCTCCGATCCAGGAAGCAACCAACAACAACAGCGCAATTAATCCCAGGATCAAAATCCCGAAAATCACCAGGCTGAAAATGCCTGGTTCCCAGGGAGATAGTACACCTTGATTGACAAAAACCTGCATGGCCCTCTCCGTCAAGACAATATCCTAAACCAAAGAAAACGAGGAAGGAAATTTTAAACAAATCGAACTTAGGCATCAATCGTTATTTATGCAAGGATAAAATGGCGCAATCTACGACTTTTTTTATAAAAAGCGCTGTCATTTAGGATAGTTCGTCCAAATCGAGGTTTTGCCCAGGATTAGATTTGGGTCGGTTTGATTTTAATGGTCGCCCCGTTTGACACGCTTTTTAGCGGTTGGAGATTGTCCAGGACACGCCCGAAAATATTCACTGGGCTGTAAGCCCGCGGTTGGTTACCGGTGCTGACCGGGGTCGGGCCGAAAAAGATGCAAAACGCGGGACCTGCCGGCCAATAGCCCAGGTCCCCGACTTCAACATCCTGGCGAGCGTCGGGCTCCAGTTCGATGGTCAGGGCAATATCGAAATAAATTTCATCCCCCCAAACATTTACAGATCCCTCAAAGGGCAGCGCTTCCGTTATCTTTTGGGCTGTTGGCGTATCCGACAGCTCAGCTTCCATGACAATGTCTTCAATCTCAATGATAATTTTGATCATGTGTCGGATGTCTCCTTGATGTAGTCCAGCAAAGCCGAGCCCGGATTGAGTTGATCCATAAACATGTCAACCCCATTATTATTTAGGGGGTATTATTCTGACAGTTTCTACCATTTAAAATCGAAATGGTCAAAGCTGTATAGTTGATGCTGACCAAAAATAAATTGACACCCATCTTTTACAGATGCACTATAAATGATTAAGTTCTGGGTAAATTAGGCCATGTGTTCTATCATGCAAACCGGAGAAATTCTTGACATAAAAAAGTATGCCATCCACGATGGTCCGGGCATACGGACCACCGTTTTTTTTAAGGGCTGTCCCCTGTCGTGTTGGTGGTGCCACAATCCCGAAAGCCTGAGCAAGGCCACCCAGCGCCTTTACCGCCCGAAGCGTTGCATTGGCTGCAAAGAGTGCCTGACGGTCTGCCCAAATGGCGCGATCGAGGAATTAGAAGAACAGC